>Ga0307518_10003972_pt1 | contig 10636 bp, 6 predicted proteins | sample 25_EM_MG_FD_203889 | JGI IMG/M metagenome (GOLD analysis project Ga0307518, IMG submission 203889) | Populus trichocarpa ectomycorrhiza microbial communities from riparian zone in the Pacific Northwest, United States - 25_EM | ecosystem: Host-associated > Plants > Roots > Unclassified | place...
AAGCACAGTTCACGCATGATCACAATATTCATGGAAGCAGATATATATATATATAGTGGGGGGGGGGGGGGGATGTACGAATGCAAACGTATGCCAATGATAGACAAAGTATGCGCTAGTAGAAACAGAGATCAACGACTATGTTAATGAGTACAAAAAATTATAAATTCAAGCAAAAATTAACTATTTTGGAGGAAATAAAAGCAGAACGCAAGAACTCACATTAATCAGGTGGCCCCTATATTTAACAAACAAAGAACAGAAGACTCTGAAGCTTCGGCTCTAATAGTTACACAGAAGAGTATTGTACATTATTGCTATCCAGATCATCCATGTATAGTCAAACGACAAAGGAAAAATGAAAGAAATAAAAGAAAGAAGGAGAGATTGTTAGTTTAACCTGTCTTCTACAATCTCTCACACTAGAGCTCGCCCATCTTGACGATTTGAAGACCCTCCACCATAATCATTCTGAAAAAGAGGACCAAGTGCGTTCCTAACAGAGGATCTCTGCTTACTAGTCTCCTCAAGTATTGCCAATCGAGCAGTGCCACAAGCTTTTGCATTTGGGAAACCGATTGTCCATCGCCCATCTGCAACTTGAATGAATTCCTTTGTGTTGTAGCTTCTATTTTTACCCCCATTTATTCTGGGTTCAAACTCTCTTATCCTGAGATGCAGCCATGTGGGCTGATCCTCGTCTATCTTTGGCTGTCAGGTAGGGAAAAAAGTCACAGCAGTATATATTGTTGATAACAGAGAAATTAAAACCAGTAACCAGATTAACTTGCTCAGAAGTTAAAAATCTTAAAACAGGCAAAATGCAGAAGTTAATAATGGAAACATAAACATGGCACAAAAAGGAGAATAACTGACACATAGGTAAAGATGGTAAGAGACTATCAAGGAGACGTCAGGAAATAAATAATGATGCTTTTCAGAGTATAGAAAATAAGTACTCAGAGGAAGCTTGCCTCAACTACTATCAAGGAGCTGATGATATCCTAATTTCAACCCCAACTCATTCAAAACTTATTGCAAATAACTTCAAGGTTTTGATTCTCCTTGTCAAAACTTGTATCTCCTTCCCTAAGTCCAAGTCATAAACCTCACAAAAACCAGTTTCCCTGATGTAAATTGGTTGTTAACACGCAAGAAAAGCTTTGTATCTCCATCGTTCATGTACATTTGGCATCTCCCTTAAACTCTTGAAATGTAAATTTTAACACCTAACAATATAAATGGTTTATATTCAGGAAATTTCTATGTAAAGAAATGCAAAATTAAATCCATAGGTTAAGCCTAAGTTAGAGACCATATATAATAATCTACATGTGTTTTATTGCAAAACATGCACAATTAGAAATTGAAAAATGTTTGTAGATTAATGGAAGAGCTTCGGATGATACTGAGATTTAAGAAAGTACAAAAGATCTTGTACACTTTCTAGAAAAGTGTATTTTAACACCATTTAACTCTCTGATACAAGAAGCATGACCAAGAAGAGATAGCTCTTTCCAGAACCCAACTAACATCATGACAACTGCCTGTGTCAAATTTCAGAAAAAAGCTAGTAAAGTGTTTACATCTTGCTTATCCTGCATTCAATTTGTCACTGATTTACTCTTAAAGAGTGGCATCACTCCAGTCCACTGAAATTTTAATCGTTATGAAGGCAGTCTAGACAAATAATCTAAATGAAATTTGCTCAACAATGAGACAAGTATTTGCCAAATCCAATCGAGAAGGCCAACACCAGCCTTGGTTGGCAACAGTGCAAAGCAATTTCATTGATTAGTCTAATCATACCAAGTTCTAAACATCCATGCAAGGTTCATTATCATCGCAGCAATATTTTGCCCTGCAGAACTAAAGTTTGACAGTGTCTGGACTTACACTCAATCCTGCCAATGGAGCAATGGCAATTACAACCCCTCTTTGACTGCGGAAGGGATGTTTCTCCACAAGAAGCAATTTCCCAGATATTCCCCTTGCCACAGGTATCAGGTAAATATCTCTGATTCCTGCATTTGAGAAGGCAATCCTGCAAGGGATTCCTGAGCCTGCAAATGTTTCACAAGTGAAAAAATGAAGACATGTTGGAGAATATGTTGAATGGGGAGTGGAAGGTTAATGACTCCCAACCTAAGGAAACCTCCGACCCAAAGCTAGCAGATGAAAGACCTGAAGCTAGGTTCTTCGCAGAATCGAAGGGAAGGACCACTATGGAGTCCAGTGAGGACTTCTCGAGAAACTCTCCTTTGGAAATAAAAGCCTTCAACTGAAGATGCAGAATGAAGACCTGCACGTATTATTGTTATGTGGTCTCCAACATCACAGAAAATTTAATGTTAAATGTACAGTTATGAGGAAATGTAAACAGATTCCCAATGTTTGCAAAATGTCAAAAAGGGCTCAATAGGCAAACGGAAAGCAAAAGGTAGCAAAAAAAGCAAAAGATGTTTGTGGTAGAGATTTTTCTCTCGCAAAACTGTTGAGTAGACAAAAACTGAACTGAAGCCAAACATAAAAGCATTTAAGTTCAGAAATCTAGAGTAAAAGCAGAGGAAAACATGCTAAACACATGGCTAAAACATAATGTTCTAGCTCTGAACTTGAAGAGGCTGCACGAAAGATTCCCAAGAACATGAAGAAAGGTTGCAATGCAGCATCTCTTGCCAAGAATTTGATAAGAATAAATGGTAAAAACCTTCACTACATCCACCATTCTTTGCCAAGCTACATGGGAAGAGGTTGCATCACCTGCAATGTGTAATTACTTTATTTTCCCTTTAAGCATGGGAAAGAACTAAATATAAATGAAAATTTTCAATCAAACCAAAGAGAAAAGGTTTTACCATCAGCGATCTGGCAGATTGTGAACTCTAGAAGGAAAAGTGGGTCTTTAGATTGTGATGATTCCTCAAGAGCTGTATAGATCATCAAAATAGATCAAATGAGTTCCACCAAAATAGACTATCACATCCCATAAGAGCCCTGCTGTATGAAGCAGCTCTTGTCCCTTGTCAAATTAACATACAGCTACCTGTTTTACAGCTTGCCCATTCATTTCTCAACACATCCATGATATGATCAAACCAGCATCCATCAAGTTCTTTCTCGACACATATGCAGGACCGCTCATATGAGGTCTGTTAATGAGAACTAGAAGATATAAAATTTTAGAAAGTTTGAGACATGATTATAAAGAAACTCCAAGAAACACTTACTCTAAGTTCAGAGGATATTACCCTTTCAATAAGCACACAAATAAATTCAAGAATGGATAACAGTAAACGAGGATACTACACTGCTATGTATTTGAGGTAATTCAGTCTTCTTACATTAAATAGATGGAAATTGTGTTCATCAAGCCTGATTCCTTGAAAAACCAGTAGCTTTCGCAAGAACCATCCAGTATGCCACTTTATTTGCACAGTGGTTGGTGGTTCGCTTGCTAAAACATTCAATAATGCATTTAAAATCTGAAGAATTTGAAACAAAAAAAAAACAACAATAATAATAAGATAGCAATGATGGTAAGTTCATGATGAAAATGAAAGTCAAAAGGCACCAAGCTATAATGATTAGTTATTAATCAGGTGGAGAGCACACAAAGGGAAGTGTTGAGCATAGAGCATACATTTTATTCAGGCCTAAAATGGAAGTTTTAAGGAAACACTACGTTGGAAATATACCTGAGGCATAAACTTCACAAGTATACTTTCCTCCATTACCTGTGGAGATGAGATGTATTAATTCTAAAAGTGATTTTTTTCAATAATATAGATTAAAGACTAGAGAAACTGTTGACAACTGGTCATGTTAATTTAATGATCTCTCTTTTTCTCAATGAATTATTAAATTCATTGGTTAAACATTGCTGTTGGTATCAGACCTCAATGCCAGCTTCCATATTTCTAGTAATTTATGTGATGAGGAGCTGTTCTTCCTGTCTCAGAAGCCAAAAAAAAATTCATCACATCCAAAATGTTTTTCAAGGATGCATAGAGTCAAATGGTGGCTGGGAGAAATATGAACACATTACAGTAAGTCAAATACCCAGGTAGATGTAAGTGTTTGATTGGATAGCAAGACAGAAAGCATGAAAGTTTCACTGAACCCTAAAAGCACAAAGCCAGCTACACTCACTGGAACTGAATGTTTAATATAGACATGCCCAAAAAACAATGGCGCTACAGAATTCGTGTAGCAAACCACTTTATCTAGTCGGGAACTCAAGTTGTGATCTCAAGTACTCCCCCATCCCACACGCACATGACTACAGCACACACAAATGACACACCTCTGCTGCACTGGTTACTGTGCATGGTGATCATGCATCGCTAGACGAAAAGAAACAATTTTTCAAATATCTAAATACAAATTAGTTGAAGAGAGGGAAGGTTGAAGAAACAGAACAGAAATCAAAGGGGACCACATATGTGCATCTCTAGTACCAGAAAGAACATAAAAAAGATCCATTTTTGTTGATATTTACCATACCATGCTGCATTGCACTTAGGCTAACCATTGAAGCCAGTAAATCCTCAAGATCTGAGAGGACAACAGAATAGCAGAAAGACAAATAAACAATGATGTTGATCCATTATGCTCTATCTTTAGTCCGCATAATTTAAGAAGCAGAAAATATAAGATACCTTTACTTTCTGCTAAAGTAAGTAATAAAAACAGAGACGCAAGTGAGAGGCTGTGATTGTCAGACAAAATAAAATCCAGTATTCTGCCTCTGCAATTGGAAAATTTTTGTGGTGAGTACAAAGGAACACATGATTGCAAAGATCATAAAACAGAACAAAAATTATTTCATCTAGTTGTCAAACATAGCTCGTGAATCCAACATGCCTTAGACATCATATCCAGCTACATGAGCAGCCTAAATTTCCAGGTATCATGCTGTACAATGTCTTATATCCAACAGCTAAAATCTAGCCAAAATTCCATTAAGTTTAGTCTCAAGTAGGATCAGCCAGGATTCAATGATCCCATTGAAAGTTATCAAGTGCAAGAGAACATAGGTAATTGGAACCTACACTTGGTATAAAACAGCTCTCCCTTAGCTATACAAAATTCTCTCTTATTTGCATCAGTGAAGCAAAATCCATATAATGTTACTTCTGTAAACCTTTGTGGTCATATGGTATCATCAACAGAGAAGCTTACAAGATGATAGAGATGATACATACTCTGGCAAATGCCTGTGAAGAGGGCTCCCATTGACACTTTCAGCACCTTCAGACTCGGTAGAACATGATGATTTTTCCATATCATTAAAATTACTGAAAAAAGCACTGCTCAAACACGCTTCCCGAGCTTCTCTCACACTTAAGGACATATAAGGGTATAGAAGAACTCCAGCCACATAGTTAACAATACTTTTTCCACCAATGACTTGAATAAGACAAGAAACTATATACAGAGAAGTGATTGGAGATAGATTTGAACCCTAAAACAAAAACAATGTGTTACTTACTTGATGCACAAAAGCTTCAAAAGAAAAGTTACAATGCATAAGATTACAATGCGATGATTTGGGTTCTTATAGTTCAATAGGTAGCTGGTTCTACTGGAGATAGAAGGTAAATGAGAAAAGACAGTCAAGATTCTGAGTACACATGAAGGCAAAGCTAAGTACCACAACCAGTCAGACTATCAGTGAAACAGAGAGAGGAACATGAAAGAGTGAACCAAAAAAAGGATGCAATGGAGATGTGCACATGTGGAAGTTCTTTCTAAGAGACTTTAGCCTCAACATTCATTGCAGTAATGCAGATGACAAATAATGAGAAAGACTGTGCAAGTGTTCCTTGCCTAAGGTATTTTCATCAGACTGCAAATCTGAAAGCACATTTGAGCATGCTTTCTGATGAATTGCAGGCTTAAAGAAACACAAGCATGCAAACATAGACTGACACACAAGAAAACATGATCTTAAAAGATATCAGAAATTGTTTGATAAAATTCAAAAAAAAAATAGTCCTAAGGAATTAAGAGGAAAGACATCTTACATCACTCTGCCTTGAATGAAGCAAAGGATGCAATATGGGAATGAGAAGCAAGTTGAGAACATTCTGCGTGACCACTTTACTCAGACGAGATTCACCAACACAAAGAATATCCTTTAAGTAGTACAGATCATCAACAATTCTATCAGTTTTTAAAAGTAGCTCCTTTCTTCTTTGATTAACACCCATCTCCCTACATAAAAGGGAAACATTCTTCATATAGATAGTTCTAAACAGCTAACAGAGTAGGATTGTTCAAATGATATAATATTCCTGAGAAATTGAGGGAACATACTCTAAAGCATGGACAAGGTTGTCTAGATGGGTACATTGCTCTTTCAAGTTATGAATCAAATCTGAGAAGTAACTTGAAACTGGAGGAGTTGTTATGAACTGATAAACCATATCATCACTAACTGCAAAATCAAAAGAGTAATGTTGCAAGCTATCGATGACCTATTCAACATTCATAAGGAAACAAAGAAAATAATAAAATACCATTATATATATTGAGAGTCAATGCACGTATAGCAGTCTGAATCATCTTTTCCCCGTGCTGAGCAAATTTAAGAGCCTCGCTGTATAGGGGGAAAGAGACAACAGCATCCTGCAGTAGGATAAATACATAATAGATAGACTTAGGTCAGGCCTCGCAAAAAGTAAATCTTATTGGTACAAAAACACAGAAAAAACACAATAATGTTGAATGCATGCAAGCAAGAGTGCTGGAAAAACTGATAGTAGCTCCAATACATTCTGGTTCCAATTAAAATGTGCATGTGCATGTTTGAACCCCTGCTCTTCTGCTAAGTGAATTCAGCCCATGGACCTGGGTCTATCATTTATTTATTATGACAAAGGGGGAAAAATGAATCATAAACCTTCAATTTAATCAAAATGATGACCCCTGATATTTCATAGAACATCAGATCAACCACACACAGCATCCTTATCTGACAAGTATATAACAAAGGGGACTGGGAAGCGAAACTATTTTAGCTGTAGTTTAATTAAACCAATTTTCTAATTTGATTTCATTAGCATAACATTACACAAAGGGAACTTATGAAAGACTTTGACCTCTAAATTTTTTTTCTCAAGTCTTCATAAAGAAACAAATATGTGCTTGATAACACTATGGCTGTGTGGAAGCATTCCACTCATAACTCAGAGGCTGTAGAAACAAATAATGCAAGAAAATAGAAAGAATAGGTGGCGAACTTTTACCCCATGAACCTTTACAAGAAGGCAAAGAGTGTCTCCATTTATTTTGTTGCTCACTGATCTGATTTAATAAAATAATTTCAAAAATAGGTCACGGAAAGGGGTTAGAAAAAATGTACCACCATTTTTATTGATAAATTCAAACCACAGAGAACCAATACTTAAGAAAATGCCAATGAAAGTCACAATGTTAAAGAGGTTGTGTGTGTGTGTGTGTGAGAGAGAGAGAGAGAGGGAGAGATTCACAACCTTAGGAAAGATATATAATACTGAGCTAGATCTCCACCATCAAATTTGTACGGATGTGTTATAATATTGTTGACATAGTCATTGCTTAAACAGTAGTCTGCATTACAGAATTACCAAATGAATCACTAAACTTGTTTCAGCAATAAGGAAGAAAATTCAAGCCTGTTCTCCATCATTGAAATGAATACATGAAACATAAAAAAACACAGTGAGGAGGGATGGGCAAATAATTATGTCATGTGCTACACATTCTAGAAATACAAAATGAATGAGAATTAGCTCTTACAGATTGCATATTCGCTATCCATGTTTTGAATCATTATACTTAGATACTGAAGTAACGGTGCCTCAATTCTTGAATTTTTACTAATTTTTAGTACACGAACAAACTCTGCCAAAACCTGGTGTTCCATAAAACACCTGCAGAAACCAGAAAAAGTAACTCTTGAATATCACCAAAATCAAACACGATACAGAAAAGGATGTGTCCAAGAATTTCGTACTCAAAAATCTGTGAATCTTGTCTGTCGCCATATGTAACTATCTCTACTATAGACTGCAGGAGATCCACAACTAATTCCTGGAAGTGAAAAACAAGAATGACAAGTTGATGTTAAGAGAAGGATTTCAAGGATTACACAAAACTATCTCCGAGAATCAGGAGGAGCTATTAGCACTCTATCCAGTGTTAACGGCAGTCAACTTCTCCCTCTATAAAAGTGCAGTGTATCAAGCTGAGTGATAACAGCTCCTACCTAGAAATTACACAGAGGAAGTTGGATTTTACTCACCCTGTTGTGCATATCTACAACTTTGATCTTCTGCAATTCATTAATTACATGTCTACATTCAAAAACATATTCAAATATCAATAACAAATTGACAACAAGTAGAAACTATGGGAATAAGGGCATCCTCAGGAAATAACAAATGAAGCAGTCATGTCATCGTAAGTTCTAAAATCAAAAACCCCTTTCAGTTTTTCTACACCAAAAAAAAAAAACGCACACAAACACACACTATAGATGACCACCCAACAAAATAACTAAATTCTCCGGTTTGCCTAGAAATTATATAAAAAAAAATTCTTATACAATTAATAAACACAATCATAGACTAAAACCCTAAATTATGAGGATGATAAAAAGGAACTCGTAATAACAAAAACATTACAGCATTTCCAAATTGGCCACATAAAATTGAAATTAAACTGAATAAAACAAGAAGAGTTACTTGAAGTATTGCAGAGAGAAGCGATCGATGGATCGCCAAAGCGAACGCCACATTGTGAAGGATCAAACTGGGCGATTCAAGAAAATGAAATTTTGGTAGATCTAGGCAGTTAGATTTTTGAGAGTGGAATTGATGGTTTTCGGCACCAGCTATTCTGGCTGGGCTTTTACTTCGGTTTGTCCGTTTGGTGACAACCACCTTTCAACGTTGTGTTACTTGTTAGTGTTAACGAATTTCTTTTTAGCCCCTTTTGTTTAGAGCAGTAGTACGTTTAAAATATTTTTTATTTTTTATTTAAAAATACGTTTAAATAATTTTTTAATTTTTAAAAATTTATTTTTATATCACATAAATTCTGAAAACATAAAAAAAAAATTAAGCAAAAAAAATTTATTTTTACAAAAACATTTTCCAACAATAAAAACAAACAGCGTGTTAATGAAAAGTAGTTTCATGAACTATTTTCCACACTTTTTTAAGTTTGAAAAGTATTTTTCTCTTACTTTTGTTAATAATACTTTTTAAAAGTTGTCAAAATTTATAAATATCTTGTTATTTATTAATCATATCAAATTTGGTCCTTAATCTTTTAACTGTTATATATTTTGTTTTGAATTTTTTAATATTTTTTTCAATTTCATTTCTTATAACTTGATTTAATTTGATTTTTATATTAACTCTGGTCATTATTTTTTTAGTAATTATTTGTTTTACTCGTATCCTTTTTTTAATTGAGATTTTTTATTTATCAGATTTAGTCCTCGTTCTTTTAATTGCTATTTATTTTTTTGAAATAATTTATGAAATTGATTTTTTTTCAATTTCATCCTTTTTCAATTTTTTTATCTATCAAATTTGATATCTTTTCTTTTTTATTTCTATTTTTTATATTTAAAATAATTTATGAAATTGAAATTTTTTTTTCAATTTTATTTTCCTTTAATTTTTTTTTATCTGTCAGCTTTGGTCCTTATTCTTTTAATAAACTTGAAAATAAAATAAAATATTAATAAGTTATTTTCCAACTCATTTTCCATGACATAGCCAAATCCTTGAAGTATTTTCCAACTCAATTTTCATGAAACTGCCACATATCAAAAAATAATTTACTTTTCATAAAAACCATTTTCTAAAAAAAAAATATTTTCCAGCAAACAAATAAAGCCTAATCTTTTTACATTATTCCTTTTCAATAAAGGCAATGTTATTCGTACCTTATTTAATATTTAAAAAATAAAATGAATAAAAAATTTTTTGGAAAAAATCATAACAAAAAAAAACAAAAGGAAAAAAAAAACTATGCATAGAAACATTGTAGCAATCTATAGTGTTTCATGAGGAAATTTTGTAATTCTTAATCAGTTCAATATTAAAAATAATAAAATCGATAAAGACAATTTTGAAAAAAATCATAACAAAAAAAATCATGTAGGAACAATGTAGCAATCCACAGTGTTTTAGAGAAAAAACTACAGAGCTAAATTCTCAACTAGTTCAATATGAAAAAAAATAAAATCGACAAAGACAATTCTGAAAAAAAAATCATAAAAAAAGAAAAAAAACCATGTGGGGAAACACTGTAACAATCTACAGTGTTTTAAAGAAAAAAAACTACAAAGGTAAATTCTCAACCAACTCCATATTAAAAAAATAAAATCAACAAAAACAATTCTGCAAAAAAAAAAAACACAAAAAAAGAAAAAAAATGGAAAAAAGAAGAAGACAATTTTTTTAAAAAAAAAAGCAAAAAAAAATGAAAAAAAAATAGAAAAAAAACATGTGGGGAAAGTTAAAGCTAAATTCTCAACCAGCCCAATATTAAAAAAAATCGACAAAGATAATTTTAAAAAAAATATGTGGGGAAACATTGTAGCAAAAAAAAAAACCATGTGAAGAAACATTGT
>Ga0307518_10003973_pt1 | contig 10632 bp, 14 predicted proteins | sample 25_EM_MG_FD_203889 | JGI IMG/M metagenome (GOLD analysis project Ga0307518, IMG submission 203889) | Populus trichocarpa ectomycorrhiza microbial communities from riparian zone in the Pacific Northwest, United States - 25_EM | ecosystem: Host-associated > Plants > Roots > Unclassified | place...
TGCGAGTCGTTTGGTGTATTTTTTTTCGAATTCCGGTCGATGGTTGAGGAGATATGGTCGAAGGAATGTTGGCGTGTTTTTGTTTACAAAATTCTCACGCCGACAAGTCACGTGAAATCAACAGTAAGTCGATCGACGTTACTGATCAGACTTATGAAGAGCGCCAGTCGCTTATCACGGATTTTCATGACACTCCTGTTGCTGGTCATAAAGGAGTAAAAGCTACTTATAACGTGCTCAGGAAGCATTATACGTGGAAAGGAATGAAGGAACAGATTCAAACCTATGTAAAGCACTGTCAGAAGTGCCAACAGTCCAAGGTATCGAATCAAAAGACTTCTGGAAGTCTTGTCCCTCTTCCCACCCCTAGTGGCCCGTGGCTTGACGTCACAATGGACTTTACCGAGATGCCGGAATCCCTCGGTTACAACTATATATTAGTGGTCGTTGATCGGTTCTCAAAGGAGGTCGTATTTGTACCTTGTACCAAAGAAGAAACCGCATTGTCGACTGCCGAGTTATTTAGAGATCATGTCTGGTGTCAGCATGGTCTTCCCTCTTCCGTGGTTTCCGACCGTGGATTGGTCTTTGCAAGCAACTTCCTGGGGAAGTTGTACAGACTCTTAGGCGTAAAGCGCAAAATGTCCACTGCGTTTCACCCGCAAACCGATGGTCAAACGGAGCGATTGAATCACGAAATTAATCAGTATCTCCGAACATATGTAAACGATCGACAGAACGAATGGGCCAAGTGGATCAAGATCGCCCAGTTCATCTGGAACAATACCGTTTTGGAGGTAACCACTGATTCCCCGTTTGGAATTACCCGGAGTTATTCCCCTCGTATGGGTGTAGAGCCAGTTGAGACTGTAGCCCCAGTGGCTAAAGACTTTGTGGCCATATTTAACAAAGTCGTTGAGTCTTCAGAGAAGGCCAAACAAAATATGAAGCTTCAGGCAGATAAGCACAGAAATCCTGCCCCGGACTATGTTGTAGGCCAGCAAGTCTGGCTTTCTATGGACAATCTTCGAATGCTAAATCGCGCTTCTAAGAAGCTTACCGAAAAGTGGATTGGCCCCTATAAGGTCACTCATGTAACACCGAACGCGGTTGAGCTTAAGCTCCCGAAAACTCTTCGGATTCACCCGGTTGTGAATGTGTCTTGAGTAAAGCCTTATTTAGGACCTCTTCCTGGTCAACCTGTGTCTCGGACTGGTCTGATACATGTTTCGGAAGAACGTGATGAAGAGTATGAAGTGGACTATATCGTAGCCTCTCGTATTTATAAAAAGCAACTCCAGTACCTAGTGCACTGGAAAGGTTACAAAGAACACGAGAGAACTTGGGAACCCTCGTTGAATTTGAAGAATTCTCCTCTGGTAGTCGAGCACTTTTATTGAGAAAATCCCTCTGCCCCTCGGAAGTTTCGTATGACCCAAGCAAGCTTTGACTCGTTATTTAGTCGTATCCCCGAAAACCTTACGGTTTGCGACGCTCAGTTCTGCAGTCTGGAATCCTGCACCTGAGGGGGGAGTAGTGTAACGGTCCAACTTTTTATCTTATCTAATCTGTGATTAGATAGCATCTTATCTTATCGTAGTGTACAGCCGTATCTTATCTACCTTAGTCTAGACCTGTACCTCATGCTGTACATGCTGCCTCCCTTGATGTCATTCCGCATAGCCTTAGCTCCACTATGACGTCACTAACGTAGCATTGCACAGTACGTAGCCTCGTGGATAGCCTTGCGTAGCCCTCGTGTAGAGTAGTAAATATACAGTGCAATCTAGCACCCAGAGGCTCTCCATTCGAGCTCATCTTGGGTTATTGCCCTAGTCCTCGCGTCCTATTCTCTCAGAGTCCCAGTGTATAGTAGGGTCCTTGGTGTTCTCGCCTAGGGTCGTCTCACATATACTCTTTTTCTCGTTGGTTCTTTTGTTTCCTCCTCCCTTCAACACAATCCATGCCCCCCATAAGGCATAAATATGTACAATCATCGGTGTCTACAAACAAGTTTGCCTGCAAATACTGGCAGCAACTTTTCACCTCTCAAGGCATCAAGTCCCATGAAGTGAACTGCACCCATAAGCCAGAGAGACCAAGGAGGATGAAAGAGTTCGCCAATGCTGCAGAGGAGGCCATAGGGCCACAGATGAAAGGTGCAATTCCAGTAATATCTATTCAAACACTTTATTAAATGATATTTGTACAATCTATATTATTAAGAGCGCTGCAAAGAAAATCGGCGCCTATGCAACACATGCAACCACGATGCTTCTAGTAGTATCATGCAAGCACAGTAACTAGCTGCGGAACCCTATGATGCACCCTTTCATCCCGATCTGGAGACATTTGCAGAGGTCTCTGGAGCTGATGCTGTGGTGAGCGGCTTTGATTTCTACCAGTGTAAGTATCTAGTTAGGGATGCACCCCTTCATCTTGATCTGAAGACATTTGCAGAGGTCCCAGTGTCAGACCTTGGAGCTGATGCTGCGGTGAGCAGCTTTGATTTCTGCCAAGGTAAGTATCTAGTTTAAGATGTTTTTTCACACATATTAATGTTTGTGTAGGCTCCATTTCTGATACCGGCTTGGCCAGTATTCCTGGTGCTATCCCTGACACCCTGTTGGATGAGAGCGCGTCGTGCATCGAGTCAGCTCCTGGTCCTTCCTCTACCAACATCCAGCCCAACTCCTTCAAAACTGAATTCCATCCCAAAAGTGGCCGTCCCACAACTGTTGACTCGTTCTCAAAGTTTGATCGCTCTCAGCATAATGTGCCCCGGTCTCTTATTGACGACAATTCGGAACCTTGGCACCCCTTCCAAACACTTGCAGACTTCGAGTTCTCTGAAATTGCGCACAAATCAGCCCTCAATAAGGACCAAACAAACAGACTCCTCGCCCTCATACAAAAGCTTTGCAAGGGCGAGGCTAAGTTAACTCTCCAGTCTCACCATGATGTCACGGAAGCCTGGAATTGTGCAGCCAAATTGATGACCCTGGTAAGTGGAATTTGATTTGATTTCGGGGCTTGCGCGAACTGGAAAAACAAGCTCTCATGTTAAACAGTTCGAGAAGCAGGTTGATATTAGGGTAGAGCATGGGTTATGGGTCTACAATGGGTTGCACGTGTCTAATAGTGTGCATGTTAGTAACAGAGGCACACCTGGGCATAGCCATTCATCCCCCCCTCTCTTCTCTCTGCAGCGTAATTTTGATATTTTCCACTAGCCTTGTTCAATTTCCTGGGTTTGTATGTCGCCTCAGTTGGTGCTGATGGGGCACTGCAAAGTAGTTGGCTTGTGTGAGGGTATCAGTTCACACTTTCCTTGGTTGCCCTGCATGAATTGGAAGCTTTGGGGTTGTCGAAGAGCCATGAAGCAGCTGTCTGAATGCATCCTATCATCATACACATGGTTATTGGTCATTGTCCAAACCATGTAAGCTTATGACCAACCACACTGTCGCAGATGGCAGACACCTTAAGTGTTTAACACATATGACACACGCCACAGACACTTTGTCATTCTAGTAACATCTACCGATTACCAGTCATTGCACAACTAAGGTCTATTTTTTTCTCCCCAAGAACCTTGGCCAGGCAAGCATAAGTAGGTATGAAATGAAATGAACTAAGATTACGGCCAACTACGTGGCGAACAATGGCAAGGCCAGTCATGTGCTTGATTGAACTTCTTTGCTGCATGTAACTTTACCTCCGAACCCCCTTCTAGATTCTCTTCAATTCAAATCCTATGGCCAACGAGCAGACTAATACCATGCCACCTCCAGCTACTCTCTCATCCATTGCACCAGACACCGTCCCTCGTTCACGCCACACAGGCATGCTCTCTTATCATACAGAGGATCTGCTCTGCAGCAGAGTAGCAGTACTCAAAGACCTTGGCCCAATCCCTGCTGTGCCACTCAAATACTTCAACTCGGCTGTCCTGCCTCCGCTGTGCAATGACATCGACGTCCAGAACATTGAGTGTGTGCTGCAAGCATCCAGGCAGATAACATTAGGGCAGTGGCCCGAATATCAGTCAGGGACAAGCTCAACAGTTGATTTCATCCAGAAGCCTAACCAGTGCCCGTGTCTGAGCAGGTGAACACCTCCAGACCAGATGGTTACATGCTATTGGAAAAGAAAAAGAGTGTTTGATCTGGAACTGACCCCCGAGATTCTTGGGACGACATCGCAGGTTCGTTTGAATTCAAGAAGTATGATAAAGACAAGGACAAACAGGATGTAAGTTGGATGCCACTTCTAGGCGCACAATGTGACTGATATGGGGAAAGAATGAGTGGATGTTAATCTGGAGCCTTCATCACATTATGTGCAGTGACCGTTGCAGACGTTCTACGCTTGGCATAACGATCGAGGGCGCAAATATGAGGTTGTGGTTCACTTGTCGGTCGGTGACAATGGTGTCTGAGCCCTTCGACTTTATAAAGGTCAATTTACCACTGTTGTTATCGATCGCAGACATACTTGGCATGCATGAGCAGGATACCTCTCAGCTCATTCACTTTTTTTGCTCAGTGGCATTTGCTGACGATCACGAACTCGGTTGGGATCCGTCTATCCGGCGGATCCTTGTTGCCAACCATGCTCAGTATGAGATCACTCTGAATTCTGGTAGTAAGGGATTGTCTGTATACGTAACTACCAACACCCTTGCGGATTTTGGAGCAGAAGCCATGAAGGGCAGAGGCACTTGAGTCTTCAAAGTATATCGTAAAGGTCCAGACAAGATGCCAGTAGTCATCAAGGACATGGGGAGAGCCTGGGATTGCGATAGGGAAGATGTCGTTCTTAGAGAAATCTTTGCTGACATGATGAGGCTGTGGCGAAAGATGCTCAGAAGCATTTTCTCACTGTTCTTGATGCCGGCGACCTAATGATCAAGGGGAAGGTAGACGATACCCTCTGTCTCTTGCATGGCGAAAATCCCCCATCCGACTGCAGAATTCATGACATACCTCCCGAAGAACCTCCAGGCGCAGATAAACTTTCAAAAGAGACTATGCCGACTCACATGATGGTGCCCACAGTTGCCGACTTCAAAGTCACCCATAGGGTCCATATTCGCATTGTGTTCAAAGAAGTCTGCGAGACACTATATGTGGTTCGCAATCTCTGTGGCGTCATGCAAATGTTACTGGATGTGCTCAAAGGTGCGAACATGAGGTCGTCACGACACATTGTCCATCTAACCGGTTTATGGTACTTCAGTTATTGCACAAGAGTGGTTGGGTTCACCGGGACATTAGTCCCAGCAATCTCATGCAGATAGGGGGATCTGTGAAGCTTGCTGACCTACTAGAGCATGCAAAATGACTAGGTTCTGATAAGACCCATGATTTTCATACAGTAAGTTTTACTACTTGATAGCAGTGCTAGTAGTAGCACCTTAACAGGGTACTGACCACTTCATGGCCTGCGAAGTGGAATCACACAAGTACCTCTTACATTTTAAGAAAAGCAATGGTCGCAATCCAAAACTTTCCTAGTGAACGTCCGCAACCTCCATTTGCATTTAACCCTGTTCACGACCTCAAGTCATTGTGGTGGATCTGGGTCTGGGTCATGTTTTTCTATGTCGCTGAGGAAAAGATGATGCTTTCCCCCAAACAAGCTAAAGCTTTTTGATTGCTGTTCCCCGATTACATATCCGCGGCACGGGTGTGGCACCTTCTTTGCTGAAAGCAAATGTTCCCACAACTTTCTGGGACGTAACCCGCTGCACTGAAATAATGCGTGCGCAGTTGGCAGATTCTAACGTACCTCAACGTGGAGATATCACTGCCCCCCGATTACGAATGTTTCCTTCCAGATCTCACAGTTTTTTTTTCAAAACACTCCAGCTTGCTGTCAATTGCACTGGAGACACCAAATTCTTTATATTCCCCTGCAACACCACAAACGCAAGGAGCCTGAATGGGAAGAGGACCAACACTGTGCCACTTCGAACAATGGTGACGATTGAATGGTTTTTCTTTGTGCATGAGCAGGTTGCTTGGTTGAGACAGGGGCGTCCGAGAGAGGTCAGCATGCGGAAAAGACGAGAGTCTGACGGTAGCAGGTGGTACTCCAAAAAGTGTGGAATCGGGCTCAGCTGCCTCAGCGACCCCCTTTGACATCATCCCTTGCCATTTGTGGACTACCGTGAGGAAGTGCCGATGCCAATCCTGTGCCAGCAAGAATTTCTGTACATCTGCTTCGACTTGTCATCTGTGCGCGTGAAGCCCTTTGGTCCCACGCCTGCTTGCAATGCATTGGAAATCTTCTCAAGATCGGCAAATATCTCTCGCTGATTGTCACCCTCGGTCATCGACCTGGCATCAAGCCAGACGTCCTTCAAGACCACCATATGCAAACCCTCAAGTGGCTGGAGCTTGTCGAATGATGCAACTTCAATAATTTCCCATACTCGAGTCGCACATCCTGTTGTACATAGACTCTGATGGTCGAAGATCGCTTTCTGCGTCTTGTAGTAATGAATGTCGACCTCGTAGACAAAATAAACCCTGTCCGCCTTGAGGTCCAAGTGACGTTGGATGGTCGGATTGTAGCCAATTTCCTCTTTGGTGGTGAACATCAAACACCCAAATGTACGTCCAGCACTGAGCAGTGTTGAGAAAGTAAGTGCTTAGTCATCACTAGCATGTGACTTCTCAGGAGCCTCGACACATGATATGTCTGGACTCGTTCTCTTCCACCTCAGGCACTAGTTCTCGGTAGCAATAGATGTCATTTAGATAGGGTTCTTTTGCCGTGAAGAACCCGTCTCACAGACCAACCATCCGCACCAGCAACTCCCGCATTATTTCTAAAGATAACCTCGCCTGTTGGTGCTTCTTCAGCACACCTCTACCTACCCTCTACCCATGCTCTCCACCATCCATCGACAATCTACATGCCCTCTGGCTGCGCTCCCTCCAGTCTTGCTCTCCCTCTGCAGAGCATCCTTGGCGGCCCTTTACAGCCGTAATGTTCCCCGTCCATAACGTGTGGTGCGTTCCCTTATCTTTGTCTCTCTCATCTACCTTTTCTCTGCTATGACCCCAAAGCCAAAGCCTTGCGCGCGGGCTGCCCTCCCTTGTACAACAAATGGGATCGGTCGCCATTTCTTCAGCCACTGGAAGTCCGTCATTCCCACCATCGTTTGTCCTTACTTAGAGTATCTTGGCGAGACACTTGGCAAGCCGCTTGCCCAACACATCCCCTCGCTTTCTGCCTGTTTGCAGGATTGTGAGAAGCAATCCGCTCTCATCACTTGTCTGTATTTTGATTGTCAGTTCCTATCCTGCCTTGTAAGCTGTGTCATGATACTAAAAGCTCTGTAGCATTTTCATCTGTCACTGTCTGGCACTGCTGATGTGCCACCCTCCCACAGTTACTTGTCCGCAATGGCCTATTCCCTACTGCGCCACTCCAACCTCGCATGGCGGTGTCTGTTGATCTTCTGGCCTTTTACTGTGCAGTCTTTGAGCATTCTTGTGACGCAATCAACACTCTCGCCTCTGCACTCCACACACACTATATTCGACGAGGATTCCGTGTAACAAACAAAGAGGTATGTAACCCATTATCATTGTAGTTGTATTTAACCATGACCTGACAGGGTGGAACCATCCTCGAACCATTCCGTCAGAGCCTCGGTCATGCCGTCCAGTGGTATGATATCTAGATCGAAAAGAACGTAGACAATGTACTACAAGAATGTCGGAATGTCACCCAAGCCGCTAAGGCACGTCCAGACCCCTTATCTCCGCTATCGTCTTCACCTTCACCAACCAAGCACAGCCTACATCTTTCCCGAGGTTTCTGTGCACCAATTTTAGCACAACGATGTCCTGTGTGCTTTGGTGGTCAAGACTTCAGGCGACCGTTGGATAACGGTGGAGACATTCGTGTTGCCATGGACGGCAATAAAATATTTAATGATTTTTATTAGTCTTTTCACCATCGGCACCGACGTTCTGCGGGTGACTGCCTGCCTTTTTATGATCCTGTTTATTTTATTCCCAAGCCACAGGTCGACAATGTTGGGCGACGGATCGATACTGCATGCAAGCGACCTCCACAACAATGCAATATGGCCATGCCTGATGAAGCAATCGACCAATGCAAAACCTTGTATGAAGTGGCTGATGGCAAGAAGCAGAAGGTGGCAATAGATTGCTTTGACAACACTGGCATTATGGCACTCATTTGTTGCCATGACATCTCTTCACCAACATTGACACTCCAGGCGAACAGCAGAAATATAGCATTGCACTCATTGAACACCTTTTTTCATTTATCCCATTTGAGGCTAATGTAGTAATACTATATGATATCGGGTGTGTGCTGGCACGATCGTTGGTGAAGGTGCATATGAGCCAACTTCACTTCGTTGGACCATATTAACCACTCTTAGTATGCCATCCTTAGTCCCAACATCACCTCTCGCATCCACTTTGCTACCACTGCAATGCATGCTTATGGGCATGAATGGGCATGCCAGCTTGTCTATAACCCTCGGATCATCGAAGGTTTGGGCTTATCAGATGGTGAGGGCACAGAGCAGCTGTGGTCCCGCTTCATTAAACTTATTGGTATTCAGTGTGCATCTTCAGTAGGTTCTGTATAATTGGACATTCATATTTGTGACACTCTATTTCCCAGCGCCAACGCCGAATTTGGTTGATCGACCGTCATGCTGCTGCTGTTGCCAAGGACATGATTTCTGATCTTGGTGACTGGCTCAGGCGTCGGCTCAAAAAAGGTATTCAGGAACAAAGCTCCATTGCACAGGAAGGTCTGGACCAGTGTGAACTTGATGTTTCCGAACTCCGGAGGCAATGGTCTGATCAACACTCTGCTCAGCTATCCATCAGAGCACGTATGTACTGATTTCACTGCCATGTTTATACACTAAAAACGCTACTACAGATGCACCTGCCCACTTGAAAAAAGAACTTGATACCGTTCTCGCTCTCCAGGCAGAACTTGATGGTTCTGAGAGAGTGTTGCAAGGTGTCTGGGCGATTATTGAAAAAGGTCCTGTTTCTCAAGGGACTCATGATGCTCTTGCGAGCCTCAAACGTGGTCACGAGAGACTGTTAAACAAGGTGAACGTTCTTTATTGCTCGCTGAACATTCACGACAGGTTTCCAGAGTTAGATGGCATCAACTTCGAGTTTGTTCAGACCCTTCTGCTTGCGCGAGATCTGAAGATCAATACCCGGAAACGGGCCATCGGAAGCTTCTTTGAGTGGGATAAGCTCGACCGTGCTGTCGGTGGTAAACAGAAGGCGTTAGGTAAGTCTTTTTGGAGTTAGATTGGTCTTCCTGACAGCACGTCCTAGGCACGAAACTCCACCAGCAGACACGTAAGGCCATTGCCAAACAACAACCAGCGCTGATGTCTGCCATACGTAAATTCAACGATTACTGTGCGCTCCTCAAAGAGCTGTATGATCCATCGTACACTATACCATTACCGACACCGCTCCCGACCAAACTTGCCAAGCTCCGCAACGACCAGACTCTTCTTGAAGATGTTTGGATCACGCGTTCCCATGGAGAAATCCCATTATGGCTCAAGGACTGTGATGTTAGATCTGGAATCCGAGCACTCCTTAAGCTCGACCATTGCCGTAAAGAGCAACTTTGCCTTGGGATGGAAGCCAACAATTTGTGCCGGTGGTTTGGGCGCGAGCTTTGTGCAGTTGAGTTCACTTTGCAGCAGCCACAACGTAAGTCCTGTCGCTTCATTTATCTTGCCCTCTTCACTGGTGATGTTGAATGTTCAATTAGATTCCATATATTACCTTGTTCTGAAGCAACGGCATGAGAGCATAAGTACTTTACAGGAACGATGGCCAAGTCCCCTTGTTTCCGCCGCTTGCTATGCCAGTGTGGCCCACACTGCATCCGACCTCGCCACATCCCTATCCAGATCTCCCAACATACACGCACTACAGTGGCTTAGCCCTGTCGTGTGTGAACTGCCCTCTGACAGCCATGTTTTGGAGGTGGATGACCCAGAGACGATAATGGATGTTGAACTGGAAGACCTGGGACAGATCATGCTGACGGATCACCTGCTTGACAATGCCAGTAACGAGATGGAAGGTTATGACAACAAAGATGAAGGTGAGAAGGAGCCCATCAGAATTTCCTTGGACTGGCAGATCCCATCGGTGAGGGTTGTGACGTCCATCTAAAAATTACTAACCATGGCTCTCTAGCCTCTTCGGGTTGACTCAACCATTGACATCTCCACCTCCGATACCTTCCATCCATGTGCAGTCAGGACCTGGCACGTTCGCCCTCCTTGTGACGGATTTCCCTGACAAACATTCAAATCAGATGACATCGCCCTCTTTTTTGAAGCAGATGCTCCCCTAAATGATGCGTGCATCAATGGCTGTGGAGTGCTGCTTTATTCTGTCTTCCTTTCCGCTAACGCCCAATGCTGTGCCATTCTCTCGACCCATGACCTGCCGCGCTGTAGGGGGTAAGTCCCTTGAAGGCGCGAAATAAGGTGTTCGCCCGAGGAGACTTGGTCTGGCTAGACTAGGGGAGCTAAGAGGTCTAGAGCGCAAGAGCGCGCTCGAGGGGTCTAGGAGATGA
>Ga0307518_10003974_pt1 | contig 10631 bp, 6 predicted proteins | sample 25_EM_MG_FD_203889 | JGI IMG/M metagenome (GOLD analysis project Ga0307518, IMG submission 203889) | Populus trichocarpa ectomycorrhiza microbial communities from riparian zone in the Pacific Northwest, United States - 25_EM | ecosystem: Host-associated > Plants > Roots > Unclassified | place...
GAGTTGACTTGAGTTATTATCGTCTAAACATCTTTTTTTTTTTATGTTAGGAAAAGATTGACCCGGCCTGTGGCGTAGCCCCGTGCCACCTATCTAGTTAACTCATATGTTTAGAAAATTTTTGAAAAACATAAAATTAATAAATAAGCAAAAAATAATAATAATTGGATTCATTAAAAAACCAATTAACAAAGTTAAAACACTATTAATATAAAAAGGGCTATGCTCGTATTATTAAAACATTATTAAGGGTCGAGTACATATGTGAGTGGTATATCTCATATTAAATTAATAATATGAGTAGGAAAATGAAGTTTTTGTGTATAAAAATATATCAATCTAATTTTTAGATTAAAAATGATATTTGTCATTGTTTATGTGCTCTTATATAAATACCATCACTTGCGGAAAACATACATGTAATTAATTCATATGTTTAACTTCTGTAATAACCTAAGCTTCCGATCGTATTTTTTTACAAGTAAGATTCAAAACTTGTAGTGATTAGTTAAAAGTTAGAATAAATTTTTTAATTGTGTTTATATTTTAAAAAGAATTTATAAAATCTATACTGATAATGTAATTATGATAAACTTTAATAGAACTTTGAATAAAATCTTTATTTACATTTCTACTGTCAGTGTAATACATAAGCGGTTTTATTTAAATTAAAAATTAAATTTTATAATTTATTTTAATTTGTTTTTTATGTGGTTATTATGGTTATAAAAAAACATCATGATTTCAAGTTAGTATTTGATTTTGTAAAAAAAAATCAATTTAGAATTGAGTTTCTTGATTTGTTCGATTTGTGTTTAATAAGATTGTTATAACTAGAAAAAAAAAAGTCTGATATTGTGTTAATATTTGATTTTATATAAAAAAATCAATTTTATTGTTTGTAGATGGTCTATTTATTTAGGTTTTTTAATTTTTCTCTTTGATTTTTATTTTATTTTTATCTTATTGATAATTTATATATATTTTTTTATATTTTCAATTATTCGTTTTCATTTCTCCATTTATCATAGCATTAATTAAAAATTTAACTTTATAATTTATAGTAAAGTACATGAATTTTTTATATTTACTCTCGCGTTCAATTATTTAGTTTTATAGCTATCATACACGGTGTTGATTTCGTAAGCGTAGTGTATAATTGGGTCCTAAAATCACCTAGAAGTTGCCAAGGGTGACTGCGGACACCACAATATTTTTCTGAAGTCTTCTATACTTGAAAAGAAAAAGGGAGAAGAAAAGGGGGGAATGACAAAAAGCTCCATGGAAATGGTAGCTTCCTGGTAAAGGGTAAATCCCCACTCCCTCAAAAACAATAGCAAAATTAGTTGACGGATCATGGATGGTTATTAAAATCTCATTGACCTCTTTTATTGAAGCCCTACAAGAAAAAAATAAAATAAAACACGGAAACCTAGTCAAATGCAATGCAAATGAGTGCAGATGCATCAAGGAGCCACATAGAGAATCTTCCTTTGTTGTATGGGACCCGTCTTTATCTGATCCAATGAGACTTAGCAAAAGTTTTGTCTTTTTTGGTCAATTTGTCCACTTACCAGCCACCACTCATCATGATTGACCCAGCCGACGGTTCCGATTGAAGGGTTTCCATCAATCAAATCAGAAGTGACAAACTAACGGTCCTGATTAGTGGGATTGATTTAGTTATGGTGACACTACACCCTCATTGCTAACTGAGACTTTTGCTGATATATTGATGCTGTTGGAGCACAGTTTTTCTTTTCCATTCTCTTTCTCAAAATAAATGGCGCAGCCAAGTTGAAGCAAAGTGTGTCTTGAATCTGGTGAGACTCGAGTTCTGCTGCTTCTCTTTGTTTTTGTTTTATTGAAAGCTTGCTGCTTTTTATCGCTTCTTACAATTATATGTCTTGTGTTCGTTTGTTTTGGTCGCAAGTTATAAGCTTTTTTGATTTACGGTCTTGAATAAATGATTGGATGTTTTGATTTGTGCTTGCTTTAATGGTTTGCTTAAGAGTTTTGGAATGGTATTTGGGGAATTGGGTAATTCATTGGATTGAAAAAAGATGGGATTTTTAGGATGGATTAGGCTTTGTGTTGGTATAGATTCTTGTTTAGAGCTTCTTCTAATTTTTTTTAATAAAAGAAGAAGAGATCGAGGATGTTTCTTCAGTAAAGTTTGGATTTTTTTTAATTTGTATCTGAGCTTAATAGAATTGATTATGGGTTAAATGAGAGAGAATTTGGATCTTGAGTTAGAGTGAGGGGTTTGACTTTAGATGCAAAAAGTTGGGTTTTATTTCTGTCTTTGCATTGAAGGATGCTGATCTCATCAGTAAATGTGTGGAGGAAAATTTTTTGTTGATTTTCTATCATGATATGGGAAATCGATAGTGTATTTCAAAAACTACTGGTAATCAGGGGGAAAATGGTAATGAAAGGTTAACTGATCGAGATTTTGGTCTTGTATTTTTTGTTTAGAAATCAATTTTCCAAGTTCAGAAATTTATTTTATTGCGCACTAAAGCTTAGGATTTTGATGAAGATTTTCTAATTCCTCGCATAAATTCCAGCTTTTTGTTAGCATTGATCCACACATACTAAGAGGAGTACATAATGGAACCTAAAGATAGGCCATCTCTAGATGCATGGGCAAATCCTTCATCCTCCAGTAATGGATTACCGAGAAAGATGGCCTTGGAAAATCCATCCTTTACCAATTTCAATTTACAGCAGCAGGAGCAGAAATGGGATGACACCTCCATTTTAGATTATGGTATTAGAATTGAGCCACCTTTCCGAGAATTCAACCAAGCATCAGAATCTGAATATCTGCTTTCTTCCAACTGCAACAACCAACCCAAAGTCCTGGATCAAGAAGATGGACAAAATAATGAGGCACTTCAAACAAGCAAATTACAAGACTGGGATCCTAGATCCATGCTCAATAATCTTTCTTTTCTAGAGCAAAAGATCCATCATCTCCAAGATTTGGTGCATTTAATTGTTGGCCGCAAAGGCCAGGCTCTAGGGGGACAGGATCAACTTGTAACTCAGCAACAACAGCTCATAACTGCTGATCTTACTTCAATAATTGTTCAGCTGATCTCCACTGCTGGTAGTCTTCTCCCATCTGTGAAACATACATTTTCTACAGGCACTCCTAGTGGACAGTTAGGACAGCTTGGGGGGATTCTTTTTCCTCCTTTAGCTGGCATGAACTGTGTTCCACAGCCGCAACATGGTAGTGGAAGTAAAGTTTCTGATCAGTGCAACCAGATGGATGTTACAGGAAATTGTGGGACTGAACCGAACCACTCCATTGAAGAGCATGAAATGAAAGAGGAAGAAGATGCTGATGAAGGAGAGAACCTTCCGCCTGGTTCCTATGATATATTACAACTAGAAAAGGAAGAAATACTTGCGCCACACACCCACTTTTGCACAATATGTGGGAAGGGGTTTAAGCGGGATGCAAATTTGAGGATGCATATGAGAGGCCATGGTGATGAGTACAAAACCCCTGCTGCACTTGCAAAACCCAACAAAGAACCCAGCTCAGAACCAGTGATTATTAAGAGGTATTCCTGCCCTTTTGCTGGTTGCAAGCGAAACAAGGATCACAAGAAGTTTCAGCCTTTGAAGACTATTTTATGTGTCAAAAACCATTACAAGAGAACCCATTGTGACAAAAGCTACATTTGCAGCCGATGCAACACCAAGAAGTTCTCAGTTATGGCAGATCTCAAAACTCATGAGAAGCATTGTGGGAAGGATAAATGGCTTTGTTCCTGTGGCACAACATTCTCGAGGAAAGACAAGCTTTTTGGACACATTGCTCTGTTCCAGGGCCATACTCCTGCTATCCCTCTTGAGGAAACTAAAGGACCTTATGTGTCATGTGATAAAGTGGATGGGAATGAAGCATCAAATAAGGTTGGAAACACAAATTTCAGCCTTGGCTCCAATGCTGGTAGCGGAAGTGGGGCTCAAAATGTTATCGAAGTGAAGGAGGATGCTGATGATCCTGCTAGTTATTTCTCACCATTGAGCTTTGATACGTGTAATTTTGGTGGATTCCATGAGTTCCCTCGACCCCCGTTTGATGATTCAGAAAGTTCATTCTCCTTTCTTGAAGCCCCATGATACTCGTTGTCATATATGTAAGGTGCATGTAATTTCATGAGTTCAAATAAATGTTTGTTCTTTAGCCATTTCCTTGGAGGTAAGTTTTAATATTCCACTTTATCAAAGGTTCATTCCACTTGAACCCCATGATATTTCAACATCAAGCTTAGTTTAACAATATAGAAATTTGTTATAGTTTTTGATATTATAAGATACACTAGTGGTGAATATGGAATATGGGGGCCGTTCGCTGTTGGTGTCTTCACTGTCTAGTAAACAGCATTTTGAGAGGCCCAGAAATTTTCAAATCTGGGTTTTGAAGCTGAAAGCGAGAAACTATTTTGGTGTGTTTAATAGGTAGAACTGGAAGGGGTAATTTCTTTGCAGCAGTGGTTGCTTCCAGGCTTGTCCTACTTCGACAACTTCATTGCATACAAACAGACGATGCTACCCACCCACCCCACCCCACCCCAACCCACCTTATCCTTTTTCTTGTTTCTTCTTCCAGGCTCATCACTTCAAATAATTCCTTAACAAAGTAGCTTTTGATGTAAAGATTGCCAGCCAACTAGCACTTTCACATCACAACTTGTGACATTGTTCAGGAATCTGGGAATAAAGCCAATACATAATAAATTATGTATTGAATAAAACCAAAATATAATGAATCATGCATTAAGAAGCCAGCAATTGCGGTTAAAGTTGACACAAATCATTAAAAAAACTTTATGAAATAATGAGAGAGCAACTGAGTGGCATGTTGCTGAGATGCCATTTTCCTCCTGGAATATCCTCTCCATGATGGCTACATGTTAGATGACCCCAAATCCAAACACGTGTTTTATGGGAAAAATATAAAAATGTGATGTTGAAATCCCACTAAATTACGATCAAACTCAAATCTCTTCACACAGCAAATAAATCTGCTTCATCTCAAGGGATTTCATTTAGTGGGAAAGATGATGTTGAAATCCCAGTCACCACTTTTCATCATACTAAATAGAAAAACTTATCGTTCAAAAGAACTGCTATTTGATGTTCTCCAAGACCAAAAAAGTGGCCAGCAGACAACTCAACTTTACCATTGAATTGCTAAAAGAACTAAAACAAGTATCTGTTTCTGAACAAACTACATTGTTCTGACCGACTGATCTGCCCATACTGAGAATTATGAAGCAGAATGAGCTTCAAGCCCTTTGCACCTTCTCCTTTAGATGATTTCTTTGAAGGGCTTTGGTAATACCTTTCCTTCAAAACTAAATCGTCCGAGACAGACCAAGTCTGTCCTCTAGGAGAGCTGTCAGCCCACAAGAACCTCTCAGAGAAGGGGTTCACCAGACTGTCACGACATTCCTTGGCTGTCTCACAAATCAACCCCTGAAACAAACACAAATACATTTTCATTTTCTAGTGTAAGAATACGAAGACAGGGAGAGAGTTGATAGCAACGTACCTCTGACATGGCTTTAATCTTCAGGGTAACGTCATTAGTTAGAAGGATGAGCTGTCCATCTCTATTCATTTTCCTATAGGAAAGAGCATATTCAAGGATATGGTCTTCCGCTGTTGGTGAAACAATTTCTAGAAAACTTCCATGAGCTGGAAACGGAACTGAGCTTCCTGTCCCACACGGAAACCCTTCACTTCCCTGACTGAATCGTGACTGGGGAGAAGCAGGTGGGGTTGGTGCTATGTGCCTTCCCTCCTCCATTGAGCTCTGGACATGAATCCACCATGGTGTTCTCACCATACACTCTTCTATCCATTCCAACACCAATGATGCCTCCGTTTTCTTTCTAAACAAGCTACTACGACGCTTCAAACAATCTAGTTCCCTTATCACTGATGTTATAAAACAGACACCGATATTTGTCAGAAAAGAAAACATATAGCTCTAAAATTTACAACAGCAAGAGAGATGATATTGAAAATTGTTCAAAATTTATTTACCCATTTTTGGAATGACCAAATGAGTCCCCTTGAGACCTTGTAAAAGCTGTAATGACTTCCTTGACTCCTTGTCCACAAGAGAAGCTGTATCTGCCACCATAGTCCATCTTCTCTTTCCATCTCCAGTGAAGTTACTCTGCAAATGAACTCCATTTATTAACCTAGTTTACAGGAGCGAAATGTTAAACTTAAAACAGAAGAGAGGTTGGTCACCTTCCGCATAATTTGAGAACAATTAACAGAAATACTGCTTCTTGTAGCATCATTAGGGACTGAAGCTTCAGAATTGCTATTTCCTGAGAAATTCACAAGTAAAGATTGTAGTGGAACTCTTTCTGCCTTACACTCCTCTAGTACCATCTCTTGCTTGAATTTCACTTGATTCCTTGAAGCTGGTATAGCTAATTTTGTTTGTTGGAGAACTTTTGGTGTCTGGTTTTCTTTGTCTGGAGAGGCGATCATCTCTTCTTCTGGTTGCTTATAGGGACTAAAAGCAATTTTTGAAGAGGTTGATCTGCGTGAGTTGGAAAGTTGCGTTTCTTCTCGTTTACCCTTCTTTTTCAAGGACTTCAGCAGAAGAGTATTAGGTGAGTAATTCTCCTTGCCTGGGGTAAGGACTTCTTCTGCTGCTTCTGAACCAGGGAAAATAGTCTTTGAGATTGATCTATTCTCAATATTCTCCTGATTCTCCCATTCAACATCATCTCCTCTATTCTTTTCTCTACTCCTACTTGTTTGAAGCTGAAGAACAGCTTTGGGTTTCCCTCTTCTTGACCAGATGTTACGAGAGCTCTGTTTTTTCTCTGATCTGACGTGAGAGCTCTGTAAGTTCTCCTGGTTTTCAATTGAAGCAAGTACGGATTCTGGGGTCTGGCATTTTTTGCTATCTATGATCTCAGAGAGGAGTCCTACTGGAAAAGATGAGCTCACAGATTCCGCTGCAAGGAGCGCAGAGCAGATGCTGGTGTATACACTCTGCCCATGGTCATCCCTTGAAAGATTCTGGTTTTCCACTTCAAGCATATCATCAGCAGCATGGTCATCAGAACATGAGGAGTTCAGGTTTTCCAGCAGATTTGTAGTGAAATTCTCTTGGGTTCCTTCTTCATATGTTGGATCTAAAGCAACAGCATGGTCATCAGAACATGATGAAGTGTTCAGGTTCTCCAGCAGATTTGCAGTGAAATGCTCTCGGGTTCCTTCTTCATATGTTGGGTCTAAAGCAACAGCATGGTCACCAGAACATGCAGAATTCAGGTTCTCCAGCAGATTTGCAGTGAATTTCTCCTGGTTTCCTTCTTCATATGTTGATTTTAAAGAAACAGCTTGGTCATCAGAACATGCAGAGTTCAGGTTCACCAGCAGATTTGCTGTGAAATTCCCTTGGTTTCCTTCTTTATATGTTGGTTCTAAAGCAACAAGATGCTCTAGAGTCTGGTTTTCTTTTCTGACTTTTTTACTGTCATTCTCTGAAAGATCTTTTACAGGCAAAGACAAGTTCACCATTTCTATCCCATGAGAGAAGATATTAATTGGTTCATGGCCTTTCCTCAATAAGCTTCCATTTTCTGTTGCTCCTAGCATCTCAGAGGCTGACTGAGATTCCACTTCTGCAGTGGACAAGGAAGAAAACACAGCATTGGATTCCCTGATCATTGAACTCCCTTTGGTTTCTGTCTCCGGCAGTTCTTGTCGAACAGAAAAATATTCAGGGCTCTGGTTATGTCCATCATATTGCCGACACTTGGTTTCCGAAATAACTCCCTGGACAGTTGTGGGGCTTAATATATCCTTCACATTATGATCATTTCTGAATGAGATTTCTATATCTTCATTTGCATCATAAAACAAAGAATCCATGCTTTCATCAGGCACTAAAGCAGCTGACAAGATCTCTTTCTTTGCAATTGACTCACAAATCTCCTCACAATACAAGGAGCCTACATCCTGTAATATTAAATCCAAAGACTTTGTTTCTCTATTTTCAACTGATGTAGAATCCATGGCCTGCACAAAAGACACAACCAAGAAATACATAAATATTAATCAATTGCATTTTCTGCTGTACCACTTATCCACAATTTGGTCCGCTTCAGCCACAATTTCTCACCTGATATCTTTCATCATCTTTTCCTGCCACTTCCAGTGAGCCTTTCTCTTCAACAGATTCTCTTTCAGTTGCCACTAAGTTCTCATCCTATACGATCCCAACACAAAGAAGGTAAAAAAGAAAGACATAAATAAGTAATATTTCAAGAAAAACCATCAGTCAATGATTAAACTGCCTCAACAATCACTCTGGATTCTCATCAAACAAATTGTAAGAACAAAATTTGAGAATAACTTACAAACATCAGGTGGACATTCTAGATATATACAAACTAAGGCATGATTCTCTCACCTGAGACATTTTCGCCTCATTTTCTTCTTCAAGCACTGGGTTTTCCTCTCGCTTCTCTTCAATCATTGCCATATCTAATGGTGATATAAATGGGGTTTCCATATCATATGCACGGCTCAAAGGAACCCAGTGCAGCCTGTAGTACCTAGTTGAGCCACCAACCCTTATTGTATCACCTTCATTGAGCTCTACACGAAACCCCGGCTCAATCTTCTTCCCTGAAACCCAAGTCCCATGGACTATACAAGAAACAGGAACCCCATCAAAAACAAATTAAAACCCAATTTGAAGGTGCACAAAATTAATGAGAAAAACATATATAAAAAGAATCAAATAAATCAAATAACAACTCAATTGTCACATACTAAACAGTAATTCAAGAAAGAAAAAAGAAACTATAAAAACCAAATCCAGTGACAACCCAAATAGAGCTAAATATAAACCAAGAGCAGATATCCTATTAAGGCGTAGTAATACAAGAAAACATCAACCAAGAATCCATCAAAAAACCTGATTCAGTGATAATCTAAGAGCAAGAGAATTGACTAAAAAAATAAGAAAAGCAATAAAGCAACCCATCAAGAAGAAGAAACCCGTAAAAAGCAAATTCAGTGACATCCACCCTAAAAGTACATAATAACGCAAGAAAACATCAAGAATCAAGAACCCAGTTCAATGATCACACAAAAATGTCATAGGACAGAAACAAATTTAGCCTAACAACATATAATAACGCAATTTTCAAAGAATTAAACAAAAGTCAAGAAAGGAACGAATGACATCAATAGATCATAAAAAACAAGGAAAGCCCACTAAAATCTACAATGAAACTAATATAAAGGAAGAAAACTGAAATTACCAGAAGATAAATCTGTGACAAAGAGCTTCTGTGAAGAGGGTCTTGAATTGATTTGAAGGTGGAATCTGCTAATGCTAGGGTGATTTAAAACAATACTGCAATCTGGGTGTCTACCAAAACTCAAGATTTCTTCAGTTTCTTGAACTGGGTTCTCTTCATTTTCAATGGACGGCTCTGAAGATGTTGGTGAAGGTAATGGTGACTTGTCGATTACAAAAATGTTCTTGAGAATTGCACCGTTCCTTAGTACTGTAAAAACTGGGATCTTTCTCTCTTCTTCTTCTTCTTCTTCTTCAGGTTTTTTCTCTTCGTTGCTTGCCATTTTTCCTGGGGTTTAAGAAAAATCCCTCTTTCCTGGGTTTCTCGAGAGAGAAAGCAGAATCTTGGTTTTAAAGAAAGAGACAGAGAGGGGTTTTATATGGTTATCTTGTGGTGATGGAGAGAGGAACTTCGATTTTGAATTTTTATTTTGAAAATGGTGAACGTTAGGGTTTTTGGTGTTACTGCAACGGCTATTTATCTCCTTGCCATGCTGGACCGATAAAGATTAGTCATTGCTGGTGTCATGGATGATTGTTGTTTAAACCGATCGTGGGCGTACATATGGCAAGGTGAGGTCAACGATGTCTTTTCAAAGAGGGAAGAGAAAGACAGTACTTGCTACGTGTCATGTTCTGAGAGGCTAGACGTTATGGTATTGTGGAGGTTGTACACAGTTAATCCAAGTATTCCTACTTTTATGGGTACATTGCCTATCCGTAAGAAAAACATAATCGAGGGTTCCAAATCCAAATGCATGTATTGAAAATGCATGTTTATTATCATCCAAAAATATGGGTGCGGGTTTCGTTTTTTCTGTGGTCTCAGGTTCGAGTCCTGTGGTTACTTATATGATAGCCACTGGAGACTTATATGGTCGTTAACTTTAGGACTCGTGGGATTAGTCGAGATGCGCGCGAGCTGGCCCAGACACCCACGTTAAACTAATATATATATATATAAAATTTTAATAACCCGGCAAGATTGGTCCTATGATTAAGCTTTTCTTGTAAGGATTCAATTCTCCTATTAGATAAAATAAAATAAATTTATTTCACTCAATCTTATTTATAAAACTCAAACTAACTTGGAGGGTCATCCTAAAACTCGAACTAACCCTAAATCAGTATAATTTAAAAAATAAAACACAATAAAAAGTTATTTAATTTGACCAAATGAATTCACGACCTGGTTGACCGAGATAAAACTTAGCTCTCAACTTATTAATTTTTTTTAAAAAAAAATATTTATGTCAAA
>Ga0307518_10003975_pt1 | contig 10630 bp, 7 predicted proteins | sample 25_EM_MG_FD_203889 | JGI IMG/M metagenome (GOLD analysis project Ga0307518, IMG submission 203889) | Populus trichocarpa ectomycorrhiza microbial communities from riparian zone in the Pacific Northwest, United States - 25_EM | ecosystem: Host-associated > Plants > Roots > Unclassified | place...
TCGCGCTTTCGCTTTGTCACCCAGATAGTACTGGGCGACTTTGTGCCAGTATTCTTCTGGCACCTTGCGCTCGACACAACCGACCCTGATTTGTTCAAGCCACTCGTCCACCGACATATCCCGCTTACGATCGCCGTAGAACCTAGGTGGGTTCTCCCAGGCTGCAAACACCGGGTTGAGGTCAAATTCTTTGATCTTGAAAGCTTGGAGCATTCTTTGGAAATAAGTAGTGGAAAGAGGGAGAGAGTGTGCGATAGTGGAAAAGCGACGACTGTAACGGAGACACAAGTCAGTCGAGACAAACAGAATACAGAAGGCTGGAGATACGCACGGCTTTTAAGCACAGCGCGGTGTAAAACAAGCACACCCACACGGCAACCTCGCGGCGACTTCTCATAAGTAAGCCACAAGTAACATGATTTGGCTCCGGGGTAATCGTCCTGAATATTGAACCGTAACAGCGGCGCAAGGGGTATTGTAACGGAGGCAGATCGCCGATCTACCCTGTGATATGTGCAGGCGACCCCCTGTTGAGTGAAAATGAGGTTATCATGAGGCCCCACTTAAAACGCTGCGATGCACAGCATTCCAAATCGTAACTAAACTGTCTCCCTCTGTTGGCTGAAGGCCTGGGATCAAGGCAGGCGCACGTGTAGTGTGCATGGCCGATTGGTGGGTTTAGCTCGGTTAACGGTTTGCCGCGGTGTCGTTCACTTTGTGGAGAGGCCAGGGGCCTGAGGGCTCGTGACTAACAATTGGTCGTCGGATGAGTATTACGGCGACGTTGCGGAATGGTACACACATGCCTTCATTTAGTCGTAATTCCATAGAAGAACGGAAGGAAAGCTATCCAAGGTCAGCTCGATCGTCGTGTTCGCAAGCCGACAAACATTGCTTACAGAGGACCGGCTTCAATTGCGCTATGGTCATTTCATAATGGTGAGGAATGAAGGACAAACATTACTAAAGCTCTCCGGGTCGGTGAGTACTTTCCTCAATGCCGTAGTAGATGCCCGGTCGGTAGGCAGGAGGACGGGTGGGGACGAATAGCGATTGGTCCTTGGGTAAAGCACGGTGTTTCGGGGTGCACCTGGCAAATTACGCGCAAATGCTGGAACATTCTTGTAGTCGGTCTCGATCATCAACAGCTTTGCATGACGATCCACCGGAAAATATGGGCCTTCCCAATTCATTCGTACCCTCGAACATTCGCCAGAAACAACCGAGAGAACGAAAAAAAAAAAACGTCCAGAAGGCTAAAAGGGATCGATATGAGCCAAGAACTTCTCTGGTTTGCTGACTCGGGGCACCGATCTCTATATAGCATCGCCGTCAAAACGTTGCGTTCATCTCAATACGTTGCCACTCTACACACCCACGTCATTAGCATAGAACACGGACACTGTCACAGATGTTCGCTGCGCCTCGAGCTCGGGACATGAATTGGGATGACAAGAAGCTGCCGTCGTCTACGTTCAGAAGATGACCATGTCGCTGGTTCGAAATAACGACAGAGCTCCTGGATTCGCGAATGTGTTACGAAAAGGTAGTCAGTCAGAATGCCCAACTTGATGAACGCCGCACCAGGGTCCAGGGACGTAAAGGACACTGAAGTAGAGCAAACCATAAGGTTAAGAGCATGGGACACGGGACAAGACCATTATATGAGACACAACGCAAGGGGAAAAGATACCCATGTACGACCTTGGGGGGCACAACGGTTTAAATGCCACTTGCGTTGGTGGTTGCCACCGAGATCGAGGTTCCATGGATAGCCTTGCGCATGAAAGAACATCGATGCGTAGGAGCTGGCAGTGCTTGGAGCTGTCAATTTGCGGTGGTGCGTAACTTGAAGATTGATGGTGAACTCTTCTCCTTGGTGAAGGTGACCGTAGCAATTGCTCGCATCGCCAGATCGTGAATGCAAATGACCTACAAAGAATTGACCTTTGTTATTTGAAAGTGTATCCGTTGAACTTGTGCGTGACTTTCAACGACGGGTCGTAAAGGAGGTGAAAGGGCTCGAAGAAAAACTCGATGTGGTGCAAAATATATAAGGATACCGTGCACTACATACATGTTTGGAAAGGTAAGAACAATAGCATAAATCTTCAGGACTTGAATCATTGTTAGTATGTAGATTCTACTTGCATTTTTGGGAAGGAGTTCATTCTGAAGTTGAGCCAATTGCTCTGGGATGACGGCAGTCCTGACGGTCTAATTGTTGAGTACAGTCGCGGACAGGCAAACTCTGTAAATTTTTTGGTTGAGTTTTCCTGCTTGCCACAACTATCTAGAGTGACTATAATTGGTGTAAATCAACACTTTATGATCTATGTTTGAGATTTGCACGGACCAATTTCCCTCAAAGTCACTTTGAACCCCCAAACATACCCAAAAATTTGGCACTCCCCAAAAAAAATAGCTAAAAATCAGAAAAAATGTGCAAACAGCTCCTTTTCCCGAGTTGATTATGATTATGATATTGTTTGAGCCAACATTGTGGATTTGAGGAGAAAAAAAAAATGCCAGAGTTGGCAAGTGGCAGTGCTAGGGGACTACTACTAGTACAGTTGTGCTTCAAATCTGACTCTGTGTGTCTGAGTTGGCATCGTGTGAATCATGCAGATAGAAATACAGACCATATCAGACTGCACAGATGAGTCAGACGAAAGGGTCTGACTTCAAAACTCTGACATCAGACATCTACTTCATCTGCTGCAGGGGCAGACACCAATTGTGATGACAACTTTGGCAGGAGGGATGGACTGCCATGCCTCAATGATGACTGGCTCACAGGTGGACATTTGTACTGCATATATTAACCAAGTTGTTATATATCCTTAGTATCAACATGCTTTATACAACTATTGTGGTACCTTCAAGAATGAACACCTGTGGGTAAATATCAGATTTTACCCACTGTGGGTTGAGACCCAACCTGCATGGGTTGACCTGTGTCTTTCCCTGATGGGGGTGGCTGGCATCAATGGTGATTAGTCATCATCTACCCCTAAAAAGAGGGTACAAAAGTCATTCAAAACCCTTCAAAAATTTGGCACACCAAAAACACCGTGGGAACAACTTTACAGGTGTGTTTTTGAGGGTATTTCACCCCACTGAATCTGAATCTGGCCTTGGTTTTGTGCAAAAAACTCTCCCTGAGCTTCTGCAATATTTACACAGTTTGCTTGTCCGTGACTGTATATCAAGTACTTTTCCAGGGACGATGAACATATATCAGGATCAGCCTCAGGTGCGCAACTTTTCTGCCGCGATGGCAACTGCCATCAAGCCACACTATGTACATGATCTTTTATGCTCGTGCCTGAGGCATTCAGTTCGTCAGAAACACTCACTATTAAGACTAAAGGCTTCACCCCAACCGATTGTTTTGATCGAACTTGTTACAGGCTCTCCAATGCGCACAACTCCGGACTCCGGACCAAGCTAAGTGACGGCATCAGCTGGTACATAGGCATCACAGCGACCTGAGTGTCAGATATCTGGGCATTGGGGCTAGGCCAGAAGGTTTCGAGTTCATGAGCGCTTCTTCATGTCGGCAATAGTACTTATTTGGAGCAGGGGAAATCACGGCGGAACTGCGGGTAAAGGTTCCAATTGCCCTCGAATTTCTACCCGTTCGGGACCTAAAGCTGTTCACAGAAGAGCGTTGGCTGCGCAGAGAGACCGTATACAAAAGGCCAAATGATGGGTTTGTGAGGATCTTGACAGTTTCGCCTTTACGTGACTGCCTAGAACATGGGCGAGCGACTTCGAGCGTGTGGCAGAAAAATGATTAATGATGTCCAAGGCGGCGCTCACGAGTCACCAGTTGCGGGGTATGTATCGGATAGTGCCAGTGAGAGATAGAAGACCTGCAGGCTGTGAGCGTGAACTCTGAACGGAAAGTCGAATGACTTGGAAAACGGGCGAGAATACAGAATCGGGAATCGAGCTCACCCAAGGCGGGCATGGGCATTGGGCAGGTCGAAGGAGGCACGAGTGGCTTGGCTACGGAACCATTTTTTTTCGACCCCTTCAATCCCGTAACACTTCCCTTTCCCCTGGAAATTACATCCTTGAAGATGCGAAAGCCATAAAGCCGCGTCGACGATGTTCGTGTCTCGATGCGTTTTGCCCTCTGCTGAACACCCAAAGTCATGGCTGGCGGGCTGCTCCTCGCGATTACGTACGCAGCGTATTCGGTGGCTATACCCGCACCACTACCACCTGGCGTCCTCGATGAGGCTGCAACAACTACTACCAGTGGCATGTCTTCCACCCCCACCAGTGTCGTTTCGCTGCCGCCGTCGAGTGGCGGTACCTCTACCTTCTTCAGCAACAAACTCTCCGCTGCAGATCGCACTGAGATCTTCTGGACAGCTACAGGTATCGCTGTCGCCGTCTCGCTTGTTCAGGGCGCCATCACAACGTTGATCGATATCTGCGAGAGCGAGGGACTATGGACGATCAGGTTCAATCTTGGCCGTCGCGAACACTTCTGGTGGACTGGCATTGCCCTTGCCCTGATTGCTTCACTTGGCTGCATGATCCTATCCTTCCTTGCTGGTATGTGTGGCGCGTCTTGCAGTATTTCTAAGTCTGACGCCGATGTAGGAAACAATAATGATTCTTTGGGCATCATTTTGCTCTCGGCTGCGTCTTCTCTGGCCGTTTTCCGCTATGCCTGGCCGGCGTGGCGGAATAGACATTACTGCTCCAATCGGTGGATGGCATGGACTGGACCAAGCCGGACAGGCATAGACGCCACCCTAGTTCCACTCATATCGGGCCCTAACCCATGGCCAGAGCTAAGCAAGGATGTTTCCATCGTGAAACAACACCCCGTCGATATTCACCTTCCCCTGACCAAACCAACCCTCATTGCCGAAGATCCCACGGACATCCTAAAGGCAAGGAAACGCCAACTCGAGCTGGAAGCATCCGGGAGTGTTGGTCCACCCGGTGGCCGGGAAATAAAAGTAGTCACCCCAGGTGACGAGAATCCACCGGATGATAGTACTGGCCTGTATGCTCCTGTTATTGAAGGCAGCTCTGCCTCCCTCCAATGGGGGACCATGATCGGATTCGCTCCTCGAGTCAGCCGGGGCATCTTGGCTGCTCCTCACCGACTACTTCAATCTGGTCCACTTACGGCATCTGGTCATGACGGTCGTGCTGTGTGCCTTGCACATGGCATCCTCGGCCGAAACAAAGGCCTCGCACCGCATACATTTATCCTCAAGCTCGACACGAAGAAGTTGGAGGAAAAAAGCGTCCAGTGGCCGCGTCCTTCAAAGGTCCTTCGCAGCTACTTCAAACAGGAGATGGAATCCGCCTTCAAAGGACTTGGCTTAGTCTTCGTTGACGCTGCGACCGAGCTGGCGTTGCTCTTAGCAGATTCAAGTCACAGTCTTATTGAAGACTGGCTTCACGAGCGTATGGAACACCAGGACCTGGCGCTGAACAACCAAATTGCGCGTCTCGGCGCCTCAAACGAACATCTCCAATTACTCTATCGCCTCTCCTACGCTGCCATGCTGGTCAGCCTGAGTGCACACCGAAAGGGACGCAAGCACCGCCCCGAACTGAAAGTTTTTATTGCGTATTGGAAAAAACACTTTACCGAAGAACTTCCACCTTGGACGGCGTTCCCAGAGATGAAGAGGAGGCTCGAAGTGGAGGAACGCGATTTGGGTGATACCGACTTGGATGCGCTGATTGAGGCTGTCTTGGATTAGAACCAATACCCAATGTTTGTTGTACAATACCCCCGTCCATTGATACCTAGCATGTTGTAATGCAAATCTGATTGTATTCTCATCAACCCTGCTTAAAATACATGGCTGAAAATGAATTACCCGACCTAGTGATCCTACTAGTGTGTACCTGCATCGCTGCTTCAGCCCATTCCGAGGACGAGTTATCTGTCAGGCCTCTTATTCATTCGATTGCCAATGTTCTCCGCGTGAATTCGGATCAATACAGTGGCAAGGCCACTGACACCTGGTAATTCATGCCATACTGCCAGGAAATCACGCTCCGTGGGCACAATCACTTAACTTGGACCACTCAGTGGCATCGAAGTAGTCTCCTAAAGTGGGTGGGTCCATGGGTAATTGCTGGAAGAGGAAGATGCGGTCGTTCCTCCAAAATTAAAGGTAAACCTAGAGGGCCGAGCAGCCGATAAGGGGAGATCACGACAATTCCTCTCCTCATAGATCAACGTGTCAGAAGAATGAGAAAAGCATAAACGCTGACCTTTGGTTGCGATATCACTGGAAATATCGAAAAGGTCAAAACTTACATCGCCAGGGACCCAATGAATAATCTGGGTGAAACGAGTCGCGCGACGCAGTTAACACGACCTTTTGGTGCGACCTTGATGACTTCATTCTTTGGCAATAAGCTCAGCCCACACTATGTACATCATACCTGACGATTAAAGGATCAGTAAAAGGTACCACAATCAGCCACTTACCACCCTTTCATGCAGCGTATTCAGAATAGTTAGCAGAATTAAATTTACCGGGCGTGCTTCCGACCAGCACGATCGAGGCCAACGTGGACTCCACATTGACAAGGCCTCTCAAGTATTCATGACAGACAAGAAATGTCGAGCTCAGAATGGTGGATAAATATGATGTGATCCCAACGGTCCAAAGTATAGAAGCAAGAGGGACTTGCCAATTCGGACTCAACTCACAAGTGACGTAGCGCCCGTGGGAACCACTCGCTTATCCTCGAGAAAACGTTCGGCCGAGTTGAGGTTGCGACTTGACCGTGGTCGACGATAGAGAATGCTGTCCTCACTGGTGAACGCGTCTGCGACGTCTCTGTACATTTCTCTCCTCTCGATTACGTTCAATCCTACCGCATGGAACATCGTGGCCCGTAATGGTGATACTCTCGTGATCTCGTGTCTTTTTGACCAGTTAGTTCTGACCCTCGTCAACCACGTTTTTTTTTTTTCGTTTTCTCTGTAAGAATACAGGAACAAGAGCATCACTCGAATCTTTGGCGGAAACCCATACTATGGCTGCTACTTCCTCACAGCCCTCATTTTTTCCTTTGGAATACTTCGGGATCACTTGTACGTACCCCGTGCAGTTTTGACACCTTATCGGGGTTGTAACGCTTACAACCGCCCAACCAGATACCAACAAGCACTGAAGGACCAGCCCCGTATTCCTCTACTTCCAGAGCCGTACGCGACCATGGTCCCTGCGATCATGTTCATCATCGGCCAGGTATTCGTGGTAACGTCGACGTATGCTTTGGGAATCACGGGGACGTTCCTCGGTGACTATTTCGGTATTCTTATGGATCACCGTGTCGAGGGGTTCCCATTCAATGTGTTGAGGGACCCTATGTATGTTGGCAGCACGCTGTGCTTTGCTGCGACGGCACTGTGGTGAGTGATGCTCTTGGATGAGTCCTTTGGTGGGCCATGTCCGTAACCTATTCCAACCAGGTATGAACGTCCTGCTGGGTTACTCGTCACGTTATACGTCTACATCGTGTATGTCATTGCATTGCGCTTCGAGGGGTATGTCGCACGATTTATACATGCACCAGTCTGGCGTCTAATATTGACCTCTTAGACCCTTCACCGATATGATATACTCGACCCGCTCGGAGAAGAAGAAAGATCAATGATCTTTGACATGTTTGGGAATTTGGCGCATACCAACAAACTGCTATATCACGCCCTGCATTAGCTCTTGTGTTCCCGATTTCTACAATAATGACATGACCATGAACGAATCTATGGTATAAGTAACGCCCCCACATTAGGATTACGGGCGCCAGTTTGGCCGCTGGCTTCCCCGAATAAGGCCAACATTCTCCTCCATCGTCCCATTCTCCGCGTCTGCCTCAACATCTCTATAGATGGGAATCGCTGGATCACTGCCATGACCAAGAAGCTCCTCGAATCTAGTCATGTAAGGAGTGTGCGGCTCAATATGTGCAAGGCTTGGATAGTACTGTTTGTATGCAAAGTGCGCCAGCACCAAGCCCAGAAGGGAGCCAGCCACAACGTCATGCCAATGGTCTGCCTTACGTTTAGTGAAGAACTAGAAGAACATGGTTAACTATACGCACGACGATAGTCCATGGTACGCGAAATCGCTACCAACGATGCCACTGACAAAGGAGCAGTCACAAGCCAGACTTTGCTCTACAAAGAACATTTAGTTGTAGTGCTAGACTTAACTGGAAACGAACTAACCGCATGTCCGCACGTATCGAAAATGTGCAGTTTTCCGGCAAGGTAGAAAGCAAGGAATCCCAAACCAGAGAAGGCCACTTCAGGACTATTCAGGAGGCTTGGCTACCGGGCTAGAAGCAGGAGAAAACGCACTACTGGAGTGTCCACTTGGGAAGCTACGCCAGCCATCCTCCAAGATATCCGCTACGGTCTGGGTGCAGATGTCGACCGTAGAGAGACCGTATGCAGGGTCAACAGTCCCAGGAATGGGCATACATCGCGAGATTACGTCTGCCGTTCTCAAGTTTCAGTATCAGTCAGGACGAGGTAGAATTTAATCGCCAACCAGGACGAGGACGGCCCACGGTGACTTTGATAATCTGCGTGATGGAGCCAGTCATAGTAAGGGACAGCAGCACTGCAACAGGATGTCAGTACCGTAGCACTCCAAGATCCATGGCACTGGTACAGCCAGGCTGTGGCACTTACACCCAAGAGTACTGTGATGGAAATCCACCCAAGATCGTATTGTTAAAAGATTGGTAATAATTTGCGAAACAAGTGGTACGATAGCGCTGAGGAAAAATAAGGCGTGTCTCTGCACAGCGTAAGAATTGGAATCAAAAATGATGAAGCGACAACCCACCCCAACGCGCTGATCAACAGCGTAGCTGTTTTCGAGCAGGTCATGGGTTCCATGTATCCAAATGCCAATGATGGGTCGTACTCACGGGAAGTGCAACCTGGAGAAGTAAGCATTGGTCAACGAGATGTAATCACCAAGTGCTCACGAGGTATCTGTGAGGGAGAACTGTCTCTTAAACCCAGCAATATGATAACCGATGTAATACACAAGCATCGAAAGCCCACAAGTGACGATCCTATCGATAACAGATTGGGAGATGAGTTTAGAGTGTAGTGCAAATATAAGCTGCTGGCCTCACCAGTCTGGAGCGTATACCTTGACGAACTTGGATAAGGATGGAGTGGTCCTCGCGAAACTCTCAGCCATGGTGGTGGATTGGGTGCAACAGCTGGGGAAGCTTGGGGCCGTCACGTCCACTGCAAGTGCCACGCAGGGTTGCGAAATATTATTGCACCGTCACCTCTGCTAGATAACCCTAAAAAGGCAGTCGGGTGACTGGGGAATATGCACTATTCAGTACTAGTGCTACTGTCTGTGGGAAGCATAAACGTCTAGTTAACATGCCACTTACTTGGCCAGGAGTCTGGTTGTCGACGAGCTCGCAATTGGAATGGAGTTTGGAGATCATCGATCATTCTGAACACGTGACTTTCGTCGAGTGTTTTCTCGGAATCCGGATGGTCAACCTCTGCCAATGTGACCCAACTCATAAGTCAATGACGACCACGTCTATGACGGGAAAATGCTCTCATGGATAACCACAGCAGAAAAGACCTCGGATAACGACAGACAGGTACGAGTCTGGCTACAGGCGGGCGGGCAGGGGCGGGCCAGTGCTAGAGTGCCATTCCCGACCACGTGCCACAATGTACTGAAGCACCGACTCACCCGCCATGACATTGGGCGCAAAGACTGGAAGGCTATTACAAGCCCCATGACCCTCTTTGTGGCCTATGCTTGTACGTATCCAATGCTTTTGTTGACACACTCTTGTAACACCATCGTCATGCCACAATCAATGGTGATTAGCCCCTTGGTGGTTAGGCGGTTCTCCGGTCTCCGGTCGTGTCGACTGGTGTAAATCCAGACTCTTAGTGGAACAAGATAATCCCTGCCTCCCCTCGCCACGGGCCCATCCCCCAAGTCGTCCAAATCCGCACGATTCAACCCATGATACCAGACCTTCTTTGGGCTTTTGCGAGACCTGTCTGGTACAGTGGTCTAAGCGGCAATGGGTCACCAAACCAGTAGTAGCGTAAGTCAAGGCGACTCCGCAAGATCTATGTAGAACCAAAGCAAAAGAGTTGCTCAACGCATGTACCCGATGTTCACCTAGGGAGAATCACTTCACGCATCTATCTACGATCCAATTAAGTACAACGGTGAAGCATACTTGACCTTCGGAACGTCAGGTTACACACGTACTAATCGAGAAGTCAATTGCGTCCCGATAGTTCACGGCGGTACCTCACCTGCCTGTTCAACGTGACATTGGCACCTCACTGCATGAATGTCCAAAAACACGCGAAATTACATTGTAGGATGGTGAAAAATGTTGGGCAATGAGAGCGCGAATAAAGAGGTACAGATACAACCACCAACCACTCCTGAGAGTAGCACGGCGAAACACAAATAGGATAACATCTCAGGTATGCGGTAAGGTGTTTGAGCACAGGTCTCAGATTCCCGACATCTGCATTCTGGGTTGGGCAGTCGCTTGAGCTGCCACCTGTTGCCCTATCGTGCCCTGTGTCTGTTGACCTTGTGTG
>Ga0307518_10003976_pt1 | contig 10630 bp, 9 predicted proteins | sample 25_EM_MG_FD_203889 | JGI IMG/M metagenome (GOLD analysis project Ga0307518, IMG submission 203889) | Populus trichocarpa ectomycorrhiza microbial communities from riparian zone in the Pacific Northwest, United States - 25_EM | ecosystem: Host-associated > Plants > Roots > Unclassified | place...
GTTGAGGGAGGTACCCTTCTTAGGACATGTGATTTCAGCTGATGGTATACTTATTGATTCGTGGAAAGTCGAGGCAGTATTAAAATGGGAGAGGCCAACCAATGTAACTGAGATTCATAGTTTTCTCGGATTGACGGGATACTACATGAGGTTTATAAAAGGATTCTCCACCATTGCCATTCTGATGACAAGATTGACTGATTATCAAAAAAAAAGATGACAAGATTGACTCGGAAGGGAACTAAGTGAGAGTGGACCAAAGAATGTGAAAAGAGCTTCTAAAAGTTGAAATAGAAGCTAACTACTACTCCGATATTAGTTCTTCCATCAGGGATAGGGGGTTTGTAGTTTATAGTGATGCGTCAAAGAGGGGACTTGGACGTGTGTTGATACAACATGGAAAGGTTATTGCTTATGCGTTTAGGCAATTGAAGCCTCATGAGGTCAACTATCCAATGCATGACCTAGAGTTGGCTGCAGTTGTGTTTGCCTTAAGAGTGTGGAGACATTATCTATAAAGGTCTTAAGTACAGATTTTTACTGATCATAAGAGTTTAAGATCTTTGATGACTCAGAAAGAGTTGAATAAGAGACAAAGACGTTGGGTAGAGTTAATTAAAGATTATGATTGTGTGATAGACTACCATCCGGGAAAAGTTAATGTTGTTTCTGATACCCTTAGTCGTAAGAATAAAGTTGTAACAATGGATTCAGATGAATGTGATAATAGAGAGCTAATTAAACTGGAAAAGATAAATGCTAAAATAAAGGTTGGGCTTGGGGATTCTTTGTTGGCTCAGTTAAAAATAGGTCAGTATTCCAAGATAGAGTACTGGAAGCGCAAATAAGGGATGCTGAGGTTAAAAAGGTAAGGGATAAAGTAGAATCAGGAGCTGAAACTCCTTTCCAAGTACTGAACGATGGAATGATGGTGATGGGAAGGCGAATGTATCTTCCTGGAGATAAAGTGTTGAAAGAAGAAGAAGAATTTACCCCAAATTTTTATATTTAACTAAGAAATTGTCCCGAATAAAATAGTGGGAGTCTTACATTCATAATCTAAGTTTTTATTGTTTTTCTTAAAATTAATTAACTTTGCAAGTTATGTAAACCTTAATATTATTTATGTATTTGTTTTTATTGATTGCATCTTTATTATCGGATAATACATGTCTATTATTTTTGTGATGTATTGATTGGGAAAGAGGTTCAAGATGATTGGACCATAATTATGATATGAATTGTGTCAGGAATAAAGATGTCGATAACTTGGTATGATCCTGTTACAAGGGAAACTCTACCGAAATTTTTGTTAAAAAAAATTTACACCGAATAAAAATTAACACTTATAAATAAATATTTTTTTTTTTGTCGTGACATATGCCCTTGATAGTGGTAAGTAATTTGGTTCCTTGATCTCTTCTTAATATGACATAAACAACTTTTAAGGCGGGGTTTTTCTACATACTAGGTGATAAATTAGCAAATATTTAATATATTGCATTATTAGCCTCATCAATAACCCTTAAGCTATATAGGCCGACTTTTGTTAGTTGTGTGGAACTATTAAGTAAGCTATTAAATTGTTCAAACCTAATGGTTTATATCTTAGCTAGATTATTACCCTTAAACAACACTTCATAGCATTATTAAATGAATGAAATCCACAATTCCATGTAGTTAGATGTTTTCTAGCATGACCAACCATTAGATTCCCTATATCGTATCATAATTGTTTAAATCAACAATAAACAGATGAACCACAAAGTTAACTCCCTGCATTTTCCACCTAATGTTTTTTGCATATAGTTGTCAATTTATTATTCCACCATTTGTTGCCTTTGTTGTCAAGGGCTCAATGGTTATAAGATCATTTTGTATTTTGCTGGCTATTTAAATGTTAATGAAGTTATGAGTGTTTTTTGAATCCACCATAACAAAAACTAGATGCTTATCCACCTTTCTGGTTACTCTAATAGTATGAAACCATATGATACCCTCCAAAGCATTAATTGAGATATGAGGAATGATTGTTTCAACAATAAATTCATCCTCATTAATACCATCTTCTTTGGTTTCATTTTTATCTTCTAAAATACATCATGAATAAAGCCTCTTGTTTTTACAATTGTTCACATGTATAAACTTCTCATCACACCAAAAACATATGTTATTTGCTCTTCTTTCATCTAACTCCATATTCTTTAAGGATTTTGTGGGTTTAATGGTTGATTTATTGGTGTAGTTTTGGGTTAAGGTGGATAATAGGCTAGTTTGGGGTGATTTTTAAGAGTTAGTGGTTAAAAAAGTTAGGGTCTTGTAGTGCATTTGATATGGATTAAATTTGGTTTAAGTGGACTATGTTACAGTTTGAGAACGTATTTTATGCTTCTCTCGTGGGGACGTCTATAAGAAAATATAGTCTTTTATAAACATGCTAGATTATAGACTTGCTTCAATGCTTTAAGCTCAAACATCTTAACCGAAATCTTAATATAAACCTCCCATAAAAAAACATCAGAGCTTATTTCTCACTAATCTCTTCTATATTACACCATATGTGAAAATCCTGAATATAGGCCTCTAAATTCCCTACTTGCTTAAGAACCTTAATTTATTCTAATGGGTCTTTGACCCTTAAATCTACAACACAATGCATCCACATATTCATTTGAAGTAATTTTCTAGGCTCCTCGTAAAATTTTGGTGCTAGTAAAGAGTCATACCATTAAGGTAATATGAAACCAACATAAGCCTTTTAGAGTCATCAATTTCTTTAACATCAAAGTACTAGTTAAATTTATAAAGCCATTTGTATACATCATCACCATCAAAATTAGAAAATTCATGTTTAGGCTTATGTACCTTGTTGTGGTAATGTCTCTCTTCACAAGTTAAACATGTTCTTGAAGCAAATTCATCATTGTGAGAGGCTTGTTTGTCCTTTGTAACACTGGTTTCACCTATAAACTGTTACAACTTATATGGAATAGAGCTTTATTGATAAGATATCTCATTAATGAGGTCCTTTAGTTCCTCAAATTTAGCTTTATACCTAGATTTAGTGTTTTCAATTTTCCAACCATATGCTTCCATCACCTTTATTACTTACTCATACTTTTTATGCATGCTTTTTATTAGCAGATTCAAAGAAATATATCATCTTTTGAAATATTGGGATCGAGTATCAGGTGTCATGTTTTGAATCCAAAGATTTATGGCTCTAGTACCACTTGGAACAAGCTTAATATCAATGGACCTAACTTGAAGTATCTCCATGATTGTTTGGATGGAAGGAATGACTAGTAACCAATTCCATAAGTGTGAAATGTAATTTAATTATGGAAATGGAGAGAATGTGTGATTCACCCGAATCAACCTCAACAATTACTCATTATTCTTCTTGTTATCCTCTTCTATAAATTTTGTTACATATAAGTGAAAGTATCCTAATAGAAAAAATACAATTATACTAATCTATTAAGCCAACGCATGGCATACATTATAGGACACTAATGGAAGGAAACATCTAAACAAGATGTTGCGTTTTACAATCCATAAACGCGAGATCACATGGAATATAATAGTCATATGCAGTAGAGTTAATTCTTCATAATTCCCCATTCCTATTTACCAATATTCCATTCTTAGAATAAACTTATGACAAGTAATTAGTTGAAATCTTTAATTTGAAAAACCTAATATTAAATCCTTAAATTTTTCTATATGGTTATGCGACTTTTATTGAATATTCTATAACAATTTAATTGTTTTTTCTCTGAAATACCCTTCATTGAGCTTTCCATAATAATTTAATTGTTTTTCCCTTAAAATGTCTTATATCTCTAATCACATTTTTCAATCTCACTAACTATAAACAAAACCAAAAATGTATTTAAAATGGAATTTATGGGTTTTTTTATATATAAAAAAAAGAGGAACAATTAACTTGGTTAAGGGACCAACAAATAATTTTCAAAACTATACTATAATCCTCTAAAAAAAGTATCATGCCTCGAACATCACATATAATACATATAATAAAATGAAAGGAAACTTCATCTGAGAAGCTATTTGTTTTGCATAAAATAAAATAAAAAATATTTTACATAATATGTTTAACGGAGCATAAGTAATAACATGATAAATACAATGATAATGAAATACCAGTGGAATGATGATGGCTAATAAATAATTATGCTAGTAGAAGTAGAGTAATGACTGGGGATAAAGTAAAGGTTATTATAGGTGGAGAGGTGGTGATAGAAAAATGATTGGTTATTGTTGCAAAAGCAAAATTGGTGGCATTGAAAACAATATAGGAGACGTTGGTGTGATGTTAGTTAACGAAACAAGATGATTTTGGAGTGAAGACTGACAGCATCAACGATGATAGTGGTAGGATACCAGTGGCAAAGAGGGAAAATTTAAATAGTTCGTTGGGTAACTAGATTATTTACTCGTATTATGTTACCAATATATTAATTTTTTAAAATAAATATTTAGATATTGTTAATATATTTTTTAAAAAAATATTTAATCATATAAAAATTAATCCGATATAACCTTGTTAATATGACAAATCCAAAAGCACTATATAGGAATTGACTTGATGTGACTCAATTAACTTGATAAGCTCAAAAATAACATAGACAACTTAAAAAAAACATAGATCGACTAAAAACAATTTCTAAATATTTTTTTTTAAATATATATATTGAGATGAGAATATATTGGATTGACTCAATTCAACTTAGATTAATATGTAAATTTTACGACTTGGACCATGAAATCAAAATAATCTTCCAGAAAACAAATTGAAAAACATATTGAAACTTAATTCTAAATTAACTTGAAGAATAAATTTGAAAAACAAAATAATTAAAAATAAATAAATAAACTTGAATCAATCCTGGTTAATCTGCCAAACTTGAATTAAGAAACAAGGATAATTCAATAAAAAACAAATCAAAACAAATTATAAAGCTCAATTCTCAATTAATCCAATGTTTAAAGATGAAATTAAAAAAACATATTTAAAAAATGACAACAAAAACAAACCGACAAAAACATTAACTTTGATTATGAAACTAAAATAACCATATAGAAAACAAACAAAATAAATTATGAGATTTAATTTCTAATAACTCAAATATTAAAAGATAAAATTAAAAAAAAAACAATTACAAAAAAAACCCAAATTAATCGGATTAACCCACAAAATCCACAACCTGAATCATGTGACTATAATAGCCTCATAGAAGAAAAAAAAAATTATAATACTCAATCCCCTATATATTAAAAAAAAATAATTTTTTTTAAAAAGCTAAATTTAATTATTATTTTTAAAATCTATTTCAATTAACAATATTCTGTGAGAAGGGGAATAGTAATCTCCCATCCTAATAATTAATAATAACAATCCAATAAACAGTAGATGAAAAAGGGAATTTCCTTTACCACCAAATAATACACTGTTGGATTAACAGGACCTGGCACAAATCAGATGCCATGTTGACAAAGGGAATGCAACTTCCTACAAAAGAACCACTACCTATTGAAACTAAACCTGATTGAATCACTAAAAAAACCAGCAGACAATGAGTAGGTCACAATGGGAAAGATAACTTCGACGCTCCATCAAACTAGATGAGCGAAATTTCTTTTGAGAAATAATGCTGAGAATATTTACATCGACGTTACGGCGAAAGCCCAGCAGGCAACACCTTCTAATTCCTTGGATCAGGATACAAGAAGCGTTGCTTCCCAGCCAAGAGGGACAAGCATCTACTTGATGAAATATGAGCCGCTTGGAATACATGGTGTAATGGAAGAGACCCTCACCTATTGTACAGTTATTCTCATGATGAATACACAACAACGATGCCAACCACTCTCAGAACATTACATCCAGCCAAGCTGCTACACAGCCCAGAAACCCACCTTGGCATCTTTCTGCCATTCTCCCTTCATAAATCAGGTAAATTTGGTAGCTCCAGGCAGAAAGCAGTTGTCCACAATAGACAGCTGTTGATTTCCAGTGGGCAAGTCCAAAATCCAGAATTGGCCCTCTTCTACCTATCATGTTCCAAGGGTTCACCAGAACAAGCATCCTGATTGATCTGCTTCTCCTTTGGAAGGCAATCAACAGGAATATAGAAATATCCTTTAGGTAATTTCTGGTTCTTCATCGATGCTTCATCTGAAGTCATTACCAACTCTTTCTCAAAAGTCTCATAATGCTGTTATTTGATATGGTAGTGAGTATTGGTCTCAATCTATCCCTAACAGAGAAAACCTAGTGGAACAAAACAGTCAATGATGCAGAAGGAACACGCACCTTTGATTTTGAGCTCCATTCTCCCTCTTCCAAAATACTATAAGATGCAGAAGAAGGTCTTTGAGGTATTTGCTTCCCAGCAAAAGGCATCCTCTCTGAAGGTTTTGGAGTAAAATGACTTTGAGATGTGGAGCTGTCATCTGTCTTTTGGTCAGTGTCCATGGTCAAAGTCACCTTAATTCTGTGCTTGACAGAAATGGTGCTGTCTACTGTGACATCATCTGACCTTTGGACAGCATCACCAAATGACTTGTACCCATCTGTATTCCCTTTGAGGGATGTTGTAGCTGATTCTGAACTAACATCTGTAGGGAAAAAGGGACTGCTAACAAGCACCGATCGAGCAACTTGGTCTCGTTTGCAAGCAAGTATGCTGTGTGAGCATAAAACCAACTCCCGCTGCAAAACAATTATATGTAAAAGGCACTGCTATAAAAGTATATATTCTTCAGAGAATGGTTCACTTAAAACTGAAGCAGTAAGCTAAAAAACAAAATGAACTTCTAGCAAATGAATGTACTGGGGTGAGTGTTACTCCAAAGGATAAAAATACAATTTAGCATATTTTACTCGGTTCAAAGTGTAAATATCAAGTAAGAATGGGAAAAAATTCACCCTGAAGTCTCAACAAGGATGCAGGAGGAAGTTCGAGAGAAGTTAAAAAATAAAGAAGCAAACACAGACTTGAAAGAACACTTTCAACATGGTATTTTCTTAGCTGACTTGCCTACATAATACTGGGTAAAAATAAAAATCACTTGCAACCACTTTGCTGTTACTGAGAAAGTTACCTTTATTTTTTCACGTCTAACAATTCTTTCACAAAGAAGACGCAATCTCTCCAGTTGACCCTATAGAAATAAATTTAAAAACAAAGTTAATTAGGTCACCGTAATTCTACCCCCAAGAATATGATTAAATCTGGACTATAGTACAAATGCAATCAGAAACAAAGTATTGGCTATGAACTTCCTATAAACACAAGATGATTCCTTCACAATCAATGCACATGACATTAGGAAAAATTGCTTAATGTTTCATCAGATTGGAAAGAAGCAAAGCCATAGATTTAAATCAACCTCATGAACCAGTTGCAAGAAAGTTATAATGCCAAGAAAAATAATTAAGCCACCCGGGCTTTCATAGAAAATAAGACCTCAACCACACACAAAAATAAAAAATCACTTTAAAAGAAATAATGTCATGACCAATGTAAAATGTTATAAGAAATAAGTTGACGAATCGCAATGATCTTATGCAGTACATGCCAAGAGGATAGACATGTATACAACATCTATGGCATTAAAAGTTCTCAGAAAGACATTTTTCTATTCAATTTTACAATTCAAAATAGTAGACCAGTTCCAAGGAAATAGACCACTGTAAACATACAAAAGTCATTAGCATATATAGTCGAACCAATCTTGGAACAAGAAAAATAGACCTGAGTAAGCATTAACATCCACCTGAATGAAGATTACATGATTAATCAGAGTGCATGCTTACCCTGACTTGCCTCATGCTCTTTATCTCCTCTTCTCCATGTTTTTGAGTTCCAGTCTACATAAATCAAGCAATGCAAAATTATAAAATGACAAGCTGTCAATACTTTTTAGGTACAAACAACAAATTCAGACCTTTGCCTTCTGCTCCAAGCTATGCTTTTCACAATATGCCATGTGCTGCATCTTGCCATTAAGAGTCTTAACATTCATGTAAAAACCCGCACTTCTAGCGCAAGTTGGATGAAATGTGGTCTGACAGTGACCAGCGTTACACTGCATAGAACCATTAATATTTTATTATATGACTTGATGCTATAGAAAAGAAAAGGGTAAGTTCTGAAACAATCAAAGCTGGAACTCACTTTTATGCAGACACCATGTCTATGACGGCAGACACAACAAATGTTAATCTCCTTTGCAATCGTTTCCTGGAATTACATTGCAGATGGTAGCAAATGTCAGATAAGAACAATACAAGAATGGTCATAAACATGCCTAGTCAGAAAAAAAACAAGTTAAATTAAAAATATTATATTCCATCCCAAGAAATCTTCAGAAATGTATTCAAAACTCAATGGACTTGAAAATTTTGACAATATGACCACCTAAAATATGCACATACCATTCCTTCAACAGGATTTACTTGTCCCCTTCTGAATGTTGGTTCAAAGACCCACTATAAGAAAAAATAGAAAAATAATCATAATAGCATTTCAACGAAGATAAGAAAAAATAATCATGAATTGGCCATTGAAGGGTCAAAGCAAAAAATCAACCTCTGCACAAAAGGCATGAACCCATCTACCATCAGTAGATTTCCTGAAAGCACCAGTAATACCACCACATAAACCACATTCCGCACTATTTGCCCTGTCCCAGAAATTGACAGGAGCTCCAGAGCATCTAGATGACAATAATTCTTCACATAATTCACAATGCCATGGACCATTAGATTCCTTCCCACAACGATAGCAATCCAAGTGAACCTCAACCTGTTGGCATAAAAGCTTTTGTCAACAAGAAGTAAGCAGATTGTGCACCCTTAACAGAAAAGATGGTCCATTCTAGAAAACCTTGCAGCCAGAGCAGACTAGGATGTGGTTCAGTATTGTCTCAAATCGTCTGCATATGTCACATGATCTAGGATGATCTTTAGAAAAACCTGAAACTGACTGAACAAAATCAGAGTACTTCTCTAATGAAATCCTTGGAATAGCCACCCTTGAAAGCATTTCTTTTGGACGTGGCATCAACAGAGAAGAAATGCCAGCCCTCACACTAGCAGTGTTATATTTCTGGAACCAGGTAAAAATGATAAGACAGATTACTGCATCGAATAATTGCAAGCTTTCTTTCGAAGGCAAGAAAAAAAATCCAAAAGTGAATGAAAAAATTACCTCCTGACAAGCAGATTCATCAAAGGCATCTTTCCTAAATGATGAAGACCGAGAAGAAGCTGCTGCTGCTGCAGTTGCAGCAGCTAGAACAGCCTGGGCTTCCTTGTGCCTTCTTTCTTTCCTGCCCCGCTTCTTTGCTTCTCTAACATCACAAAGATATTGGCTAACAAGCACTTCATCCCAACTTTTCCCCCTAGCTGCATCCATCTCCTGGGGTAGATGCCTGGCAACCTTAGATATTAAATTATCTGCAAGCACATTTCATCAGATAAAAAAATGTCATGTGGATGTACATATCAATATGAAGCTGCCTTTTTCTTAAATAATTTGGGATGGAATATGAGAATAGTGCAAGAACGGGATGGTAAAAAAGAGTGCCAGCATATCACATAAAAAAAAAAAAGAGGAAAGATAAAGGCGAAAAAGGAAAGGACCAGTGAAGTGCTTCCTTGCAACTGCATTGCCAAGTAGCCTCTTCTGAAAATAAATAATTTCTCCTTCCACTTCATCCACTGGAGACAGTTTGAGAATTCCCAGTTTCTTAGCCTTAGCCAACTGCTCTAAATTTACTTCACTTGAATTACAGATCAAGTCATTGCATTTTGAGTGTTTATTCTGATGATTACAGAAGACACTGGGATTGCAAGAGGCCTCCAAATGAGAGATTTCTCTGTCTTTTGAACCTGTCCAGTTAGGTTTACACGTCATAAAATGGTAAATAAGCTTGCAATTATAAGCAATAAAACAGAAGTACAATTCTTGACCATAAAATTCATGTTAGCGCAGCTTCTACCTTCAAGTTCAGAAATTCCTTTCTGTAAAAGCATTCCAATTTGTATCTGTGACAGCTTCTCATGGACACATGAATGGACATAAAAATTAGAATATTCTTCTGGTTTTCTGCAGCAAGAAATATATAATTTTGCATAAGAACTCATCAGATATTGTTAAATCAGTGTTAGAGCTTCCAAAAAGTATCAGCAGCACAAAATTCTGCATTAAAGAGCTTTCAAAAAATTTACATGAAATTAGGGATGACTAAATTAACATCTGAATAAAGAGGAACTCCCCCATCTGTGTTAATTGAATTGCTCTTCTCTGGAATAGCTGCATGAACTGGCTTGATTTTTTCAGAAAGGCTTCCACCTGAGACATTATCTGAACTGCCTGAGCAACATAAAAATGCCAACATGTTCACTTTCATACAGAAGGGGAAATCGGAAAATACATGAAAATTATGGCCTTCTATTATCTTTTCTTTCTTCCATTTGCTTTTGGTCATATTAACAGAAATATCTGGCTTTTAATATCACTAAATCACATCAAGTAACATATGAACTAAGGAGCAAACAATACTTGACAACTGAAAAAAAAAAAAAATCTTAATA
>Ga0307518_10003977_pt1 | contig 10630 bp, 11 predicted proteins | sample 25_EM_MG_FD_203889 | JGI IMG/M metagenome (GOLD analysis project Ga0307518, IMG submission 203889) | Populus trichocarpa ectomycorrhiza microbial communities from riparian zone in the Pacific Northwest, United States - 25_EM | ecosystem: Host-associated > Plants > Roots > Unclassified | place...
GCGCGGTGTGCTGGATGCAGCGCCCCGCGCTGCGCGGCACCGTCCACTGGAGGCATCATGTCAACGGCAGTCGCACTCCCCCTGGCCGCCGGCCCGACGCACGTAGAGGTGAGATTCCCCGGAACCGGCTCGGTACCAGGCCCCGCGCGCCAGGATGGTGCGGGTGACCACCACCCCCGCAGACCTCTGGCACCACTACGGGCGCACCCGCGCCGAGCACGACCGGGAGGTTCCCGACACCTTTCACTGGATCTGGAGCCAGGACAGCGGCCCCGGCCCGGTGGTACTGGGAGACCTGTCAGGGCGAGTCGTCGCTGACCTCGGCGCGGGCGCCGCCCGGCACGCCGCCCATCTCGTTGTCCATCACGAGGCTGCCCAGGTCGTTGCTGTCGATGCCTCGCCGGGGCAGTACGAGATGGCTGCCGACCTGTTCGGCCACCTCGAACCCCGTCTGCGCATCGTGTCGTGTGACGCCGTGTCGCATCTGAAGGCGACGGCCAACACCTACGACATGCTCTACAGCGTCTTCGGCGCGCTCGACTTCACCGACCCCCGTGAGCTCCTGCCGGCGGCGGTCTTCGCTCTCAGGCCGGGCGGACGACTGGTGTTCTCCACCCTGGCGCACTACGTGGACGGCGCTCCCGCACAGCCGGACGTCGTGGCCGCCGCTGTCCCGGCAAGGACTCCGGAGGGGGAAACGACCACGATGGACCGGTGGGTGCTCCAGGAACACGTCTGGGTGAAGGTCTTGGACGAGGCCGGATTCACCGGAATCAGCGTGGATGTGCTGCCGTCGGCCGTCCAGGGGCCGCGCACCGCGGACACACTGCTGGTGACCGCAACGCGCCGACCTTGATCCTCCACCCGACCCCGGGACGGGACGGGACGGCGGCACAGTTGCGTCACCCCGGACTACTCCGCAATCGCCGTGGAGGATGTCGCCGTCGCGTCGATGGCCTTCTTCCGGGTGCGACTCGATCAGAGAAGGAACGGGTTCTGGCGGAGGGCGCTGTACGAACACATCGAAGCCTGCCCGTTCTGCAATCCGAACACGGCGCCCCAGGTCATTCCGGAGTAGGCCGACGGGCACGCACCGTTCATTGACGGACGCTGAACACGTGGAATTCCCCGTGGAGGTCGCGCTGGCGAAGCTGGTACCCAAGCTGCCGGTAACGCCGGGCTCTAGAGACCGAAGTACCCAAGTACAGGTGGTTTCGGGCTAACTCCCCCGCGCGGCAGGGGTGTTGGCCTGGCCTGCCGCGCCATGGACACCGAGCTGACCGGCGACAAGCACCTGCGAGCCCTGGCCGCGCCGGAAGCCGTCATCGGAAACGACGACCAGGCCCTGCCCTCCCTCGCGGGCAGTGACCACGAACGTCCGCTGCCCACCCTTCTGGCCGCGTAGCAGCCGGCGGCAGGCCGGGAGTGTCAGGTGGTGACGGGCCAGGTGCGAAGGAGTGCGGCGATCCTCGTGGCGCTGCAGGTGGGGTCACGGAGCAGGTCGCGCAGGCCGAGTGCGTCCTCGCGGGCGGGTTTGACCTGGATCCCGGACGCTTCGAGGTACATCACGCCGGTCGCCGCGGCGACGGCCATGTTGGAGCGCTCCAGCCAGCGGCACCGGCCCAGGATGTGGACCAGGGCTGCGGCGCGCGCGTAGGGACCGTCGTAGACAGGCTGTTCCAGGAGTTCGGCCCTGTGACAAGCCACGGCGGCGACCGGAACGCCGTAGTCGTCGGGGGCCGGGTCGCCGGCGCCCGCCAGTTCGGCGACCTGAAGAATCCAGGGAACATCGATGTGTACATCCATTACGCGGCGTGGGCTCCCTGCGCGCCGCTGCCGGCGTCTTGCTCCTCGGCTTCGTCGAAGAGGGCCTGGTGCTCGTCAAGGAAACGGCCCGCGGCGTCCAGTCCGCGCCTGCGCAGGCCGTCGGTGTCCTCGATGACGAGGCGGGCGATGTACTCGCCCAGGTCCATGCCGCGGTCCTTGGCCCGGGCCTGCGCGAGTTCCTTGACATCGGAGTCGACGCGAACGCCGAGTTGGGTCTTCGCCATACGTGCATGGTAACAACTGTTACCACTCTTGTGTGGTCTAGCAGCCTCCAGGGTGCCTGCGGTGACGGAATCGTGCCGCCCCGGTGTCCGCTGCTCAAAAAAGGGCGGTGGGTGAAGCCCTCGCCCGGCGGACACCACCGCAGCCGCTGCCTGGAGTGCCCCTGGGCAGCGGCTGCGCCAGCCGACTACCGGTACCAGTACTTGACGCCCCGATGGTGCGAGCACGCCCCTCGGGCGTGGGCACTGTAGGAGTACGAGCCGTCCTTGCACTTCGCGGTAACACCGCGCGGATGCGACGAGTTCGCCTTGCAGACACCCGTTGTGTGCCGCGTGCACGACGCGGCCGTCGCATCGCTTGCCACGGCCACCGGCACCAGCAACGCCCCCGCCATCACCACCGCCGCAACCGCGCCCCGGACTTTCGCCAGCATGATCTGCCCCCCTCGTGGTTCGGAGAGGCGAGCATGCATCCGCCGGCTTCGGCACCATGGCAGACCGGGCGGACCGTCACGCAGCAGTGACCGTCGTAGCAACGCCGTCGCACTGGGTTCGAAGCGCGCGAACAAGCGGCCGGGCCAGGGCGCTTCCAACTCTGCGGAGGCGACCCGCACCCGGCATCAGGAACCGCGGATCAGTTTCTTGATCTCGGGCAGCTTCGTGTCGGAGTCGACGTTGACGAAGATGACGTCGTCGGACGACTGCTCCACCGCGATGGCGACGCTGGGATCAACTCCCTTGATCTCGTAGGCGGTCGTCGAAGTCGGCGTCGTCTGGCCGTCGTTGTCGTCGTTCGGTGTGTCGTCGCAGGGCGGAAGCGTGGCGGCACCGAGCTTGTCACCGAGCGTGAAGCCCTTGGCCTCCGCTCCCGAGTACGTCCGGTTCCCGTACTTAACCTGGTACACGCAGGACGACGCGGACTCGCCGCCGTCGCTGCTGCCCGGTGACGTGCAGGCCACGGACATCGTGGCCGTGACCGCCGCCAGCAGCGCCCATACCGATCGGGTCCTGACGACCAGGAGTGCGGCTTTCATCGAGGTGCCTCCTCATGGAGCAGATGCTCCGGCTCAGTAGATGCTGCGGAGGCCGAGCACGTCACCCTTGGCGAGCGTCCTGGCCCTCGTCGAGCACAGGATCGAGCTGCCGTACATGGTGAGGTTGTCGTGGGCCCCGTAGATGTCCTTCAGTCCGAAGACATGTCCGGCCTCATGAGTACCGACGCTGCGGGCGTCGTATTTGTTCGAGCAGCTGGCGGTCGGCTTGTTCGTGAAGTCGTGGTCCGTCGTGTTGAAGCGAACATCGGCCTCGCGCAGATCGTTCTTGACGCCGGGTGTGGGAGTGTAAATCTAACGGCGGATCCGACGATCATGGGAGAGACGTCAAGTGACTGACACCACCGTGGAGTTGGAGACCGTGGAGCCTGTCGAGAGTGCCCAGCCTGGGCAGCCTGTGCCTGTGTCCGACGAGCAGTTGGTCGCGATGCTGGTGGAGCGGGCCCGGACGGAGGGGCTGCAGCTGACCGGGCAGGGCGGGCTGCTGCAGCAGCTGACCAAGCGGGTCCTGGAGTCTGCCCTGGAAGGTGAGATCACCGATCACCTCGGCTACGAGAAGCACGAAGCTGCTGGCCGGGGCAGCGGCAACTCCCGCAACGGAGGCCGGGCCAAGACGGTGCTGACCGACGTCGGGCCGGTCGAGGTCAAGGTGCCGCGTGACACCTCGGGCACGTTCGAGCCGCAGATCGTCAAGAAGCGGCAGCGACGCCTGACCGGCGTCGACGAGATGGTGTTGTCGTTGTCGGCGAAGGGGCTCACGTACGGCGAGATCTCGGCTCATCTGGCCGAGGTCTACGGCGCCGAGGTGTCCAAGCAGACCATCTCCACCATCACCGACACGGTCATGGAGGGCATGGCCGAATGGCAGAACCGTCCCCTCGACCGCGTCTGTCCGGTCCTGTTCGTGGACGCCATCAGCGTCAAGATCAGGGATGGGCAGGTCGCGAACCGTCCCATCTACGTGGTGATGGCGGTGACCGTGGACGGCACCCGCGACATCCTCGGCATCTGGGCCGGCGACGGCGGCGAGGGCGCGAAGTACTGGCTGCATGTGTTCACCGAGCTGAAGAACCTCGGCCTGGACGACGTGCTGATGCTGGTCTGCGACGGGCTCAAGGGTCTACCCGAAGCCGTGGAGGCCGTCTGGCCTCGCACGATTGTCCAGACGTGTGTGGTTCATCTCCTGCGCAATTCGTTCCGTTACGCGGCCCGCCAGGACTGGGACAAGGTCGCCAAAGCCCTCAGGCCCGTCTACACCGCCCCCAGCGAGGACGCGGCGACGGAGCGGTTCCTGGACTTCCAGGAAGCGTGGGGCCGGAAGTATCCGGCGATCATCAAACTGTGGGAGAACGCCTGGGCCGAGTTCGTGCCCTTCCTCTCCTTCGACGTCGAGATCCGCAAGGTCATCTGCAGCACGAACGCGATCGAAAGCGTCAACGCCCGTATCCGCAAGGCCGTCCGCGCCCGCGGGCACTTCCCCAACGAGGCCGCCGCCCTCAAGTGCATCTACATGGCGCTGATGAGCCTGGACCCGACGGGCAAGGGCCGCAAGCGGTGGACCATGCGCTGGAAAGCACCCCTGAACGCGTTCCAGATCGCCTTCGAGGGCCGCCTGACCCCGAGCAACAACTGACCACTCAACAACCAAGATCAGCCGTTAAATTGACACACCCACGGCGTACAGGTACTCAGCCGAGGCCGAGCCGGCTGAGGGCAGTGGTCCAGTCGGTGACGATCGCCTTCTGCGCGGCGGCGAGGCTGACTGTGCCCTTGCAGACCGCGGTGTGCAACTTCGTCTCCACCGGGTCCTTCGCATTGTTCACCCCGGACCCCTTCTTGTGGCCGGGGTCGGCCGGCTCCACCCACAGGTTGCGGTAGTCGTTGGGGTCCCCGCCCAGCTGCAGGCTGATCAAATGGTCGTACTCGGCATCCCCCATGCGGCCGGTGAAGCCGTAGGAGGCGGCGTTCAGCCTCTTCTCCTTGCCGGTGACGGAGGTGGAGGGGCGGATACCGGAGGTGTAGCCGCCCTTACGGCAGATCGTCGACTTCAGATTCGACTGCGTGACCGCCGGGGAGATCGCGCCGGGCGTGCACTTCGGGTCCTCCAGCGGCTCACCCTTGAGGTACCGGTAGTGGCAGGTGCCCGCGGCCGGCTGCTGCTGCACCGTGTACGTCTTCTGCGGACCCGCCCCCACCGCGATCGCCCGCCCGGCCCCGCCAGCGCCCGACGGCTCCGCTGCGCCGCTCGCGCTCCCGGACGGCGCCGAGCCGCCCAGCGCAGTGGGAGAGCAGCCCGCGAGCATCAGGCAGGTGAGCAGCACGGAATATGCGGCACGGCGGGTGGAAGGCATGACGACCCCTCATGGGCAGGCGATGGCTGAGCAGATGCTGCCCCACCCGACCTGCGCCCTACCACGCGGGGTGCTGCGCGAAGGCGCGCGCCTGCCGTACGGCGCAGCGTAAACGCGCCCCCATCCCGTAGTTGTACGAGTCAGGCCCGTACGAGCGGGCCGGCGGCGACGAAGGCGTTGCGCGCGGCCCGGTCGAGGTCGAAGCGGCGGTCGCGGTCGGCCCGGTCGGCGGCCTCGTGCAGGGTGAAGGTCACATCGACGACCCGGTCGGCGAGCGCCAGGACGCGCCCATCGTCGGTCAGCAGCTGGAGCTCCGTCAGGGCCTCGCCCGCGACGGTGCACGCCTCCAGCGCGGCCGTCTTCGCGGTCTCCTGCTCCGCCTCGGACGCGCCGTCCTCCCGCAGAACGGATCGCACGTTCTGTAAGCGGCGCATCGCGGCGAGGCGGGAAACTGCCGCCCCCTCATCCAATCCAACGTGCGGCCGCCGGGCCGCCCCTGAAGAGATGACAGAACTCTTAGATCGCCGGAGGCAGATCCGGACGGGAGCGGCCCGGTCCAGCTCGCCCGGATGCAGGGCCTTCCACCATGGCGCGCGGCGGCGCGGCCGAGATCCACCAGAAATCGGCCGAGCAGGACATACAGCCGAGTCATCCTATGAATCTCTCCAACTCCCCTCTCCGTCCGCACCATTGACAGCACCGCGGCCCCAATCAATCATCAGACATCCGAGGAATTGGAGCCGCTCATGAGTACGCATCCGAGACGTCAGGTCCTGGGCGCCGCGGCCGGAGTCGCCGCAGCAGCAGCCCTTCCCCTCACTTCGGCCACAGCCGCACACGCCGCCGAACTCGTCGCCACCGCGACCGGACCATGGGTCCCCGTCCCCGAGCCGGTCCCCGTCCCGCTCGACGGCCTCTACGACAACGACGGCATCGACACCGCCTCCGCGCGCGGCGGCGACTTCGACGGTTCGGGCTATACCTTCCCGGGCGAGGAACTCCCCACCGGCCGCGTCGAAGTCGACGGCATCCCCTTCCTCTTCCCCTCCTCGGCCGCAGGCGCCAAGAACAACGTCGTCGCGATGGGCCAGCGCATCGAACTGCCCCAGGGCCGCTACCTGTCGGCCGTCTTCCTCACCTCGGGCAGCTACGGCAACGCCTCCGGCAACGCCACCGTCCACTACGCCGACGGCTCCACCACGACCGCCGGCCTCGGCGGCGCCGACTGGTACGCGGCCGGCGGCTCGTTCTCCGCCCCGTACCGTTACCGGCCGGACGGCACCCAGGACCAGCACAGCGTCGGCGTCGGTACCTCGGAGGTCTGGCTCGACCCGCAGCGCGAGGCGGTCGCTCTCACCCTCCCGGTCACCAACCCGGCCGAGGCAGGCCGGACTTCCCTGCACGTCTTCGCCCTCTCCCTCCAACCCGCCGCCCAGGGAAGGGCGTTGGCCCTGCGCGACGCCCACTCCACGAACTCGCTGCTGGAGTCGTCCGGCGCGCAGAGCGTGGAGGCGACGGTCGTGAACGCGGGTACGGTCGCGATCCTCGCGGGCGACGGGGTGTCCGTGCGCGTCGACGCCGAGGGTGCCCGTACGGTCGAACCCGCCCGTGTCCGGCGCCTGGACCCCGGTGAGCAAGCCCGCGTCCGCGTCGGCATCCGCAGCGGCGCCGCGGCCGGCACCGTGCGGGACGGCACGGTGACCGTGACCGGGCGCGGATCCCAAGTGGCGGTCTCCCACGAGCAGTTGACCCTCGGCGTCGCCGACTACCGGCCCACCGGGACCTCCCTCGCCGGCCATCAGGCGCCGTACTGGTTCCAGGGCGCCAAGTTCGGCATCTTCATCCACTGGGGCGTGTACTCGGTGCCCGCATGGGCGCCGGTCGGGAAGCAGTACGCCGAGTGGTACTGGGACCAGATGCAGGACCCGAACAACCCGACGTACGCCCACCACCGGGACACCTACGGCGAGGACTTCGCGTACGACGACTTCATCCCGCGCTTCACCGCCGAGAAGTTCGATCCGCGGGCCTGGGTGGAACTGTTCCGGGACGCGGGCGCCCAGTACCACGTGCTCACCTCGAAGCACCACGAGGGCTTCGCGCTGTGGAACACCAAGGTCTCCGACCGCAACGCCGTGAAGATGGGCCCGCAGCGGGACCTGGTCAAGGAACTTTTCGACGCCTCACGCCGCCACACCCCCGAACTCCACCGCGGGCTCTACTTCTCGATGCCGGAGTGGTTCAACCCCGACAGCCCGTGGATGGGCCACGCCCCGCGCAATCCGTACACCCTTCAGCCGCTGCCGTACACCGGATACACCGCGGGCAAGGACTTCGTGACGGAGTATCAGGCCCCGCAGATGCTGGAACTGATCCACGGCTACGACCCCGAGCTCATCTGGTGCGACATCGGCGGCGCCAACGACAGCCTCGATGTGCTGGCGGAGTACTTCAACCACGCCAAGAACCGCCGCCGTCCGATCGATGTGACCGTCAACGACCGTTCGGGGATCGCCTTCCACGACTTCACCACGCCCGAGTACACGACGTACGAGAACACGGTCGTCGCCAAGTGGGAGTCCAGCCGGGGCCTCGACCCGTTCAGCTACGGCTACAACCGGGCGACCCCCGACGACGGCTACATGACGGCCGAAGAGGTCGTGCGCAACCTCGTCGACATCGTGTCGAAGAACGGCAACTTCCTTCTCGACATCGGCCCTCGGGCCGACGGCACGATCCCCGAGATCATGCAGACCCGGCTGCGCGAGACCGGCCGCTGGCTGCGCGTCAACGGCGAGGCGATCTACGACACGACGTACTGGTCGAGGATGGCCCAGCTCGGCGACGACCTGAGGTTCACGGTCCGCCTCGACGAGGCCTTCTACATCCACTCGCTGGCCGAACCCGGCGCGAAGCTCACCGTCGAAGCGCCGATCCCGATCCGCAGCGGCGACAAGGTGACGATGCTCGGCCACGACCGCCCCTTGACATGGACCCTCAGGAATGGGGCGCTGGTGATCGACGTACCCGAAGCCGCACGCAAGGCGGGGCAGCACGCGTGGGTGTTCAAAGTGCATTGGCGTGCCTGAGACCCGACGGACACCCGAGCACGACCGGTGGCCGCGACGGCATGACGCCGTTCGCGCCGCCGGCGGGCACAGGTCCGACAAGGCAGGGGCGTAGTCGTCACGGAAGCGCGGTCACACCGCCTGGCGTGCTCAGGGACACTAGGCGGTGGACCTGGACCGGTCCACGATCCGAACCGGTCGTCGTCGTAGCCCATCGGGTCGGCCGACACTGCCGGGGCGGTGACATTCCTGCCCTGCCGCCGTCCCCTACTTTCGTAGGTGGGGCAACGCCGCAGAACGACGGATCCGATACGACACCTGAGCTTCTACCGTCGAGCCCATGAACGGCTGGACCACCTCCCACGACCGAGTCCTGGCGCAGAGACACGCAGAAGGCTGGATGTTCCTGATCGAAACGGCCCTCGCTCTGCGCCCTCCGGCGCATCCGCTTCCAGCGGAAACGCGCTGGCCCATGCCCTCGCCGAACCCGTGCGGATCCGGGCACCCCGCCCGCTGACAGTGCTGGAAATCATGCTCTGGGGTACCGACGGCATGTCCCTGGACCTGATGCGCCGCGACCGCGCGGCCGACCCGGGGATGAACGAACTGCTGATCGTCGCCTCCCTCCAGGCGGCACACAAACTCGGCATCACCCGCGTGTCACTCGTCGAGGACCCCAAGGAGCCCCTGTCGTACGACAGCGAGTGGATCGTCCTGACCGACGACTGGGTCGACGGCGTCACCGGCACCCCCGACGACGTCTTCACCGAGCTCAAGCTGGGCATGGCCGGCATGGGCGGCATGGGCGGCATGGACATGAGCGACACAGGTGGCACGGAGGGCATGGACATGGGCGATTCCACCTCCCCGTCCGCGTCCGTCTCCGCCTCCTCCGACGGCATGGCCAAGAAGTTCAGGCTCATGGGTGCCGCCAGCAAGCTGCTCGGCGGCGACGCCGGCGACGTGAAGTACCCGCACCACCTGGTCAACGGCCGCGTGGCCACCGGCCCGGACGTCCACACCGGCAAACCCGGCGAGCGCGTACGACTGCGCATCATCAATGCCGGCTCGGACACCGCCTACCGGGTCGCCCTCGGCGACCACAGGCTGACGATCACCCACACCGACGGTTTCCCCGTCCGGCACCAGGACGTGGACGCCCTGCTGGTCGGCATGGGCGAGCGGTACGACGTCCTCGTCACCCTCGGAGACGGCGTCTTTCCGCTTGTCGCCCTGGCCGAGGGCAAGAACGCAAACGGTCTGGCCCTGGTGCGCACCGGCTCGGGCAGCGCTCCGAAGGCGACCGTCCGCCCGAAGGAGCTCGACGGCATGATCATGACGGCCTCCCAGCTGCGTGCCGCCGACGACGTGCGACTGGAGTCGGCGAAGACCGACGTCACCCACCGGATCAAGCTGACCGGCAACATGATGAAGTACGACTGGGCCATCAACGGCACACCGTTCGACATGAAGAACCCCGAGGCGCACCCGATCGTCGTCGAGGAGGGTCGGCGGATACGGCTCGACTTCGTCAACACGACGCAGATGTGGCACCCGATGCACCTGCACGGCCACACCTACCAGCTCGGCACCTCCGGCCCGCGCAAGGACACCGCGATCGTGCTGCCCGGGAAGACGGTGTCCGTCTTCTTCGATGCCGACAACCCCGGCCAGTGGATGCTGCACTGCCACAACGCCTACCACGGCGAGGCCGGGATGATGGCGAACGTGGCCTATCGGGCCTGACCCCACGTCCGCGCCGCCCCGGCGGGCTGGTCGCCCGAGGACTGGCCGATGAACTCCGGAGTCATCACTACTCCGCCCGGAACGGAAGTTCCGGGCGGAGTACGTGCCCGTCATCGACCGTGATACCGGACGAGGCGCTGCCGCCTGGGAGCTCCGCCCAGAAGGCGACAACCTGGCGGCAGGGCTTCGGACCGTAGAAGCGATCATGAGCGAGCGGCACCGGAGCCTGGCCCGATGACCAACCCGTACCGGGAACTACTCCAGTCCCAGGTCAAGGACACCAACACCCGGCTACGGGCCGCCCAGGCGACCGAGGCGGCTCAGAGCGCGGCCACCACCCAACTCACCCCCGCCATCGCGACGTT
>Ga0307518_10003978_pt1 | contig 10628 bp, 6 predicted proteins | sample 25_EM_MG_FD_203889 | JGI IMG/M metagenome (GOLD analysis project Ga0307518, IMG submission 203889) | Populus trichocarpa ectomycorrhiza microbial communities from riparian zone in the Pacific Northwest, United States - 25_EM | ecosystem: Host-associated > Plants > Roots > Unclassified | place...
ACATAAAAATAAATTTTATTTTTTATTGAAGGGTGAAATTAAAAGGAAAATTCAATTTTATAAAAAGATAAAAAAAACAATCAAATGAATAAGAATCAAAATTGAAATAAAAAATAAAAACCAATTTATGATTAAAGGGTAAAATTGAAAAGAAAAAACAATTTAACAAAATGACTAAAAAACAATCAAAGGAATGAAGACTAAATTGAAAAAAAAAACATATAATAAATTGGGATGAAATTAAAAATAAATAAAATTTTCCTAAAAAACAAAGAATAAAAATCAAAAATCAAAAAATTAAGGATCAAATTTTATATGGCTAGCGTGATTTTCGAGAGGAGAAAGAAGAAAAGTGGAAGGACAAGGAAAAAAAAGTCATCGACATCGAACCACTTCCAAGCGCTCATGTGTTAACCTTCTTTTTCTTTTAAATAATATTTTATATTTATTAAAATATCAAATTTTCCTTCAACTAACATGATAATAACGGTAAAACAAGTGTGAAAATACTAAAAATCCCTTAGATATTAGTTAACAAATTTTTTTTGTTGTTTCAGTGTTTTAAAAATACAAAAAAAAAAGTAAATATAAATTGGTAGTGGCATTTTTTTAATACAAATAAAGGGTGTTTTAGACATAAAAATGTTGTTTAGTATTTTATTAAATCTAGAGGGGTTTTTTTTAGTGTTCGAGAGTGTAATAACTTTTGTTTTTTAATGTGTTTTACTTGAAAAATATTAAATTTATTTATAGATCGGGATTAATAATTATTTGTGAACTTAAAACAAAGAAATTCTAAATATTTTCTAACACTTATTTCATAATTTCTCAGGATTTTTTAGCACATATAGTAGGAATCAGGACAATTTTTGATGTGCTTGCATATTTGTTCTATGATCAAATTGTTAGCTGCTGGATTACAGATTACTGCATTGGAATTTGGATGTCGTTGTCTTCGTAAAATCATGACAGCAGCATCCATTTCATGCTGTCGTCATACATTTTTTTTTTTTTTTTTGGTATATAATCTTTGTTTCACGATCTTTAAGTTGACCGAATTTACAAGTGTTTTTGGTAGATTCAAATTTAAAAAGCATTAAGGACCCATTTATAAAGTCAATAGCCTTTAACAATTCAAGTTATAATAATGAAGATTTGGAGTGAGAAGTATAAAAATAATTTTCCTCTGCTGGCCCCCTCTCTTCTGTTCATCATTGGGATCGGTGACCAACAATTTCATTTCCCTTCCTCTCCTCACTTTTCTTCTTCTTATTTTTTATTTGTTTTTAATTATAATTTGTTGGAAAAATACTTTAGGGTAGCTCATGTATAATGTAGATTTTAAATTAAGTAATAATTAAAATTTGGAGTTTATTGAACTATAGTTATAGGTCAAGCATATCCATAATAAAAGGAGGTGTACAAATTAGGTTATATATAAACATTTCCTAGTCTAACCAAAAAATAATTAATGAATTTTATCTGCAAAGTAACTTAATTTGATATAAATTAAAATATTTTTTATTCTTGACAGCATAAAATTCTTTGAATAATTATTTTAGTATTTCCCAAACTGACCCTTAATATGAAAAGTGGATATATCATATTAAGGTCCGTTTGGGAACGCGGTCCAAACCGCGTTACCTCAAATTTTGAAAAAAAAATTTATTAAAAAAAATTTATTAAAATTTTTTATATATATATTTTCAGATTGTTTTGATGTGCTGATCTCAAAAATAATTTTTTAAAAATAAAAAAAATTATTTTGATGCATTTCTAATCAAAAAACACTTTAAACTATAATCGTTACCACAATTCCAAACAGACCTTAAAAAGATATCTTACATAGTCACTTTTGACTAGTGTTAATTTAATTTTATATGCATGATGAACATATAAAAGTAATGACTTGACCCTATTAGGAGGTTGTTATTTTTATAATTTAATTGAAATAAGATAATAAATGAACATTAAGGATGAATTTTATTCTAGACTCTCATGTGTGAATACATTTTATTCCTGGTATTTTAATTTATTAGTCTTATTATTAAAGAATTAGTAAGCTTAATGTATGATGCAACCTATGACTACATGAAGGTTAGAATTTACTACTAAATTGACATTGGTTAATTTAGATAAAATATAAGTTTCATAGCATTAAAGTATTTTCTTGGTTATTGCAGCTTTACTTGCTGCTTTTATTGACAAGTCCAGTATTTCTATATTATATGGTGATAATTTTGTTAATTGAAAGGAAAATATCTACTTTGCATTGGGATGTGTGGATTTGGATTTGGTCTTACATATAGATGAGCCATCCATCCTCATGGAATCAAGTAATGCTCTGGAAAAAACTAATTATGAGCGGTGGAAGAGATCTAATCGCTTAAGTTTGATGCTCATAACGTCTTGTATGAGTATGAGTATTAGGGGTTCCATCCCTCAATGATTTAAGGCAAAAGATTTTTTAAAGGTCGTAGATGAATAATTTGTTTATTTTGATAAGGCATCGGCCAACACCTTAATGAAGAGGATTCATTTATGTTATTTGACTATTCTAAAAGTGAGCGTGAACACATTATAGAAATGAGAGACATTGTTGCTCAATTAAAGTCCTTGGAGGTTAAGATTTCCAAGTCATTCCTAGTTTGTTTCATTTTGATCTCTCTCCTCATGAAATATGGTCCATTTAAGATTTCTTATAACACACATAAGAAAAAATAGTTAATTAATGAATTATTGACTATATATGTTCAAGAAGAAAGGAGATTGAAACTTGAGAAACTTCAAAGTGCTTATTTGGCTTTTTAAACTAAGAAAAATACCAAGAAGGGTGAAACAACCCTTAAAGTGAAGAAACATAAAAATATGCCAATAAATAAACATGGGGAAATAACAAATGTTTCCTCTATAATAAATAGGGGTATGTTAAGAAAGATTGTTTTAAGTATCAGAAATGACTCGTAAAGAAAGGTAAACTCATCTCTTTAGTATGTCATGAATCTTTTTTCATTGAAGCTCCTAGTAATACATGGTGGATTGATTCGGGTTCTACAATCCATATTGTTAATACCACGCAAGGCTTTTGAAGTCTCAAGAAGACGAAGAAAAATGAATGAGGCATCTATTTAGGAAACTAGATGCGCTCTAAAATTGAAGTTGTAGGGACTTTTAGATTAGTTTTAAAATTTTGACTTATTTTGGATTTGGAAAATGTCTTTTATGTTCCATCATTTTCTTGAAATTTGATTTCAATTTCCAGATCTGGAATGTTAGTTGGGGATTTTTGTTTAATGGAAATATTTTTAGTGTTTGGAAAAATAATTTTTTTATTATTGGTGGAACATTAATTGATAGTTTATATAAAATTGATCTAGACCTTATTTTTTAGCTCGACTGTTTATTAATGCTTGTTGATTATGGTATTAAAATGAGCAAAATTGATGAAAATTCCTTTAAGTTATGGCATAGGAGATCAGGTCACATCTCTATTAAAAGAGTTAAAAGATTAATGAATGATAAAGTCTTAAGCAACCTTGATTTTACTCATTTTAGTATTTCTGTAGATTGCATAAAAGAAAAGTAAACTAACAAGAACACTAAAGGTGTCATGGAGAGCTTAGAAATTTTAAAAATCATACATATTGATATTTGTGGACTATTTAATACTTCATGATTGAATGGTCAAAGATATTTTATCTCATTCATTAATGATAATTCTATATTTATATATTTTTATCTGTTATTTGATAAGGTTGAAACACTTAATGCTTTTAAGACCTATAAAGCTGAGGTAGAAAAACAAAAAGGAAAAGATTATAAGGTCATATAGAGGTGGAGAGTATTATGGTATGTATATAGAAAATGGACAAATATCAAGTCTATTTGCAAAGTCCCTTGAAGAAGAGGTCATTATTGCACAATATACAATGTCTAGAACACCACAAAGAATCGTAAACTTATAGACATGGTAAGAAGCATGATTAGTAATTCTAATCTACCATTATTCTTATGAAGTGAAGCACTAAAGACAACTATGTGTGTGTGTGGGGGGGGGGGGTCCCGTCCAAAGTTGTGTATAAAATACCTTCTGAATTATAGAATGAGTTAAAGCTCGGTTTAAATTATACACATGTATTAAGTTGTCCTGTTGAGGTAAGTATTGATAATACTCAATTAAAAAAATTAGACCCAAGAACAACCAATGAATATTTTATTATTTATGTAGTGAACTTTAAATGATATAGGTTTTATTGTCCTCCTTATAGTACAAGAATAGTAGATGCAAGAAATGTTATATTCCTTGAGAATCTCTATTTCAGCGGGAGTGATTTTTTTATAATGATAGAATTTGAGAAAACATAAGATTCAACTGAGCTGCATAAAGATAAAAGACAAATGGGTATTGTTCAAGAAAATCATGTAGATAATTTTGAATAACAACCAATTCAAGAGTAACTAATTCTTAATGAAGTAAACTCACACGAGGAAATTGAATTAAGAAGAACTTTAAGAATAAAAAGACCAACATTTTCTAATGACTATGTTATATACTTTTAAGAGTCAAACTTTAAAGTTAGACTTAAAGGTGATCCAAATTCATTTTCACAAACCATTAATGGAGAAGACTCTACTACGTGGTATAATGCCATAAAGAAATAAATAGATTCTATATATAAAAATCAAGTTCGACACATCATCAAATTACTAGAGGGATATTAAGTCATTAGCTATAATCATGTTTATAAAACTGAAAGAGATGTTTCTAGTAATATTGAGCGATATTAAGCTAGACTTATAGCTAAGGGTTATAGTCAGAAGAAAGACATAGACTACCATGAAACCTTCTCTTCAATTTTTTTAAAAGGGTTTATTTAGAATAATAATGGTATTAGTAGTTCATTTTGATTTAGAGCCACATCAGATAGATGTGAAAACAACATTTCTAAATGGAAATATGGATGAAGAGGTGTATATGAATTAACCTAAAGGTTTTTGTGATGACATAAATAACCAATTAGTTTGTAAGCTTAAAAAATCTATATATGGACTAAAACAACCCTCCTGAAAGTGGTATATTAAATTTCACAATGTTATAATCTCTTGTAGTTTTATTGAGAACATTGTTGATTAATGTATATACTTTAAGGTCAGTGGAAGAAAAAATATATTTCTTGTACAATATTCAAATGATATTTTTCTTGCAGGTAGTGACTTGAATTTCTACATAAAACAAAGCAATTTCATTCTCCAAACTTTGATATGAAGGAATTGAGTAAAGCCTCTTATGTCATTGGCATAGAAATTCATAAAGATAGGTCTCAAAGGACATTAGAGTTGTCTTAAAAGACTTGTATTGAAAAAGTTCTGGAAAGATTCAACATGTGAAATTGTGCACCTTCAATAACACCCATTGTAAAAGAAAACAAATTCAATCAAAATCAATGCCTACAAAATACATTGGAAAATTACCAGAAGAGTAACATTCTCTATGCTTTTGCAGTTGGAAGTTTTATGTATATACAAGACTGTACAAGACCTGACTTTGTATTTGCAGTAAGAATGTTGGGAAGGTTCCAAAGTAATCTAGGAATTGACCATTAGGTATTTGCTAAAAAAGTGATTAGATACCTACAAATAACTAGGGATTATAGGTTGACTTATAAATATATTAATCACCTTGAGGTGATTGATTATTCAAACCCGAATTTTGTTGATTGCATAAACACAAGAAAGTTTACTTCAGAGTACATTTTTCTTCTTGATGGAAGAGTTGTATCTTGAAAAAATACTAAGCAAATTATGGTTACTTTATCATTACATGCTATAAAGTAACGACGCATACGACCTGGTTAAGAAATTTTATTTTTGGTCTTAAAATTGTCAATTCCATATCAAGACTAATAAAGATATATTGTGATAATTTGTTGCAGTTTTCTTCTTTAAGAATAATAAGATTGAGAGCCAAAATAAGCATATCGACATAAAATATATCATTGTGAAATAGAAAATGAAGGAACATGAAGTGCTCATTGCGCATATTAACACTAATTTAATGATTGCAGATTCTATGACTAAAGCATTGTAGGCAAAACAATATAGAGATCATGTGGATAGTATGACCGCTATGATTCATATGTTATATTCTTGATTTAAGTGTGAGTATTTTCACTCACTAGATATTCTGAACTCTATAAAGATATTGTTATTTTTCAGATGGAATCATATGGGCCAAGTTGAAGAATGTTAAAAAAATATTTTTAAGGTGGCCCACATGTCATGTAGATTTTAAATTAAGTGACAAATAAGGTTTATAGCCTATGATGGATGGAGATGTAAAAGTTAGTTTATGATTAGCCAAAAAAATATTAATAAAAATTATATTATCTTTCATCCACGCAAAGTAAACCTAAAATTCAACATAGATTATAAGATTCTTTATTTTTTATAGCAGAAAGATTTCTAGATAATTACTTTAATATTCAATTAATCATGGAAGAAGATATATATTCTATTATTTTTCCATTGCGTATATAGATTTGACATATTAAAATGATAAAAATCTTCTATTTTAGGATCATAGATTTGGTTCAAAATTCCTTATTGATTATGATGTTTAGTTTTATAGTATTGAAAGGGATAGATGGGTGATTTCATCGTCCTTATCTTATCAATGGGAATTAATATTCCGTGGATTAGATAATAATGTATTATATATAAGAGAAAACGATAAAAAAATAATTATAGTAAAGAAAATCTACTATATTATTATTACATTTTATCGTATGGAATCTTCCTGCTAACGTGAAAAAAAGGAAGAAGAAAGGAAAAAGGAGGGCAAAGGGATCATGGTTGGTGACTCATTACCAGCTGTTTTGTTTTTTTTTTTTTTAAGAAAGCTCTATTTTAGGATTTTATGGCTGGAATTTCCGGTTCAAAAGACGGCATCGCATCATCCCTTTTTTTCTTTTTTTCTTTTTTTTTTTCTTTTTTTTTATTGGAGAATCAAGCATCCTCTTTTAATTTAACCATATCCAAATGACATCTATCATACCTAAGCATTGCGCTTGCCGAGGAACCTTGACTTCTCCCATTTATTTAACTAAGTATGACCATTTATTTTTTATCAAAGAAAATCAGCATGGGACCCCTATGGTTTTCTAGTTCGAAGACGGCCGAGTGGTACATGCACGGTGGTCAAAATACAGGCATGTTTGTTTTTATATTTGAAAAAAATTAAAAAAAAAATTAAATTTTTTTTTACTGTAAATTAAAATTTATTTCTGAAGATTTAGATAATTTTGATGAGCTGATATCAAAAATAATTTTTAAAAAATAAAAAAATATATTATTTTGATACATTTTTTTAGTGAAAAGCACTATAAAAATAACCATAATCACACTCTCAAATACGTTATTGGTTATTTGTCGTGTTGTGGGGTGGTCAAAAAATTTTAAATATATAAAATAAATGCTTAGATAATGATAGTATTTTTATAAATAAAAAAAACTAATACTTGAATCATTAACTAAACTAGATCTAATAAGACTTAGTAGTTTAATAATATAATTTAAACTATATAAAAAAATAACATGCTAACAGTAATAAAACTCTTAACAACAATCAATTAAAATAAATGGGCCATCAATAATACACCTGAAATGAAAACAAAATTATTGGAAACTCATCATCACATAATAAAATTTAATAGAAATTTTTTTATATAAAGAATGGAATCAGAAAAAAATAATAATTAAAAAAATTAGAAATTAAATTCAACAAAGTAAAAAATTAAATAAAAATAAAATGGAAACAAAAATACAATCACACCTCAAAACATTACCTTAATAAGTTACCCATGAAAATCCAAATGACATCAATCATAGCTAAGCATTGCGCTTGCAAGGGAACTTGACCAGTCTCATTTATTTAACTAATTATCACCATTAATTTTTATCGAAGAAAAGAATGAGCATGGGGGGCCCATATGGTTCGAGACAGGCAAGCGGCACACGCACACGGCGGTGGCCATGTTGCCTCAAATGCCCACATAAATGGAATAGACGTGAAAAGGGCATAAATTACGTCATCGTTCTATCACCATTACAATCTAAGTTTACGCTTAGACGTTTTAGAAATACTTTTAAGAAAATTAAAAATATATATTTTTTATTATTTTTTTAATATTTTTCAGATTTTTTTAATATATTAATATCAAAAATAAAATTTAAAAAATAAAAAAATATTTTAATATATTTTTTAACAAAATACAATTGAAAAGTAATTACTCTCGAGGACCCTTCTTTCATGTTTCTTCTTCTTCTTCTTTTTCCCAGAAAATCTTGCAGGTCTTTTCTGTCTTGTCAAGGTATGAAATTGCGAGCTTTACACCATTTCTAGCGCTAACATAGTTGTAGGAGTACAAGACCGTGCACGGTTCTATACATAAATATAGAGATTGAAATGAAACAACTTTTATTTTCATTTTAAAAACATAAATTAATGGTTTGGTATCAATATATTTATCAATGTCAAATATCATATATCTATTATTAATAAGTGTAATTTAATTTGTTAGATTTAGGGTTTACTTCCTCGAAATTATTAGTTTAAGTGCCACAAATCTTAGAGTCATTAGAGACTTATTTAGTCGTTAGTTGAGATACATTTAAGTTGACTCAGACATCTATAATTAAAAAAACAAAATTAATATTTTCCAAACAAGAATTAAACCTCAAAAAAAAATTATTTCCATCTTAAGAACATGCAGGGTTAGGATATCCTTTTCTCCTAAAATTATGTTAGAATTTGAATTAATTTTAAAGCTTGTAAATTCTCAATGAATATAGAGGAACATGGTTCTTCATAACAAAGATTTATTCTGTGTTGGTTTGACATTTAAGAGAATAAATTAATTTTTTTAAATGCTAGCTAATCCTTAAATTTGAATTTGAAAAGTTTTTTAAAAAATAAATAAACCTCATTAATCGTCCCCAGCTGGAATTAAAATGTATGTATAATTTTATCATGGAGTTAAAAGGGCAATGTGCATACTTTAGAAGAATGCCTTTAGATTCGACCCCAGCCAGCATTCCAAAATTTGGGGCATAAATGACGGCCGCCGGACGGCAATATTATAGAAGCAATAAATTCCCCGATAATGAGGTTTGACGTGGTCATTTAATGCATAGTTCTTTACTCTTTCTTTTCGAATCTTTTGAATTTGTTCTTCAAAATTATTTTTGAAAATATTTAAAAAAAAATTATTTTATTTTTTATTTTATTAAATTAAATTTTTATATTTTTAAATTGTTTTGATGTGCTGATATTAAAAATAAATTTTAAAAAAAATTATATCAATATATTTTTAAATATAGTTATTACCAGAATACCAAACAAACTCTTAAAAAAAAAATAAAGGAAGAGAGATAAACTATATTTAGTCTCTATAATTTAAATTTTCTAATTCCAACTTCGGTGTTTAATAATAATTATCATGCATTGTGATATTACCCAAAAATAAATGCTCAAAATCTTTAAAAATTGAAAAGATATTGATTACTTGACCACTAATTACCTATTGAATAGTTAGTTTGGACGGATATCATATCTTAGATATATTCATGAAAGTTATAGATTTTCCATCCAAATTAAATATTTATAAAATAGAAGTTTTATTGTGTAGAAAGGTTTTCAAATCATGGAATGTGAATTTTATGACATTTGATGATACAATGATAATTATTAGAGTATTTATTAACTAATAAATCCAGCAATTATCATTGCATCATCAAATGTGATAGATAAATCGTAAATAACGTTTTGTCACATCATTTCTTCTTTCACTTTTTCATGTTTTCTCTTATTCTTTTTCCTCCCAAATCATCATACATCTTGATATTAAACATTTAAAAATTGAGGGATCATATTGAAACTTTTTGAAAACATCAAGGTTGATGTTAAGGGCGGGAGATATGTCTATAAAATTTAGATTTCCCCTCCAAAATAAATCCTTATAAAATCATGAACAGGGTTTTTCTTATTAAATAATTAATAGGTCAAATGTGATCCCTCAAAATTAGAATCATAGATATTTCAAATTAAACTAAATATAAAGAAGAAATGCAAAATTATCAAATTAAAAAGAAAAAAAGCTAAATTACCAAATAAAAAAAAATAGAACACTCGAGAGACTAAAAAAGGGAATTTGAATACCAAACAGTTGTATGAAATGCGAGGGGAGGAAAGGTTATAGACAACAAAACGACGTCCTTTTTTATATTTTTTTAGGTCCCATTTGTTTGCTGGAAAGTAATTTTCTTTTGGAAAGTGAATTCCGGAAAAGTGAATTATTTTCTGATGTTTGGTAGTGTAATGAAAAATAAGTTGAAAAACACTTTCCAGTGTTTGGTTATATAATGGGAAATGAGCTGGAAAATAACTTATTAATGTTTTATTTTTCTCAAGTTTATTAAAATAATGAGGACCAAATCTTACAAATTAAAAAGTTGAAGGAGAATGAAATTGAAAAAAATATAATTTCATAAATTATCTCAAATAAAATAAATAATAATCAAAATAATAGAGATCAAATCTAAAAAATAAAAAAATAAAAGATGAAGAAATT
>Ga0307518_10003979_pt1 | contig 10624 bp, 6 predicted proteins | sample 25_EM_MG_FD_203889 | JGI IMG/M metagenome (GOLD analysis project Ga0307518, IMG submission 203889) | Populus trichocarpa ectomycorrhiza microbial communities from riparian zone in the Pacific Northwest, United States - 25_EM | ecosystem: Host-associated > Plants > Roots > Unclassified | place...
AGTATAATAATACACCTTTACATCATAGGAATCTTCCTTGATACCAAATAGAACCTTGAGATGGGCCGGCTTCTCGATCTGCGAAACAAGGTCCCAAATCATGGCTATGTTCCAGGTTACAGCAGGAATTTGAGGGCCATCTGTTGTCTTTTTGCAAGGCATTTGGTATATGAAAACAGTAACGAGTGAATATGATAAGGAGCGGAAGTAAGTACGGAAGTAAATGAGTGGATTGAGTGGTGTTTAGTGGTAATACTGTAGATGCGTAGCGTGAAAAAAGCTGACTTGAACGTGACTTCCTAATTTGGTAGCGTAGGCATATGTAAGCAAAGGCGAAGGCAACGGCGGCGGCGACGGCGCCAACTTTGAGCCACCCTATTGACTCGAGAGTCGCCCCTGGCCAGCGCCATCGCATCTTTGTACGACGCGACTGGGGTGTCGTGTTCAAGTTGGCGAACATGCCTCCGACTAGTCTCCCAAAGCCCGACTCTAAGTTAGAGGAAGATAGTCGTTCCACTAAAATTAGACTCAGACGTGTGCATCGGACTTGCAAATGCCCTTGTGGATGACTCGATGACCAGCGTCGCCGTGCTCAGTTCGATCGTATTCTTGGGTGGATACTCAGCAATGTATTTCATCCTCCTACTTCCATACACCACACGCGTCCGAGTGAATAACCCTTCGCCGTCCTTTGGGTAACCCCGAGTCATCGAACAGTGCATTGAAGGATTCCATGTGCGGTGTCACGAACTCCTTGAGAACGGGATACGCTGATGCATTTTTGGTAGACTTCTCGCGTTTGACGCTGTTAAATGTCGGCTTTCGTTTCGACTGCGTTGAACCGCCCCGTCAACCTTTGGTATCCACCGCGGGAACGATATTTGTCGACGCCTTGGTCAGCATTGCGAACGTTGAGGACGTCCACAACGACGAGGTCGCGATTTGTGCTGAAGGGATGAACTCAGTCCATCGTGGGCTAACCTACAGCAGCAACAGCAGGGAATAGCCTTTGGACAACCCGGCGCCTTCGGAAGCGAAGGTAAGTACAAGTCATTACTCTTTCTCATTTGACCACATCCCCAACAGCAACACCCTGCAAACCCAATGTTTGGCAATCTGGGCACCACCAATACCACCACCACCCCCTTTGGTATGTTTAGGGTCTTCCTTTTTTCTCTCCTTGTTTGCCGAGCAAGTTGGTATGGTATCTTTGGATTATAGGCGGCTTTAGACAAAACGCGACAACCAGCGACAACAACCTCTATCTTCGGTGCACCTACACCCGCAATTGCCTTTGGTGCCTTTTTGGGGGGCACCTCTGGGTTTGGCAGGGGTACAGGTACAAGGCTTTGGTTCTACCAACACTACCGCAACTACGGGAACAAGTTTGTTTGGGCCCAATACCAACACAGCTGGTACTTTTTGGTGCTCACGGAGGCATTTTTGGTCAGAACAAGCCCGTGACACCAGCGCGACAACTGGTAAGTAATTCGGAATCTGATATCTGATATTCAGACTGATTCATGCTGTAGCAGCACCTAGTCAGGATGGCACAGCGGCGCCAGTCACCATCGGTACTGCATCCTCCCCTTCGATCGACTCTCGCAGGGTCCAGTTATAACGACTGAGCGACGTACCAGACAAGCAGCCTTGACGCTCGTATATGCCCAAGATCCTGGGTCAAACCGGGGGGTGACTTTCGGGTAACGAAGGCTTTGAAAGCCGTCGCGGAGATCGGGCAAGGCTCGTGCCATTTATCAATGGGTCTCTTCCACGCAAGTCCCGGTCCCATCCCCCACCTTCATCGCGCAGCTGTGTCCGCTGAAGAAGGCGCCCTTCCCATGCAGCACATCGTGTGGGCCAGTGGCCCGACTCAGCCTCCACTGATCATGACGGAGCTACCTATGAACATTCTTATATGAAAATATTGCATCCGAGTCAGCATACAAAGGTACTGTTGGACAGGGAGTATTCACTAAACGGTACTGTCCGACATAGGAGGGCCTTCGGCGGTCTTGGACCTTTTCATGGGGAACGTTCGTTCGGGGTAGGCGCCGCCTTGGTTTAGGTTCAGTATGGGATAAAATCATTGGTTTTTGCACGGGATGTGTGGATGGTGGTGGGGCATACTTTGGGAAGTTCTGCCATCCATTCTGCGGACGAGAAGGCGGGATGGGATCCCTGATGGACAGAGAAGTATTACCTCGCCCTTCAATTCACTTCGTGGCTCACGTTTCCCCCCTTCACGGGATCGTAAAACTTGATCCAGACTACTCTGGGGTTGGTCTAAGTTCACGGTGCGTTGACAGTATTCCCATGCCAAAGTCAATTATACTCGATAGCTCACACGCTTTGGCTTTGGCTTTGCTCAACGAGTTTATGCGGACGTCGTCATACAAGACTTCAGCTTATACGTAGACCATTACAATTGTGCACGACGTTATATGATGCATCCCCAGCCATTTACTATTATGACACGGCACCAGCCTTGGCCGTCCCAAAGCCTTCGATTCGTACCCACCTATGATGGCACTTGAAAGCTGAGTTTAGCCAGTTTAGTAGCATTTGCTTGCTCCCCAGGGGAGAGACAGTCGCAAAGAGATGAGAAATTCGATGTATGCATGCAGAGGAGATGTCGACAAGGCGAGACGTCCAGGGACGCTACAACAGAGTGTCCTGCTGCTTAGACCCGCGCACGCGACATGCGATAGGATTCACCGAGGATGAGGACAGCAGCGCCGGAAGGGGGCATGTCATCCGAACGTCAAAGCTTACATTGGTGCACTCACCTATCAGGTTTGTGTGTCATCGAGGCAGGTATCATGCGTACCCTGCGGAATGCCCAAAGACGCAGGTGGTATGGAGGCCACACATGGAGGGTTAGACGAATAAAGGGGTAGAGTGCACCTTCTGACGAGATAAAGTTGACCGTGAACTTGAACTGTGGAATTTGTGTATCATGGCGAGCTTTCCCTGCGGACGAACGGGCCAATCGGAAGAATCACTCACCCCAGGCGACGGACACCTTCGAATGCCTTCAATCTAGGCTACATATGTTAGATGGTCGCAGTGCTCCTCGACTCGTGCCAAAGCTGAAATGAAATTTGAAAACCCGACTCTGCAGCGTGTAAAGCACAGGTTGCAAACAGGCTGTACAAGCCTGAAAACCCCGCTTCCCATCGTTGCTTCTCTCGACTTGCAAGTGCAAGATTTCAACAAACCTGTATTTCTCCTGCCCCTCGTCGAGTTACAGATGGCCAATACTCGTCGCTCTAAGCTGAAGCCCTGGAAAACCAAACCCATTCAAGCCACATCTGACCCTCAGTTTGCCCTGGTACGCAATTGGTCCTTTGCAAGAGAGCGTCTTGATCAACCAAAAAGAAATCAGACCCAAGGAACATCGCCCGCTCTTGTCCCCAATATCGCTTCCACATCGGCGAGATCCACCGGCGTCGCCACAGGAAAACTGGAGAAATTGACGAATTTATTACCGTTTAGTCGTTCCAACCAAACGATCGCAAGTGCCTCTATGAGCGTGAGTGCATTTATTCAAGCGGATCTAAGGCCGTGTAGTCGCTGACCCGCTCGTCTACAAAATAGCCACCAGTGCCGACAAGCACAGTGGATCAGGCAGTCGCTCCTGTGACTCTGCGTGACGAGATCGATGCTGCCAAAAAAGAGCTCGATGCACTAGTACCTGCCTCTCGTCCTACGCAAGACGCCGTTGACCTTGTCGGTGGGATCAACACTACCGCGTCTCACATAAACACCATCAGCTCGACGTACCTCGAACCACTCAAGGTTTTCAACACCGTAGTCAGCACCATTGCAAATGTACTATATCATATTTTACTTGGAGTGACAAGCAGGCTGAATTTATACGCAGGTCCACCCTTACACTCAGCTGGCGTTGGGGCTTCTCACCGGTGCCGCTCAGGTATGCTTTCTAGTCGGCAAAGACATGCATCTCACAGCACTGTCAGGTGATCATTGCACAAGCCAACCTAGACAACTCGGTCTCCAGCCTGCTTTCAAAGATTCAAAGTGTCTATGAGTTGCTTCTTAAAGAGGATACCGAGACCCTGGACATGATGAAGGATACACTGACGTGCATCGCCCAGGTGGTCAGTAGCTGTGCCCAGTTTATTGCAAACTATTCCAAAACCGAGAACTTCTGTACGCCACGCCGAATACTTTTATCACGCCCTTCTAACTAGGTATCATCTCAGTGAAACGAGCCGCAAAGAACATCTTTTCCGACGCACAGTCCGTCGTCGACGAATACAACAAGGCTCTGGATGAATTGATGCAAGAATTCCGTGATCGCGCAGTACGCGACACACACATCAATGTCCACCGGGTCCTTGATATCATGGAGGACCTGAGCCTAGATAGCATGGCGTATGCAGGTGGCGCGGGACTCAATACGACGAAGAAATGCCTGGATGGAACGAGGGTGGACATTCTGAAAGAAATCGTGGATTGGATTAACGACCCCGCCGTTAACGTGCCGCGGATCTTCTGGCTTCACGGCCAGGCTGGCAGGGGAAAATCCGCCATCGCTCACACCATCGCGATGCAGTACAAGGATGCTGGGGGCCTTTGTTCATGCTTCTGCTTCGCGCGCGATCGGCAGACGGAGCGTCTAGAGCAAAAGATACTGTCGAACATTGTTCGGGACCTGGCTAACTGTGACCCTGCTTTTCAACGGGCGGTGGTTGGAGCTCTCAAGGAGGACAACACACTCAAGACCACACACGACGTGATGCTACAGTGGGAAAAGCTCCTAAAGCCTCTGTCAAAGGTTTCGGGTGGGAGAGTCGGAAACATCGTCGTGGTCATCGATGCATTGGATGAGAGTGGATCTGACACATCACGAAAGCACATCCTGGAGGTGCTCACTAAGGCTGCTTCTCTCCCTTCCAACTTCCGCATACTCCTCACATCCCGACCACTAGCCGACATCATGCGTGCCCTCCGTGATACGCAGCTCGTGAAAGCGGTTTCTCTGGACGAAGTCTCTGCTGAACACGATATTCATATGTATGTATCCAAGCAACTCAAGGATGGACGGGACATTGGTGCCACAGAGATCAACCAGATTGTGCGCAGAGCCGATGGCTTGTTCGAGTGGGCTCGACTTGCCTGCGAGTGGATCGGATCAGACACTGCTGGTGAGATGGTCAAGGAGCGTTTCGACGACTTGATGATGCCCATGTCACGGGAAGGGACAACACTCCTGGACGAGATGTATGTTACCATCCTCAAAAGTTCTGTAGGCAGAAGGCAAAAGTCTCTTGCGCGGTTCCGGTCCTTGATGCGACAGATTCTTTACACGCTGGAGCCACTCCCAATGGGTGCATTGCATGCAATGCGCATGTACTTCCTACACGAGGATGATCGTTTTGAAATTGCCCTCATTCTTGACTACATGGGCTCATTGCTGAGTGGTACCACTGAGCACAAAAACCCTATCCGGCTCCTCCATTCCTCTTTTCATGACTTCTTGACTGATAAGTCGCGGAGTGGAGAAGACTATTTTGTTGACGAGTTGGGTATTCAGGCAGACCTAGCTGTTGCATCACTCTGTATCCTTCGTGGTGGTCTGTGCTTCAATATCTGTGGACTGGAGAGCTCCTTCCTGCTCAATTCAGATGTGCCTGGTCTGGCTCAGAGAGTCAAAGCCAAGATTCCATCTCATTTGTTATACTCATCTCTCTTCTGGGCAAAGCATCTGGAGGCAACCAAATTTGATCCCAGACTTGCAGGACATGTGAAGGGTATTCTGGGGAATGAAAGGATGCTGTTCTGGTTTGAGGTACTGAGTTTGCTGGGTGTACTTGGTAATGCTGTATATGCCCTTTCTAGTGCTGCAAGATGGTCTCAGGTGAGTACATAGACAAGTATGATGGTGAGTTCCTGGATAACATACAATTTGTCTAGGGGAAGACAGGATCTGAGGATGTTGCAGCATTGGCAAGGGATGGTGTGAAGTTCATCCATAACTTCTCCACTGCTGTTGCCACAAGCACCCCCCACTTGTACATCTCTGCACTACCATTTGCTCCTGCAAATGCTATACCATATGGGGAGTTAAGGATCAAATTTCCCCGCATTGCCAAAATTGCAGAAGGACATGACAAAGATTGGCCAGCTGCTCAGGGTTCATTGTGGGGGCACACTTCCCATGTCACATCAGTTGCATTTTCCCCTGATGGCACAAGGATTGTGTCAGGCTCATGGGACAACACAGTGAGAGTCTGGGATGCAGATGGGGGTGTGCAGATTGGCAGTCCACTTCAAGGCCACACTTCTGGGGTCACATCAGTTGGATTCTCCCCTGATGGCACAAGGATTGTGTCAGGCTCACATGACAATACTGTGAGAGTCTGGGATGCTGACAGGGGTGTGCAGATTGGCAGTCCACTTCAAGGCCACACTTCTTGGGTCACATCAGTTGGATTCTCCCCTGATGGCACAAGGATTGTGTCAGGCTCACATGACAATACTGTGAGAGTCTGGGATGCTGACAGGGGTGTGCAGATTGGCAGTCCACTTCAAGGCCACACTTCTGGGGTCATATCAGTTGGATTCTCCCCTGATGGCACAAGGATTGTGTCAGGCTCATATGACAAGACTGTGAGAGTCTGGGATGCTGACAGGGGTGTGCAGATTGGCAGTCCACTTCAAGGCCACACTTCTGTGGTCATATCAGGTGGATTCTCCCCTGATGGCACAAGGATTGTGTCAGGCTCATATGACAAGACTGTGAGAGTCTGGGATGCTGACAGGGGTGTGCAGATTGGCAGTCCACTTCAAGGCCACACTTCTTTGGTCACATCAGTTGGATTCTCTCCTGATGGCACAAGGATTGTGTCAGGCTCAGATGACAAGACTGTGAGAGTCTGGGATGCTGACAGGGGTGTGCAGATTGGCAGTCCACTTCAAGGCCACACTTCTTTGGTCACATCAGTTGGATTCTCCCCTGATGGCACAAGGATTGTGTCAGGCTCACATGACAAGACTGTGAGAGTCTGGGATGCTGACAGGGGTGTGCAGATTGGCAGTCCACTTCAAGGCCACACTTCTTGGGTCACATCAGTTGGATTCTCTCCTGATGGCACAAGGATTGTGTCAGGCTCATATGACAAGACTGTGAGAGTCTGGGATGCTGACAGGGGTGTGCAGATTGGCAGTCCACTTCAAGGCCACACTTCTCAGGTCACATCAGTTGGATTCTCCCCTGATGGCACAAGGATTGTGTCAGGCTCAGATGACAAGACTGTGAGAGTCTGGGATGCTGATAGGGGTGTGCAGATTGGCAGTCCACTTCAAGGCCACACTTCTGGGGTCATATCAGTTGGATTCTCTCCTGATGGCACAAGGATTGTGTCAGGCTCATATGACAATACTGTGAGAGTCTGGGATGCTGACAGGGGTGTGCAGATTGGCAGTCCACTTCAAGGCCACACTTCTTGGGTTACATCAGTTGGATTCTCCCCTGATGGCACAAGGATTGTGTCAGGCTCAGAAGACAATACTGTGAGAGTCTGGGATGCTGACAGGGGTGTGCAGATTGGCAGTCCACTTCAAGGCCACACTTCTCGGGTCACATCAGTTGGATTCTCTCCTGATGGCACAAGGATTGTGTCAGGCTCATATGACAAGACTGTGAGAGTCTGGGATGCTGACAGGGGTGTGCAGATTGGCAGTCCACTTCAAGGCCACACTTCTCAGGTCACATCAGTTGGATTCTCCCCTGATGGCACAAGGATTGTGTCAGGCTCAGAGGACAAGACTGTGAGAGTCTGGGATGCTGACAGGGGTGTGCAGATTGGCAGTCCACTTCAAGGCCACACTTCTCAGGTCACATCAGTTGGATTCTCCCCTGATGGCACAAGGATTGTGTCAGGCTCAGAGGACAATACTGTGAGAGTCTGGGATGCAGATGGGGGTGTGCAGATTGGCAGTCCACTTCAAGGCCACACTTCTGGGGTCACATCAGTTGGATTCTCCCCTGATGGCACAATGATTGTGTCAGGCTCATATGACAATACTGTGAGAGTCTGGGATGCTGACAGGGGTGTGCAGATTGGCAGTCCACTTCAAGGCCACACTTCTTTGGTCACATCAGTTGGATTCTCCCCTGATGGCACAAAAATTGTGTCAGGCTCAGATGAAATGTCTGTGACAGTCTGGGATGCTAACAAAGAGGTCAGAATCATCAATGATGTTCAAGTGTCCCTTCCATCAAATGAATGCTACATTTCTTCTTCACACAATGGTGAGCATACTACTCTTCAGCTACTATATTTTTACAAGTATTCATTTCCATATAATACAGTGCATGATATGCATGCTACTTTGCAGAGTGATACACAGAATCCCATCTCATGCCATCCAATTAGGTTCTCTTTTTTTCCAGCTCATGCATTGCATGGCAGTGAGAAGCTTTGTTTCCATGATACACAGGCCTTCCACCAATGTGTTAGACTTCATGAAGATGGATGGATTAGAGGTCCACATGGCCAGTTGCTTCTGTGGGTGCCTGCTGGCAACAGACATCCATTCTATAGCCCATTTACCAGGTTAGTTATGCCAAGGGGAGGTATAGAGCTGGACCTCAGTCAAATGGCATATGGGTCCAAGTGGCAAGAATGCTTTGAGCCTTGACAACACTACTATTATTCCATTGTTGCTTCTGAAGTTTGCAGTCAATGTTCATGTGTTTGCTACTTGTACTTTGTGTTTGTTTCAATGTTAGTCATTGTCCCTGCAATAGTGAGATGTTCTGCTGGTCATCAGCTTCTTCCTTGTGTATGCATGACATTGCATGTGGCTTCTCATCTTGAAAAAGTGAGAATGGTGTTGTACATGTGTAGGTAGTACACCATTTATGAAGTCTGTTATTGAGAGGCACAGCATTGGATGGACACTCAATTGCAACTCTTATATGAGGGTGCTTCAATATAGACCTTTAGCCATTATGAAAATTTCATGACACTCCATAAGGATATGACAAGTACTGAGGCCTTTGCTACTGAGGTGAGTATGGCGTGAGTGAGGTGCTACTGGTAGTGGAGAGGACTAGAATATGAAGTATGATAGCACAAGAAGAAGAGGGAATGTTAGAGTGTGCAGTGAGTGGCTATCTAAATCATGTGATACGAAGAGCTAGAATACGATGTAGATAGTGTGTGTGGGGAAGGCCGGGGGTCATGCACAAAGCCCAAAGGGGGGTGCGACTGAGCTGAGAGCCAATAGGAGGTGTGCACATGACTTCCTGAAGATAGGGGGTGAGAGTGGTGCGCAGCGAGAGGATGGCATCAGCGGGCAGGCCTTCTGAGCATGTAAAGGTCTGACAAGTGGAAGGAGGAAAGATAAGGCCCACTTGCCAGACCACCCAAGGGCAAAGCTCACAATGGGTGGCCATGCCCACACCCTACACACCAGAGTGAGACATGAACACACTAATTATTGGGAATGATGACAGTGTGACAGAAAATGTAGAGAGCAGAGAGAACACAGTGATAGTACATGTTAATGATGAGAAGAGACAATATGAGAATTAGTGTGATGAGCAAAGTTGTCCATAATGGTGTCAAGTGAGAGCAGATGGGAAGAGTCAGCTGACGATGAAATAAAGAGGGGAAGGATGCTATTAATTTGGTGCCAGTACTCTAAAAAAAGTCTGTGATTTCCATCTGCCCTGAGTGGTGACAACGTCAGGAGGGACTCCTTGTAAAAGAAGTTCAGTAGTGCCACCAATACAGAAGGCATGACCAGGCATGACCAGAAAACTGGCAGAAACCCAAACTTGATTGCAGTGTTGAAGAAACCAAGGGAAGATGAGCAAAGGGGAAGGGAAAGAGAAGCCGAACTGACCAGCAACAGCACCAGAAAGCAACGGAAGCAAGGGCCCAAACAGCAAGATCAAAGGAATTAGAGAGGTTGAGATGGTCATGAGGAATACATAGTAGGGCCTCAAGAGTAACAGGAGGACACTTAGCATGTCTAGAAGAAGGTGGAAAAAGTTTAGAGAAACCACGACAAACATGATGTAACATGCTGTTGCCATTCCAAGGGGAGCCATTGACAGTGTGCCAAAAATGAAGACTGGCAAGCCAGTTATTAAGAGTCTTGTCAGAAGTGTGGCCAGTGTGATGTGCCGAGAAAAGAGCTAGAAGCTCAGAGGAAGCCAGCATGCAATCTAGCTCAGGGATCTTGTTGTTGTCACAAAATTGAGTGAAATGGAGAAGGCCAGCACTGTAATTAGAACGGGTGCGAGAATTGAGTGACTGCAACATGACCTGGAAGAGGTGGAATACAGAAGGGCAAGGGAAACAATCCTCAAGGGAAGCAAGATAATTGACACCATGTGGAGAAGACCAACAGATGAGGCGGTGTGAGTCAAAGTGTGGATTTGGGTCGGAGTAATAACCCAAACACAACACCAACAAAGGACTACGAAATTGTGCGAGTGGTGGTTTACCTCCACGGTGTCCAGAGAGGATGTGCTGAGGAGGGGGAGAGGGGATCTACACCAACAGGGTGATGCAGACAGAGATACAGGATACTCCTGAGGTACAGGAGCAATAGAAGACGAAGGGGATAGGTGTCTGGA
>Ga0307518_10003981_pt1 | contig 10624 bp, 7 predicted proteins | sample 25_EM_MG_FD_203889 | JGI IMG/M metagenome (GOLD analysis project Ga0307518, IMG submission 203889) | Populus trichocarpa ectomycorrhiza microbial communities from riparian zone in the Pacific Northwest, United States - 25_EM | ecosystem: Host-associated > Plants > Roots > Unclassified | place...
TAAATACAGGTTTTAACTGGTTGAATATTCTTTTCAATTAATTTAAGCTTTGGTCACTAAGTTCCAAATCAATCCGCCGAATATTAACAACTACGCTTAATAAAGGTAAGGGAAAAAAACAGCAGCGGCAGCTTAACTCAGGACAATAAATATTATTGCACAACTTAATTTCCTTCAGGTGGGGGCTAATGGTGACAAGGAATCATTAGAATTTGCATTGAATTTGACCAGGTGAATAATACAATGGTTGGATGGTGACAAATTATATGACTCGAAGAATATTTATTGTAATAATTGTTTGGAGCATCTAAAAAGAAAAGAACAGTCAGGAAAAGTATAACTGGGGGATCTGAGTCCCTTCTAGATATTGTAGAGTCTGAGTCTTTGCAAGAAGAAAACGCGGGCAAGCATCTTGCGTCCATGAATATATACATACATACACCTAACGTAGAGAGAGGAATCAAAGTGGGAAAAATGGGAACAAAAGATGGGGTTGAAAGAGAGGATGCAGGAAGTGGAAAAGGACTTCCTTCGATGACAAATATGCTAACTTCAAAACCTGCCTGCCTAACTTTGTATGATCTTTTCGTGTTCATAGAGAACATTATATAATTGTTCTCTGGATTTTCTTTCCTTTCAAACCAGATTCTTGGTTGTTCCCCCCGTTATTCTCCCGGCCCATGCCTGACCCAAAGCACGGGATTAATTTGATATTTTCCGTCCTTGTGCCAGTTTGGTAACGTAGTGCACTGTGACTTCACCTGCGTTTTGCCGGTAAAAACACCAAAAACTATGCGGTGCATCGCCTTGCTAAATTATATTTTTAGTTTTAAAAATAGAAAATTTTAAGTTCTAACCCTCCTAAATTCTTTTTCACACGTCTAATATTCATCGTACATGAATTTTACTGATTTCATGTCTCCACCAGGACACCCTAGCCTCAAATCCTGGACAGGGAGGATGGGATTCAGGGATGAGAGAAAGCTTAGCTCCATGGAAAAGACTTTGAACCCAGCTCAATCATATCCTAGGACTGAATTCGAGTTAAAATCCAAGTCAATTTTAAATGATGTCAAGCCAAACCTGTCAGATCATCGCTGCTTAAAACAAAAAAGGAAGGCATGTGTTCAATGTGCAAAAGAATCTTTTCATCAAGTTTTTTGACCCTGGACATAAAAGCATGCTAGTGCTTGGAACTCTTGAGATGCGACAAGAAGAGTCCATGATTGATGTAAGATACAGATGCCAGCTTTTGAGTGCTGCTAGACAGCTAGAGGACCACATCTTTCTTGTAACTTCAACTAAATCCAACAACTGTTCCTGGACTCCACCACTACTTACTTTCTCTATGCCCTCTGTGCGAGGGTGTGTTGTGCGCACAGGAAAGGAGGCAACTCTGTTCAAGTGCCTTTTGAAAAACTGGTCGGGTGCATTGAACAAGCAGAGAAAGTGGGGGCATTATAAGGTCCCTTCTGATTCAACTCAACACACAAAAATAAGAAAAAACAAGGAATAAATAGATCAAGCAAGGAATGTAGGGATTTTGCACTAACACAAAAGATAGCATAATGTATGAAAGCACCATATATTGATGTATGTGTACATATACTTGACTACATGCCGATATGAACTTTTCAACAGCAGTACATAATATGGGTTTGGTCCTTGCCAGTTCATACATATACTTGACTACATGCCGATATGAACTTTTCAACAGCAGTACAGAATATGGGTTTGGTCCTTGCCAGTTCATTATTGGCCCTTCTTCAATACTGCACAGAAAGCAACCTAGAAATCCTAGACTTGGCAAGATAAAGAAGCAGAACAGAAACTCAGAAGTTCACAAATGTCTTAAACATCTACATATAAGAACATATTAAACTACTAAGACTCGTAAGGAAGAAGTTTCTGCGCTATGAAGCAGAAACTGTGTTGATGATGGCCTTCTTCCCAGAATGTTAGCTGTTTCCCCTTCTAGGATAGTGCAGAACCAGGGAGAGCAGCAAGGTATTTTGCATCTTTCGTTAGACATACCACATGCCAACATCCTGCTTTTGAATCAGATCCATGGAATAATCAACTGGTGGACTGGGGAACGGAGAGCCAAATCTGAAGTCAGTAATATTGTCATTGACATTGGTATCAAATGCAGAATCAAATGCCTTGCAGTGATCAAACTGATTTTCAGTTGATGAGAAAACAGGATTGTTCACTGGCATGCTGGTTGCTTCAGTGATGTTGTTTCCCACCATAGCCCCTTGGCCATAGAAGCTATCATCCAGCTGAAATTGGAATTTCTGTTGTTGCTGTTGATTTTGACCACCAATAATATTAGCATTCCTATGATCCAGCTGAAACTGGAATTTCTGTTGCTGCTGTGGATTTTGGTCCCCCATAAAATTCACATTCCTGGGGTTCAGCTGAAATTGAAATTTCTGCTCTTGCAGTTGCTGCTGATTTTGATCTCCAATAACATTGGCACTCCCAGGATTTATGTTCTTGTCTCGCTGAAGATTGGTATCATAGAAAGACATAAGATCAGAAATCGTTTTTTGCCCATCTTCTGAAAGTCTAAGTCCTGAAACATTAAATGAAGGAGTCTGGTTTGGAGCTGCTGCCTTAGTTTGGGGAAATGGGAGAGAAAACACAGCTGGTTTGTCATTGTTAATTTGGAAATTAGACAATCCAAGTCCCTGAGAAGTGTTGGTGCGGTATGGGCAATTCATTTGGTGATTATTTCTTGCAGTGATGTCAAGAAACCCAAGTCCGGAATCGTTGTAGGGGCATTGAGGATGCTCGCACCTATACACCTTTTGATCAACCAACATGTGTGGCTCGCCAGCAGGCTGCTTCCTTTTCTGAATGAAATCCATGCTTGTTTCAACAAGCTCTCCCTTAATTTGTGGAGCTGCTGGCGGCATCATAAATCTATCACTTGGTCCAGCTGCCGTTGCCATGTTGAAAAGACTGACATCAAGACGCTTACAATCCTCTACTTCAACATTGGGTTCATCATCCACTCCTTCAACATCATAATCACTGGAATCGCTGATGACACACGAACCACTTCCACCAGCAGACACAGGAGGGCAGCTATCTGGATATAATTTCCGGGACAGTGTTTCTTCCTGATTAATTATTGCCAGCCAAGTGGCACTCTCCTTGGCAGTCATCTTATCCTGCAAACATTTAGACTGGCGAACAAGCTTGCGAATCTTGGCAATATCAGGAGAAATGTGCTTAATCACTGCTGTCAGAACACTGACTTTCCAAGCCTTCTTCAGATCATGGGGCTTCTTGTATGGAGGAGGACCCTGATCCTTGGGCAAACCCAGTTGAGGCCACCATTCCTCGTTCGCAGTGGGCCACCATGGGGGGGCAACACCTTTCTCCAGTGGGAAACGCCTCTGGGGTGGATCACAGTGCTGCATCAGGGCTGACAGAAGCGATCCAAGAGTTGTATCCTGAAGTTCCTGCAAGGTGTGAGGTGTGGATGCTGCTGGACCACAATCTTCACTCTTTCCAGGGATTGAATGGTCTGCCTGATACTTGGAGATAGCAGCAGGGCCATTCCGATCAAACCTGACTTTTTCCTTCCACCATCCCCGGAGATTGTCAGATGCTCCACTCACCGGCTTTCCCTTCTCAGGAATGATCCCATACACAAAACCCTGAGCTTTGCAAACTTCCATCATTTTCAGCATATATTTCAGGATACCATCTTGTGCTCGTGACATCTTCTTCCTCCGTGCTTGCTCCTGGGACTGACGATGTTTTGCATGATCAACAACTTCCGTATTCTTACCCTGCTCTTTAAGTCGCCTAAGCAACATTCTGTCTCTCCACATCCTCCTCTCAAGCTCATCCACATCCATCTCTTCATCGCTGTAATCCTCCTCGATTGTTGCCCCCGGTTCGCGCTCTGGAACCGCATCCATTTCTCCAGGAGGAGCCGAGAAAAAGTCCAGATTGTTGCAAAATCCCATTTCTTCAAAGATTCCCATTTCAGCACACACCACAGCCAAATCCGTTTAATAATATAGAAGATTGAGCTCAGTTAAGATATGCTCCACCTCTCTTACAATATCAATCTCCACACACAACTATCGCTTAGAAGTTCACCTATTCTTATTCTTTGGAATTCAGTGCATGTGATGCACAAAAGGCAGCCACAGCTAAGCTCCTGCAAGCCATATAAATGCACTTAAATATTTAGTGAAAGTTTCCCCAAATCTCTTACAGTAGGTCATGTACAATGAATCATTAAACTCTAATTTAATGTAAAACAAAGAGAGCACGGAATAGCATAAACGTCATATATTAGACTAACACCTAATTATCAAACAAACAAAAACAGAGTAACTGCTTTAGAAGCTCGACAAAGTGTATCTCCACCGACATACAAATATAATCACAGGTCCATTAAGGCTCTCTTTAGCTGGACACTTGTAAAACAAACAAACAAACAAATAAATATGCAAACATAACATAAAGTAAGCTTTATGATTAATAGTATCAAAATCAGTTACGATTTGAAACAAATGAACTTGCTTCTCTCATGTCAGTGAGAAAAATTAATTCCAGGGATATTCAAATAAAAACTGCACAATTTTCTCAACCTGGTGGTAAATCAATATCACCAAGAAGCAGACAACATAAATTCAAATCCTAAACGAAAATACCACGGATCCCAGCCTCCACTCGGACACTTCAACAGGGTGTCCAGGCGGTGGGCTGTGTCTTCACATGCCCGGCAATTAGTCTTAATTCCAGCTAAGCATGCCTGTATTACCATAAAACAAACTAATAGTACTAAAATGAAATTAGATACAATATCTCAAAACCCCATTTTACATGTCACAATATCAAGAAAACAATAAGTTTTTGAATTAAATGTTAGCAACCAGCAACTACAGAATAAACAGGAGGGTACCATCTTCACTAATGATCATCGTAATATAGGAGCAAAACTTTTAGAGGGCCAAAACTATAATACATTCATAAACCTCAGATCTACCTGTAACTGGATTATGTTACATCACTAACAACTAAGATTAAGGAGAAAATGATTCTCTACCAAAAAAAGGAGAGAGAGAGAGAGAGTTATTATTTTGTAGCTTATTAAACAAAAAATTCCAGCAAAAACTGCTTGTTATGTAAGCAGAGAAAAAGGAAAGAAAGAAAGAAACTCACTTTTTTAATAATAACAACACTGTAAGTCTGTAGCAAAGTCTGATGTCAGTTCTTTTAAGATAAATTTCAAGCCTTTTATAACACAGACAAGCATAATAAGTCTCCTAGAGCCATCTTTCCTTAAAAACTAAGCAGTGAAAGGACACAACGTACCATGAATTAGCAGGGAACCAAAAGGGTTATCATCATGATTCATGAAAAGACACAAAAGAATCACCAGAACTTCCTTTTTGTGCGTGACATAAATGATGATTAATTAATAACAAGATATTGATTAACATCAACAATTAATAAAGCATTTACAAAATCCCAGGACAGTACATTTAATAAGCACAAAAGATCAAGCAACATAACAACACTTAATCATGAAAAACATGGTTTAATACAAAATTTAAGAAATGGGATCCAGTAGATTTATTGATAAATAAAGAAACGATGAAAAAGATTGAATCTTTACCAAGTTAATGAGTTATGGCTTTGTAAGAGCTGCTGCAACCATTGAAGAGATTAACAAAGTTTCTCCCTTTTTACCTTTCTGGGGTTAAGAAGAAGAAGAAGAAGCTCTCTTCTCCTCTCCTCTCCTCTCCTCTCCTCTTCTGCTTACAGTTTAGACATAGAGAGGGGGGGTGTGTGGAGACTTTAAGCTTTAAGGTTTGTTTTTTGTTTTAAATTTTTCTACTGATACTGTCCCATGAGAGTAATAGGAGAAAAATATAAAGAGGGAGAGAGAAAGGTGGCAATTTGTCTGAAGGAGGGACAGATATGGAAATAGTGGTTTTTTGGGGGGTATTTTGGGGTGGGTAAATTTATAGATAACCATGGTTAGGATGGGTTTTAACCGTGGTGATGGTTGGAATTTTGGATAATTTGGAGTTTGGAAAGAGTTTGCTATATGGGGAATTTCTTGTGTGGGGTTATTCACACTCAAAGTATGGTGCTCTATGGCTATGTTGTGAGGTGGACCAATGGGTTCTGTGTGGATGAGAAAAAAAGGGTTCGGTGATGGATGGAGACAAGAGAAGTTAGGCATTTTTGTTGAAAAAAATTCTTTTTTTTTCTTTTTTAATCTCCTTTTGTGCTAAAAAATAATTGGGTGTCATTTGGAAATTTTGGAATTTCTAACAATATATTTTAGAATTACCTTTTGTAGCTTATTAAATTGCATATTTAGATTATATTCTACCTTGTTTTTTATATATATAATATGTATAGCACGTATTTGTATCGTTTTAATAGTTTATACGATAAAGTTAGCTTGAAGATATAATTCTTTATTAAAGAAAGGTCGGGTAATGTTTAATTTGTAAATAGTATCAAAACCCAAAGTCTTTCTTTTGGAGAAAATATTTCTTTATAAATGGTATAAAATAATGTTTTTGAAAATAATAGAAAATTTTTAAATATTTCTTAAATAGGATAATATCAATTTTCTTAAATAGGATTTATTAACAAGAGTTATTAAATTATTCAAAATTAAGAGATTTAAATCTATATTTAAATAAAAGTTTGAAAGTGGGATTCAACTACACGAACTATATAGAGCTGACAAGATTTCGTAGGTGGGATCTAGGGGTGAGTAAAAAAACTGAAAAACTGAAAAAACCAAGAAAACCAGAAAAAAATTAACTAAAAAAACTGAACCGTGAAAAAAAACCGATTAAAATTTTGAAAAAATCAGCCGGTTCGGTTCGGTTTTATAAGCCTAAAACCGAAAAAAAACCGAGCCAAACCGGAAAAAACGAGACAAACCAAAAAAACCGAGCCAAACCGGTTTCGGTTCGTTTTTTTTAAAAAAAATTCAGTTTGGTTTCTTTTTTTGATAAAAACCGAACCGGACCGAAAATAATCATCCCTAGTAGAATTTAGCTGTATTCTTTAAAATTTCCTTTCTTGTCGAACTTAATATATTTCATATTTAGATGGCACTTTTTTTTTACATAAAAAAACATATATTAGCAATAACTCAATTTTTCATGGAATCTATCAATATATCATTAGTTTGAAAAAATATTTTTTCATTAAACAATCTAAACGTGTTTAACTTTATAAATAGTATCGAAATCTTTCTTCCTTGGGAAATACTTATTTTAAGTAAAATTTCATAAATGATATAAAATCATTTGTGAAAACAATAGAACTATTTTATAAGAAAATTGATGGAAACATAGTTGTCTTTTCTTTCGCAGTGAGAGTCCTTTGATTTTTTTAAATGACAAAAAATGATTTGATGGTGAAATGATAATTTCTTCTACTCGATGTGACTCGTGTTTCATTGTAGGTTAGATAAAAAAATTTTGAGGAAAAAACATGTTAAACCGACGAGAGTGTATTTTAAAGAAAAGAAAAAAGTTGTCAAAACTCATGTTAACCATTAAATCCGTGATCTAGATCATTGGATCAAAAGTAACAAATATAAAAAAAAAAAAAACTCAAAACTTGATCCTTAACAAACTAAATGTTGAAGGATAAAATTAAAAAAATAAAAAAACAAAATCTGACATACAATAGGATAAAAGAAATAACAATTATAATCTAAAAAAAACCTGAATCTGCTCAAGTCAACCCGTTAAACCTACGAGTCAAGTTATGAAATTGGGATAACCCAATAAAAATGAAAATAGAGAAAACCATGAAACTTAGTTTTTAAAAAAACTAGTGTTGAATTATGAGATGGGAAAAAAAAACAAGGCCGAAAGAAAAGGTTGATGCCACCCTTATTATCTTATAAAACTCATGTCCCGAGCTATTTCATTAGAAACACCAAATATGAAAAAACCACAAAGATCAATTATCGACAAATCAAATATTAAAAGATTAAATTAAAAAAAAAACCAATAACACAAGAAGATCCCAAGGAAAAAAAGTAATTATAAGGAAAAAAAATCTACCCAGATTAACCTGTCAAATCCACGGGTCATGTAATGGGATCAGGATAACCCTATATAAAGAAAAACAAAGAAAATCATGAAGCTTAATTTTCTAGAAAATCAACGTATAGTAATGAGATCGAAAAAGAAAATAAGTCCATAAAAAAAGAAGGAATCTGTGTTAGCTTATAAAACTTGGGACCTAGGCTATTTGATTAGAAACCTGGAAAAACCATGAAGTTCAAATCTTAAAAAAATCAAATGTTAATTGATACAATTGAAAAAATATTCAATCACAAAAAAAAAATTAAAAATATAAAATAGCAATCAAAGGATCATTTAAAAAAAAAACAATGGATAATTTTGAATCAAATGGTTGGATTGAAAAGAAAAATTAATTTTGCAAAAGACTTAAAAAGAAGAAACCACATGAAAAGTAAGGACCAAACCTAAAAAAAATAACAAGCAAGATATTTTGATTGAAGAATAACATTGAAAACAATTAAAAGTTTATAAAATAGATAAGAAAAAAATAAAGACCAAATTTGAAAAAAAAAATTAGGTTGAATGGTGAAATTTAAAAACAAAACAAAAACTTATAAAAATATCAAGACAAAAATAATAAATCAAAAAAATAAGAATTGATATTCAAATATCTCCAACAGACCACCATGAAGTTTTAATTGTCAAATGTGAGTTTTGACTTTCGAGAGAGGAGAGAGAAAAGAGAAGGAAAAAAAAAACGGTTCCAACTTAAATTCATTTAGAAACACCAAACATGTGTCAATGATAGAAAATAAAGATGTCGTGGAGAATCTAATGACACGATATAAGATAAATTTTCATCGTCGAAGAACATTGTACAAGCCATCGAAACGTGGTGGATCCCTTCCACGTGCACACTCCTAATAATTTTAAAAATTTATTAATTTATAATTAATATAAAATACCATTTTACAATTTTTACTCCTCTGATAATCTGGTTGTAACGTAAAGCCAACGTAAAGATCCGGAAATGCAGACTACTGAAACCCCTTTGTAAAAAATACATGACAGTGAATGGATGGAACAGATGGTGTGAGTGACTACACAATATGTTTTCTGGAACAATTAAAAAACGTACGGCAGTTAGCAGATTCAGGACGGCGCCCGAACGTGCGTAAATGGAAGCCTTGCTTCGTGGAAAGAGGTCAATCTCATTTATTTAATATTTTAACTAATTAATTACATTTACTTATTTTCATGTTTTTTTTTTTTACCAGATTCCATTTTACCATGTTTAGCCTTTTTTACCCCTTTCACTTTTCTAGTTTCATGAACGTAGCTATTGTGTTTTTAAAATAAATTAAATTGAGTTTTGTAACGCTTTTGTGTTGCCCAAGATTCCAAATCAGTCACGCCTTCTATGTAAATTAAATCGATCCCTCCACCTTCTAAATTTGTGTTTTGTTTGTGACCTTCTACTTCTTTTTTTCTAAATTAATTTACTGTCTACTGATTTTTCCTCGATTCAATCACAAGGAAGTTTTTCTTGCCTGTGATGTGTAAATTCCCGTTTTGCATATAAAAAAATAAAAATATTTAAAAAATTCATTAAATTTAAAAATATCATATTATATTATGATATTATGAGTTTGATAATATCAGATCAATCCGCTTAACCTGAAATCATGATTATATTTTATAATTATAGTTTTAATCTCTATCGATTGATATACAAAAACTATTCCGTCAATATTATTTGAAAAGGAAAAGAAATCATCACAAGACTTTCTAAAAAGTAATTTGCATTCCTTAATTACATGGAATTACATCTGTAAGAAGAACATGATCAAGATATTAAAACAAAAAAGGAAAAGGGTAATCAATGAAGCTCATCATATCACATGTGAAATTTATTTTGATGTGGTGTGAGATTCGCAGCACACAATTTAACCCTTCAATCAATTTTGTATGATCAAGAGTATTCTTTCCCTTCTCGATGCTCTAAATTCTCATACCAACCGGGCCAGGGCAGGAAAATAACTATGAAATTTATTTATCTTTTTAGTATGATACTCAATATTACATGCCGTTTCACAATTTATTTAATTTTCCCATGCGGAATGCCCATGTGATTAAGAAATTAAAAATATTATCATATATATATATATAATAAAAAAGAAATCAAATTAAAGATCCAATGAAATGGGGTGCAGTTGCACATTACTGCTGAACTGGTGATGCAATGGTTCACTGTATCTATGTTCCTCTTGTAACCTGCTTTAATTCTCAGTTTTATTCCTTTAATTTGTTCATCCAATGTAATAAAATGTATTTTTAATTAATGAATAATGAATGCCGTGTCTAATGGCTTTTCAAGCATGTATTCGAGACCAGTCGACAGTACTGTCTCTGGCATCTTGTAATGATACTATATTGCAATGTATCGAATAGGAGCTTAGGTTTGTGCACAGAGTTAAGTCTTGTTTTGTGGATGTAAGAGTGACAAGTAATGCAAGAGTTTGTAAGAGCATTTTTAATTATGATTTGCTGGATCCATAATTAAATAAAAATATTAGCAC
>Ga0307518_10003982_pt1 | contig 10623 bp, 11 predicted proteins | sample 25_EM_MG_FD_203889 | JGI IMG/M metagenome (GOLD analysis project Ga0307518, IMG submission 203889) | Populus trichocarpa ectomycorrhiza microbial communities from riparian zone in the Pacific Northwest, United States - 25_EM | ecosystem: Host-associated > Plants > Roots > Unclassified | place...
GTTAGTCTCTGCTTGGTTATTTAATTAATTAATTATATTGCTCCAAAAATGTAGATTTAACTAGTGAAGGTACGTTAGAGTTTCATCATATATACAATCGTCAAAGTCCAATGTTCGCTTGATAAAAAAAATAATAATTACTTGTTGTTGGAAAAAGAAATTAAACAATCTCATAGAGTTTCTTAACCTATAAATACCCATGCTCTGCATGCAAGCTCTCACGCCTTACCCAACAAACAATACCAAAGAAAGAAAAAAGAAAAGGAAAGAATTCAAGGTAGCAAGCCAAAGCAGAACCATGATGAAAGTTGCTAATTTGATAGCAGTTTTTATTCTCTTGGCTCTGGCTTCCTCATTTGTCACTGCCTATGACCCCAGCCCCCTCCAAGACTTCTGCGTAGCTATAGATGATGCTAATTCTGCTGGTACATTCAAGATTGTGATATTTCCAAATAACAAACTATTATATGTATTTCATTTTGAATTCGCATTCCAACTGATTACATTTTGCTTGTGTCTGCAGTTCTTGTTAATGGAAAATTGTGTAAGAATCCAAGCCTCGCCACTCCTGATGATTTCTCGTACTCGGGGCTTGATGTTCCTGGAAACACATCAAATCAACTTGGAGCACGTGTTAATATCATTACAGCCGATCTAATGCCTGGGCTTAACACTCTTGGCGTATCTTTAGCACGGATAGACTTGGCGCCAAACGGTGGCCTAAACCCTCCACATTATCACCCCAGAGGATCGGAGGTTCTGCTGGTTTTGGAAGGCACTCTTTATGCTGGCTTTGTAACCTCAAATCCTGATCATCGTCTCTTTACCAAAATCCTAAAACCAGGAGATCTCTTTGTATTCCCATTCGGCCTCATTCACTTTCAATTGAATATTGGAAAGACTCCTGCCGTTGCTATTGCTGCATTAACAAGCCAAAATCCAGGAGTAAACACAGTAGCAAATGCAATCTTTGGAGCCAGTTGGCCTCTTTATCCTGAAGTTCTCACCACAGCATTCCATTTGGATGAAAAACTTGTGGAGGATCTCCAGAGTCAAGAATGGGTGAACCCTACATAAATACTTTCTAAATTTCCCATATTCGCATAGTTGATATGCGATAATAAAGAAGTGCTCTATGCCTTCCCCTTTTAGAGTCTCTGTTTTTTTGCACGTTCTCCACCTGTTTTGTTAAGCTAATAATTTCTCTGTCAAGCGTCATGTTGCTGAAGGGTTTATGCTCTTCAGTTGAGGTTTCCCTTTTGGATTATCCACGTCCGCTCTGTATTTTGATTAACTTAAGATGGCAAGCTGTCAACTTCTTTTCATCATGTACCAAGTTTATGTCTTGTTTGATTGTATGTTGTCACTTTCTTTCTCTCTCCCGAGGTTCTTTCCTCTCGGAGCTTTTTAATTTACGTACGTACCTTGGCTTACCAAAAAAAATAAAAAAAGGTATCAAAAGTTTTTTTCCCGAGTAAGCAAGAGTCAAAATCTAGACCATCACCAATTAAAAAGAAATCCAGCCTCGATCTCGAACAAAGAATGATGAAGGTAGAGTTTAGGACATAAAGTTGAGCTTCAAAATCTGAATGTAATTTATTTATATGGAGAGAAATAAGAATGTTCACCGTTTTCATCGTTGGCCTCCTACAAGATGAGTGTGCAAGGCAAAGACGTGCTACATAAATCATGAATTTTTTTTAATAACTAAAGTATTGCATTAAAACGCCAAATTAAAGATGGCGGGAAGGACAATATACAAATCTGCACAACACTCAAGTTTAGCAAGTTAAACAAACGAAAAAGGAAAAAGACCAAGAAAACCACAAAACAGAGCAACAACCACAGGATGCAGCTTTGCCTCCACGCAAACAAAACTGCCAAGCTAAACTACTAAGCTAGAAATCCAAGGGAAACTCCCACAAAACCAAAAAACTATCTCGATTCTGATTTAAATTATTACTAAATCTTTCCATCTATCATCGACTTTTCCATATCAAAAGAGATCTTCAGACCAAGCTACTAACATCATGAAACACTAGCTCCTCCTAGACCAACTCTGATATGCCAAGAATAAAATGGAAGAGAATGAATGGTATGGTGAAGAACCAGACCACTCCTTACCACCTGCTACAACCAGCCATTGCCTCTATAGAATTCAAAACTTTCAAAACCTGGAAAAAACAACTCATCACCACTGGGAACCGCAAACATAAATAGACAAAAGAAGGGCCAAAAACATTTGGCGGACTCAAATCCAAGCAACAAATTCACTTGTTCTGCGCACACCTTTTTTTTGCCAGGTGATCTGTCATATGATTAGACTCATGACGAGAATGGGTGAAAGTGATTGAGTCAAAGCATATAACCAATCTCTTGGCTGAAGAGAAAAGCTTATAATGTAGCCAAGGTCTGTTCTCTGGATGATTCATCCAAGTAATGACATTAACATAGTGAGATTCAATAGTAATATGTTTGTGATGCAAGAGAAAGTTAGAGGCTGAGATCTCAACAGCTTTGACAGGATCTCAATAGCTTTGATAACAACTCATGGCTCGACTTCATTGGATTCTAAAATTCCAACCGACAACAAGAAAATACCAAGAAGAATTCCATAATGATTTCGCAAAACACCACCTATATCTAAGAGACCAGGCTTTCCTAGTGAAGATCCATCTACATTCTATTTGAAGCTATTAGCCTTAGGGGGAGACCACATGACAACCAAACTAGGTTTTTGGAGATTAGTCTATATAAGTAGTCCATTCGCTGATTTTAATATATTTGAAGCTGAATAGGGAAAATAAGAATCTATAGCCTTCAGCCACAAGCAGAGTCTAATAATAATAAGGAAGAATATCGTGTCATAGTCCGCGGTCTTCTGCTTGAAGATCATATTATTACGAGAAGCCAAATGGACCATGAAACTGAGAAAAACAGTATCAATCATGCCTTTTTTTTTTGGAACTTGTCATTGACCAAAGAATCCTACTAAGAAAAAAAGGGCTGAGAAGCTATTTAGGCAACACCATGTTGACCCCCACCAGCTTTAATCTCATCTCTAGAGAACGGAATTTCTAGAGCAGCCAAGGAGGAAGACTAAAGCTTTAGAAAATCCAGATTACAACAAGAGGCTCTAGGTCTACCATCATGAGAATAGAGCTTACTAAAGAAATTGAACACGACTTTCTTCGCATCAAAAGGTTTTGTCAAAGTCGTTCCATCAACATCTAAGGAGAAAATCTGGTTCTTTTTTTTATCTTGTCATGGTAGAGAGATGAAAAAAATAAGTATTTCTGTCTCCAAACTTACACAACTAAACTCTTGATTTCTGATGGCAGGCAAACTCTTACACTCTGTATAAATTTCTAAGACTAAAGGCAATGGTGTTGTTTCTATTTAATTCATCCACTGATAAGTCTCTGCTTTCTTTTTGGGAATCCAGGGAATCCACTTCAAGTTTTAGAGCTTTGATTTTACTATTAGTGTTACCCACCACATTTTTACCTCACTGCATGCAACTCTCTTTCAATAACCTCAATGTCAAAGCCACATTATTTTTACCAAAGTTAGTAATCAAAGTTGCATTCTAGAAGACCTGTAGCACCTTCTTGAAATCAAATAAAAGCCACCAATAATTCATGAACCGGAAAGGCTTTGGACCCCAGTTCGCAGAGTCTAATAACAAATGAATCGGTCTGTGATCTAAAGAATACTTTGGAAGCCCATATAGAGTAAAAGATGGGAAAAGCTGAATCTAATCAGTCAACATAAATATTCTATCAATACGGTTTGCTGTATTACCTCTAGACCAAGTAAACTTCCTGTTTAAAGGCAGTTCAACAAGCTTGCAATAGTCAATGCAATTCTTAAAGCTTGGCATGGAATATAAGATTCGAGAGCCACCTTTTCTATCTGAGGGGAATATAGTTTCATTGAAGTCACATGTAAGACACTATGATTTGCCAACAATGTCTTTAAAATTGACAAGATAGTCCCATAACTCTTTCTTCAGCAACCCATCATTCGGAGCATAAACAAAAGACACTAAGCAATCCAAATTTGAGCAAGAAAACACACCCTCGAGATGTAAAATACGCTCATTCATAGCAATTGAACAACTAGAAGCATAAAAAAGGCTGGATTCCATATGCATAAAATACCCCTAGAAAGACCCAAGGAAGGCACTGCATACCAATCTCTAGAATATCGACCCCAAGTTGAATTACTAATACAGTCATTAATATTTTCCACTTTCATTTCCAACACACCTAAGACATCCAGACTAAGCTTTCTAACAAGATTTCTCACACATTTTTTTTTTATCTCTACCCCCTAAACCATACGCATTCCAAATAATCATACTACCCATAGAAAGGATTAAAAACCACACCTTAAAAGAAGCAAGAGAAGTAAGTCACTGCTTCTTCCTACTAATCCACTCCTTCAGATCATTTTCGATAAATCCATGCAATGTTGATGTCATAAGTTGGCTTCCATCATGAATTTGGAAGATAGCTTTTCCTATATCCCAGCAAGTAATTGCTTCATCCATGGGGTCAGTATGTAATGATGGCTCACATGCTTGATCATCAACCCTTGGAGAAAATCTAATGTGTGAACTACTTGCCTCGTCTTCACTAGCTAGTTCCTTTCCATATCGAATAATAACATTTCTATTCATAATTACATTATCAGAAACTAAATTATCAATAACCCCTATCTCGACTTGTTTAGAGCCTTAACTTTTCACTTTGAGTTTTCCTGTTTTCCAATTCTAGATCATATAACTAACTCAGATCAATAATGGGGGTAATGAAATTTGTAAATGATGACCTAATGTTTGAGTTAAAACTTGTTAACCGGCCCATACTTGAAGTCTTCTTATGTTTTTTCGGCCTATCTTCTTCAACTCTTCATTATTAGAGCCTTTTTTTCAGCTCATCTCCCTCAATAAAGGAAGCGGCTAGTGACACGTCCACGTCTATACAAGTAGTTGTAGCCACCTCATTATAATCATATAGCACCAAGGCCAAGTGGTTACCAGTGTCGTACATAAGCTCATCAGATAAAACTGTATGCTTGTATAATGCTGTAATTTCTAGAAAAAAGTACAAAAGTGGTATGCCTGGCTTGAAGCATATAATGTCAAGCTAATTTTAGCTGCCCAACGCACAATTAAAATCGAATTCAAAATCAACGTTTTGTCTTGTAGCCCTGGTGGTTGATGTTGAAAAATCAGTTTTCTGATCATCTTCCTCTTCTTCTTCATCAAAGATCACATATTCTATATACAGCGAGACATCCATAAAGTGTTTGACTTCTATGAAGCAGTTTTTGTTTCATCCTTCCATTGGTAAACCAAAGATGGCTATCTAAGCCTATCATATGCTCTAATCCTTTCTTCCCACTACAGAGAAGCACAAAAGAACAATGGCATTGAGGTTAATGTGGTCTACCAGGCAAGCAGGCATGGCTCCAAGTGCAACAACACATCATTGGTACAGAGCGCACACTGCTCAAAATATCGCAATATCATTATTCTTCTCTAGGTTAGGCTCGATTCCCTTGTTACTTACTAGAAAACCCAAAAACTTTCCTTATTTGATGGCAAAGACATATTTAAAAGGATTAAGTTTAATCTTATTATGGTTAAGTAGAGGAAAGGACTTCTTTTTTGTCTAGGAAATGTTGCTCCAAAGTCTTGCTTTCACTAGCATATTGTCATCAAGATATCCCCTTATAATCCTCTCAAGTTGGTTCTTGAATATTTTTTTTTTACCATCCACTAGTAAGTGGCCGTTGCATTTTTACGCCTAAAAAGCATAACTTTATAACAAAATGTTCCCACTTTAATTATGGAGCATGGTAATTTGGTGATAGCTAGAGTTGGCATCCAAGAAGCTGAGGCATTCAAAACTCGCAGTGGAGTTAACCAATCAGTTAATTTTAGAGAGAGGATGGTTATCTTCTGGGAAACTTTGTTTAAATCTGGGAAGTTCACAGACATCTTCCACTTGTCTATCTAAGCGAGTACTAGGTGATGATCTTATAGGTGGAAGGTATTGAAAAAATTCCTTACCTTTGATGGTCGTGAAGACTTATATGAGGGTGGCATTCAATGGAATAATGTGTATTTTAGGGCAGCTCATGTGTTCCATAATCGGCCTTTTCTAGTTTTTTTCTAAGGTTATTGTCCCTTCTAGGAAAGCGATCCCACTTAAAAGACCTTTCTGCATAATTTTCCTTAGGGAAACAGGGAGGTTCATAGCACAACACACTTGCCTCTTCCATTTGTGTATGGTTCTATATGGCCTGCTTTACTTTTAACAGGCTACTGTTCGATAGAACATAAAGCTCCTTCCATAAAGCTTTTCATTTTACTCCACTTATCAAGGTCTTAGAAGCCATTAGCTTAATTAATTCCTTGATCTTGAATATTTTCTCATTAAACCTCTTCAAGTATACTCGCATGAACTCATCATTTGTCTGAGTAACGCTAAAAGTTTTGTTGAAATTCTTTTAGCTAGAATGCTTGTGCAGAATTGTGTCACCAGCTTGGAATAAAGGTCGCCAAAGCTTATAATGGAGTCTGGATCCAAATTATTATATCATGCATATATTGACACTCTAAAGGTTACAGGGAGGATCTTGTATATGGCATAGCTTGTAACAACCCTATACATACATACATACATACATACATACATACATACATGTGTGTGTGTGTGTGAGAGAGAGAGAGAGAGAGAGAGAGAGATTAAAATTTACACTTTACAGTAAACAAATAGAATAAGGACTATTTAATTCAAGCTCAATAATTCATTCACCTCATCATTTAATGGAGTAGCTTATCATTATTTTATTAACATCTTCGCCAATCCTTAACTAAAATGTTATTTCCATTAATCAGGAAATAATCTTCTCAACTTGTCTATTAGTTAGTGTACTATTTCTCTTAGCCAAGTTATTAATCTTTGGCTCTTCCATTTAACAGGAAATTATTTCAATCAATCCAGAAATAATATTTTGATTTGCTCACCCATTCGACATGACATTATTTTCATTAATCGGGAATTAACTTTTTGATGCGCCCATTCGACAAGGAATTATTCTACTTTTTTATTTCACAATTTTACACTAAAATTACAATCAAAGGAAATTGATTCCAAGAATTATTGAAATAGACTGATAGATTATTTCAAGGTGTTAAACACCTACCTGATGCTTGTGCTCGTGATGTTGTCCCCTGCTGCTGATCTAACTCTGCACCCTCATTTGTATCACCAAAATTAATGAATCACCAACTGTTCATTTTTCATAAGAATCAATCTTATCTTCCATGTAAATTTCAATTTAAAATCAACACAACTCCATACGATTCACATATTTTTCCAACTCAATGTTCCACCACAAGCTTTGCTAAATTTCAAGGGAATAAAATTCCTTTCTTGATTTTTTATGTTGTTGTTGTTGTTGTTATTAGAACACATCAATTCATCTAAATAAACATGTTCTCGTCATTGTCAAGGCCAAGGTTCAACCCTCTTTTTTTTTGTAGTCTTGGTTGAAACCAATGGAGAGGTATGGAAGGATCCTCTTTTTTTTTTTTCTAAAAAAAAATCTTATTCTTTCCCTCCATTTACATTTATAATCATACTATTTAATACAATTTTAATTAATTGTATTAATTCTTCAATTTCTTTCCCATTTCTTCCTTTTGCTGAAATTGTCCACACACAGAAGGGAAATTTATTTCTTCTACTTTTTTAAAAAAATAACCAATTACCCAATCTTATCACATGCTTATAATCATTATTAAACATAAAAATAACTTCATTAAATAGAAATCAAAGCAACAAAGAGGTGAATGCAACATTATTTGTTAAGCATTCAAACCTCTTTTTATGCTTATAAAGCATAAAACAAAACAAATAACAAAAACAACAAAAGTAGGCCATAAATGACCTATTTTTTGGTCTGCAATGAATACCTAGAACACCTATTCTCTCTTAGCTTTGATTTGGAAAAAATTTCCCCTCATAAGCTTATAAAGCTTAAGAAAGCTTTTATTTTTGCTCTTGGACCTCTACCCTTATATTTCTTATTGATATTACTATCTGTTTTCTTGTATTCTCTTGTTTTTTTTTCTTTCCTTCTTTTCTATCCAGCCCCTTCTCGATCTTGAAAAGGGTGTTTATAGGGTTTTGAAAGGTTTTGAATCTATTTCTAACGTCTTGATCTTGAGAGGAGTGTTGTGAATCCTTAATACGGAGTCATTGAGGGGTCTTTGTGTGTGAACACACAAAAACCCAATTTTTTTTTTGCATGATAGTTGCACTGTTAAAGTTGACTAAGTTGCCCACTTTCGAGACTTCGTCGGAGCAATTCTAACATCATCGTCACCCGAGACCACTTAAATTTGGTAGAGGGGGTGCACATATTTCATTTGGATCCAATTTTGCTCAATTTGGAGGTTTGTAACTCTGCGTTGATTCATTTAAAGGTGCCAACCTAATCAGCCCTAACTCTGAGTCTCATATGTCTTACACGTTGGTCCTTAGTTTTGGATTTCTTCAATCAAGTCCCTAATTGCTCATCAAACTTCAATATTTATGTAATTAAGCCTCTCATTTGACCAAATTAACTCTTAAAAATTACAATTCGATCTCCAGACTTTAATTTCTTCCAATTAAAGCCTAAATTGACTTTAAAAAAATCATTTTTTTCTTGTAATTAAGCCCTCAATAAATTCAATTAAACCTTGAAGAATTCTAATTGAGTCCTTAAACATCAAATTTTGAATTTTCCTCTTTAAAATGAATTTTATTTGCTAGTAGAGCCTTTTTTAGTTCAAAATACGCTGTCAAATTTTTCAATTTTGTATATTTTCATCTTCCTCAACCTATTTGTGGCAATTTACTGGGCGTTCTGATATACTCTTCTCACTTATATATATTTTTCAATTTTCTTGCAACATTTTTTCAATTTTGTTTTTGTATTTTCTTTTTTTATTTTTTTTTTAAATTTTTTTATTTATGTGGGGCCCCAAAATGAGTAACAATAATTATCATTACCAACATGCAAGTGATCATTATCAAGTTAGGGTTCAAACCTGGTTAGAGTCGCGAGAGTAGATTTAACGTGTTGATTCGCACTAGTGTTCGGAAACCAATCCACAGAGTTAGGAGAGGAGACATTATTGACATCAATTTTGGCATTTGGTTGTTATCCATAGCTGTGAAGCTGAGAACATTGAGGAGTTGTATGACTAAATGATAGGCAAAGTTGGCACTTGACATTATTTGTAAAAGAAAAATTATTGGACCATTGTGAAGAGCCATTATTCCTTCTATTTTATTGTCAATTGCTCTGCCTCTAGTCACTGTTATAAGACCCCTAAAAACCATGAAAATTAGACTTGTTTTGGATGTTGTTTCGATTCTTGTTGGAATGCCAACTTCCATGAAATCATCCTCTACCACGACTAAAATTAGGATTATTGTTATACAAACCTAAGGACTGATGGTGTGTAATATTAGTTGATTGTGGCTGAGCTAGCGTAGTCAGTAAAGAAGGAGTGACAACTATGGGTTGAAGAGAGGTCTTGTGAAGGAACTCATGCGTAAGGAGATGACTATGAATATCTGCATACAAAAAAGATCATGCCTTGGTCGCAAGGCTTGTTACCAAGTCTTTGAACTCACCGCGAAGACCCCAAAACATAAACAAATTGAAATCCTCAAGAGAAATTGGCTAGCCAACAACTCCTAATTTATCAAATAATTTTTTTGCCTTCTTTGTGTGTGTGTGTGTGTGTGTGTGTGTGTAGGGACCGAATCATCACCTTGATGAATATCTTGAGAAGATCCATGAAGTTGCATAATGTAAGAATTACATGGGGAAAATAGGGCTTGCTCAAGAGTATAAAAAATACAATGCGAGGTTTCGTAATTGACAACAAAATGCAGTACATCCATTGAAAGATAAGAAAGGAGTGCACTTAGAATAAGTTGATCCTTCTGCTTCCAACGAAGAAAAAAAGGATTAGTTTGAAGAGAATAACCATCAACAACAATCACATAAGAAGGAGAACACAGCAAGGAGCCGTCAACAAAGTGAAAAATACCTTGTCCAATAAGATACAGTTTCATCTGCATTTACCAACAAAGATATTGATGTTTGGAAGCTTTAAATAAATAACTTGCTGAGTATTAGATATGGGAACAATCGTTGTAAATGAAGCCTAAATGGGGGGAAGATTTATGGCAACAACAGTAGCAGGGGAAGATTTCAAAGCAGAGAAAAAAAAAAGTCTGCATCGATTGAGAAGAAATGGCAGCCTATTATTATTATTGTGGTTTTGTTGCTACCTTGAATTCTTTTTCTACTATTATTATTTGTTGGGTAAGGAGTGAGAACTTGCATGCAAAGCATGAGTATTTATAGTGGAGCATTTATCCTTTGTTTAAGTTTTTATTAACAATATAATAATCAGACATTCAAATTTGACAATTGTATGCATAAACACTAATACATATAATATATTAAATAAACAAGGAAATTTTGTGATATATAAACAACAATATTAATAATAAGGATGACGACGATTACCTGGGAGCT
>Ga0307518_10003983_pt1 | contig 10621 bp, 7 predicted proteins | sample 25_EM_MG_FD_203889 | JGI IMG/M metagenome (GOLD analysis project Ga0307518, IMG submission 203889) | Populus trichocarpa ectomycorrhiza microbial communities from riparian zone in the Pacific Northwest, United States - 25_EM | ecosystem: Host-associated > Plants > Roots > Unclassified | place...
ATTTACCGGTCTCTTTCGGCTGTTAAGTTTGACGATTCTAGTTACTGATCCTATCTGATCGAGTCCTTCCTAGCGAAAGTCAAAATTACTTGGGGTTAGTTTCATGAAAGCCATACACACATGGAGTGTATATTTTGATTTAAATTAAGTATTATGTGTTCGTATTTGAAAGTTGTAATTTCAAGATATTGATTTGAAGGTTTAGGAGTGGAATCAAAATCCAGAAAAAGACTTATTAAATTCCTCATGTGTTTTTAAAATTACTGATACTTAATCGGAGCCGGTGAATGAAGTCTTGGGCAAAATATAAATAAGACTTTTAAAATATTTAAGAAATGTTTGTTTTATATACGTGTGAAAAGTGAGGTCTTGATCAATTTTCATTTCGTAAAACATAATTAACAAATATATCTTATTTATTCTCGAACCTCTTACTAAGAAGGGGTCTTAGGTTATTGGAGTCCAAGTGGCCTTTAATTTAAGTCGGCTCCGTACTTAATTTCATTTATATTGAGATAGAAAAATGATTTATGTTTAGAGATCCATATTAAGATAGCATTTAGAATTCTCGTTGAGATATAATATAGTTTGAGCTTATATTTATTCTATAATCTCTTTGTGTATATATATATATATAATGGTTATGCATTTAAGATTTTGGGTATATGTACACGTTGAATATCAATACACAAGAACTTAAAAGGGTAAATACGAGTAGTTTAAAAATCCATCCAAGCTCCCTGCTTTTTAGGGTTTCAGCTATTGTAAATGGAATGGAAAATTAAAGAAGAAGAAAAGTCTGCAAATTATTCAACCATTACATTAAAGAAAACAAGGGCTCGTCCTGTTGCTTGCGAGGATGACTGATGGTTGTGTGTATGACATCAAATGTAATTTAATCAGAGTCTTTAGTCTGTACAGATGGGAGACGTACACATACACATGCGTGCATGGAGATTAAATCAAGTGATGTTAATGCCGTTGATTGCTTGGATATTATTACATTAATTTATAACAAAGTAGCAGCGCCGTGGGAAACATGAATTCTGCTAGGCTGACACTGATACAAAGAGGCGAAAACCAAGGAAGCTGGCGTTTTGTCAGGCCGACACTGATGTAGAGAGAGAGAGATGAAAACTATGCAAGGAAATGTAATTAGATGTCGTAAATGATGTTAATTTATATCCTTGGAGAATTGGCGATGTAAGTAATTACTCCTTAATTAGATGCTGAAATACACTAATGTGGTTTCTGTGAAATGCTTAAATCAATCACACTGAGAATTAAAGCATGCCAAAGGGAATTAAAGAGAATGAAATTTGGAATTTCCCTTCATTTCTGCCTTGCGGCAATCTAATTAAACCTTGCTTTAGATACAAAATACTCCCCGATTTGGGGGTATTGACACCCTCTTGCGGATACCATGCACTCCCTTGTTTCTTCTCCAAAAATCAAGAAAAAAACAAATAAAAATATAATAATAATAATTGAAGATAATATCTATATGTAGATTGCAATGAGTTTTTCTTTTTAGACTCTTCTGTACACTTGGGGTTCCCTTTCTGTATACCAATCTTAAACTAACTCTTCCGTCCATGGGAGGTGTGTCATGTCTCTTGATGTCAAACAGTGGTCTTCCCTTCGAAGACCAGCCCTTTCTCTCCCACTCCATCAATCTTCTGATGGAAGTAGAGAGCATCAAGCTAACTGAAGATGATGATGCTCTACCTAGCTAGCTAGTAGTACTGTAGTAGTAGCCCTAGTAGTATTGGAAGAGAGCTCTCTCTCTCTCCCCCATTCATTCTGCTATGACTTGTGGGATAAAATGATGGGCAAACCATTCTGGGGAAGGGCAAAAGGGCCGTACTGAATCCCATTATTTGCACCCACAATAGACCACCTGCAAGAGTTTTAACCATGTCAGCAAAGAGTCCATACTTTCTATATTTAGCAACTCAAATCTTCTGTTACACCACCTCAAAAGGGTAAGTGGGTAACTAGGTAGTAGCCCATTTTTACCAACCTGTACTTGGTGGTTAGGTGATGGAGTAGCACCAAAATCTCCACCTTGGCTAGCTCGTTCCCAGGACATGAGTGGGTCCCATTCCCAAATGGCATAAATGTATTGGGCTTCGGTGCAACCTGCACAAATCATTAACAACAAATGATTGGCTTGGCTTATAGCTTTATTCCTTCCTCCAGATTGTGGTGAATTCAAGTGTTAAGAAGCAACTTCTCTGCTACAAGTTCTTACCTCAAATCTTGAAGGATCGAACTTCTCAGGATCTGGAAACAGTTCTGGGCTGTGGTGAATGTTTCTGAAAAGTGGCAAGACTTTCCAACCCTTAGGGATCAAATATCCTGCAAGAGTTTAAAAAAAGAAAACACACACTTATTAGCTATGGCGAGCAAAAAGAAAAGGGCATTGCAACTTGGTCAGATTAGCTTTTTTGGAAGCTGGAGTTCTGACCTTCATATTCAACATCCTCCACCGCCTCTCTGAAGGTAAAAGATAAAATCGAGGCAACTCTTAGAGTTTCTTGAATGACCCTTGAAGTTATCGGCATCTTCTTGGTATCTGCCCATGTAAGGAGCTTCTCCTCACCACCCTTTTCTTCACTCCTCATTATGGCCTCCTGCTCTTCCTGTAAAGCCAAAAGGCAAGCACGCAAAACCAAGTCATTGGAAGAACAATCATTTTGTCATATTATGTACAAATTAGTGGTAGTAATTGATCGCTACTTACAGTGACAGCTTGAAGAACACTTGGATTCTCTCCAAGGTATTTAAGAATCCATGTCAAAACACTAGCTGTGGTGTCACGAGCAGCAAAGATTACTCCAATGATGTTGTCGGCAATTTGATCGTCAGTGAGGCCTTCCTTGTCACCCATGAAAGATCCAAGTAAGTCATTGTGATCAAGCTTCATTTGCCTCCTTGTGGACAAGATTTTAGCCAAGATCCTAGCCAGCTCTTTTCTTGCTTTCATTGATTTGTTGAAGAGTGTTCCTGGGAGGTTAATGGGCATTGAATTGTATCCCTTCTCGAGAATGTAGTAGCACCTCTTAAGATCTTCTCTGTATAGAACTTCATCCTTCCCAAATATTGAAAGTAATGCAACATTGAATGTGTACTGCGAGGAAAAAGAGAGAACCATAATTTGATCAGTAATCAACCAAAAAAAGTTAGAAGACATACTACCCATTCTTAGTCATCTAAAAGTCTTAGCAGTCCTGCATGCAGAGATAAACAGGGGAAGCTAAAGCAGAGTAGCTCTGTTTTGAACTAGGGAAATGGGAATAAGTAGAAGCTTACTGATTTCATTTCTTGGAAAGTGTTAATTAATCTTCCTTCCCAATATTGAAGAGAGTCCTTGGCAATGTTTTGAATATCAGGGACGATGTTTTTTATTGCTTCAGGCAAGAAGGCACGAAGAACAAGCTTTCTCAATTTCATGTGGTAGGCTCCCTGGTGAAAAAATATGGCTTCTTTGCCTAACATCCTTTCTTTACTAGCCGGAAATGTTGGCTTGAAGAGATGGGATTTGGTTACAAGGACAAATTTTGCAGCTTCAGGGCTGGATATCATGACACAGGGACAGCCCAAGATGTGGGTCTTGAAGATAGAGCCATACCTCTTTCTCTTAGAGGCAAAGAAGACATTGGGGTCTTGAGAGTAGAGTTGGAATGTTTCACCCATATAAGGCCATCCCATGGTGCCGGGAGGGAGTGGCAAACTCTGGGGGCGATCAGAAGCAAAGAATTTGAGGAGGGACTTGAAGAGAAGTCCTCCTACAAGCAATAGAATGGAAGCAAATGATAGGAAAAACACAGAGGGGGAGAATTCCATTTCTGTTGCCTTGTTTTTTTCTTTTTTATGTGTGAGTAGTGAAGAAACTTGTGTGGGGAAAACAAGTGAAGAAGAGGAGGTATTTATAGGGGGTATTGAGTAGCTAACCTCCACAGTCCAAATTGTTGTGGTAGCAAGGAAAAAAAAGAATAATAAAGAAAGAAAGAAAAGAGGATGGGTGAAGGGAAAAGTAGGGGGGGGTAGCGAGAGGGAGAGAGAGAGGAGCCTTTCAAATACAGCTTGAATCCCATACACGGAATCTCCCTCCAGCTCATTCATGGTTTTGGTCACGTATATTACCCTTTCCTACCTGCTTCCTTTATTTGGTCTTGAGAGAGATAGTTTGAGATTTTGACCACAAAGAGGATTTCGAGACAAAAAAATAAGACTGGCATTAAGTGGTCTCGGAAGGATAGAGGCCATTTTCTGTGAGTATTCTATTACAAATAACAAGGCAAACAATATGCAAGCACTAGTGGAGCAACGGTGTTCGCAGGTTAGCCAGTAGAGTCATAGTTGTAAAATCTCACCGTGTAGACCCGGGTGACGGGTCCCTCCTCCAGAGAATCATCCCAAATTAATTTCTAAATTTTATTAAAAATAACGTTGTTTTGATAAAAAAACAAAATAACAAGTTGAGAGCCAATTGGATGAAGTTCAGATTAACCGGGTCACTAAATTAATCTGAGTTTTTGACTGATAAATTCCTTTTAGTCAAACTGATGAGGCCTCCGGTTTCGAATCCATCCATGTGGCCATTCCCGGTTTTAAAAGCACGAGTGGAATGAAGAAAAATGCTCCTTTTTTTTTTTTTTTTTTTATCTGTAGACAAAAAGGGTGGAGATTAGGTTATGCCTTTTATTACATCATCATCATTCATCGGTAGCTCGCTCATCGTGTCCGTACCACACCCTCAACTTCTCTCATCTCAAAGATACATTTGACACAATACATAGATAGATAGATACACACAACCACAACCACACACTCAATGCCATAAAAAAGTTGCAAGATGTCCTTCTATCGCATGAGTGCCCTAACAACATGGCATGGCATGGCATGGCACGGCATTCATACACGCCCAAGCTTCCTCCTTTACTTGAACGAGTTAAGGCCCACCCATACTTCACAAACAATCTCAAGAGTTCATTTTAAATTCCCATGATTTTTAAATAAAAAAAGACCAAATTAATCCCTGCTTTCTTTTTTCAAAGGCTTAAGGTAATATTTTCGCAGCAGCTTCATATATATGCTGCAATTAAATGAATTGACCAAGATTATAATAATAATAATACATGTAATGTATGTGTGCATATGTATATATATAATTAATAAACAGATTGGAGTTGAATTTATAAATCGTGTTAATAGATCTCGAAGGCAAAACTTTTGTCATTGAAATTAATGGGACCTAATTGTATTCAATGAAATCCACACCCACCTCCTCCTCCTTCTTCTTCTTTTAATTCAACAATCTTTTATTTAGGTAAGAGAGAGAGAAATTTGTTACACTTAAGAAAAAAATAAAATAATTAACGAATAAATACAGTGAGAGTACGCACTCACTATGATTGTATTCGCATTAATTCATAATTAAATGTCTATATATTCGTTAATAATTTGTTGTAAATAGTTCGTAGTGTCAAACATCATTATTTTCAAGCTACCAACTCTAGGATGCAACCACTTAACTTCCTGTTCAAATGGAGAACATTTTTCCAAGCTCAATATTTGGGCTGATTTCTTCTTCTTACCTCACCACCTTAATTGTCAAACTAAGTGATAATTAATGAAGGAAGAAATTCATGAATCCAAATAGTGCAAGGCAAGTACTGAACATCGAATTCATGCATCATTTCAATTCAAATATATATATATTAATTTGAATTAGAAAGGGTCCTTCCCTTATTCTCACCTAATGGCTGCAACCTAGAAGGCCGAAGGGTTTGACTTATAATCTGCTTTGCATTTATGGGGATTGCATCTAAATGAACGTAGAAAAGAGAGAGAGAGAGAGAGGAGTGGAAATTAAGGGAAGAAGACTCCCTGCCTCCTCCTAAAAAAAACGAGAGAGAGAAACACACTGACACTGGCAGACAGTTTGACAGACCGGTGGGTGCCATTGATCATCAACTCCATGCATGATCAATGAAGAAGGAAAGGCGGTCTAAAACAACTGGTCACAGTTCATGGACCCATCCGCTCGAGCCCCACGATAATGTCGTATTAAATCTTTAATCCTGCCATTAGCTTAACAGATTACTGTGTAATAAATATAACAGAGGGTTTCTTCTCTTTGATAAACGGTTGCACAATATTAGAGAAATTAAGGTAGATAATATGATCCAGTCTGTCAAATTAAAGAGTTAATTTGCCCATGTTTCTATGTCCAAGAAACTATATTATTCACCGTTAAGAATTAAATTATTAATCATTCGATTTGCCATACCCTCGAAGTACTCTTGTTTATATATAATATAATTACATTTTCAAAATTAAAATACAACCAGTAGCACCTGGTAACACCAGAAAGAGGAGTACGGATAATTAAGGAGCTACGTGTGTGTTGAGTGTGCTTGGTGTGTGTTAAAAGTCAAAAATTGATTTTGTCAAACATTATGCAATGAAGTTGACTACACAAGGGATTGGAATAATTAATGCATGAGAAAAACAAATCAAGCTACGTGTACACTTAGTAGTTCATGGCATTTCTCCAATGAAGTTGACAACAGTACTATTGATTAATTATACTATCTAATTCTTTGTCAAAAAACTGACCATGAACACATGAATTAATGATGTGACTATTAATTAATTAATTGTATCTTAATTAGGTTTAAATTAAATTAAATCAAATTGCTATCCATTTTTTATGGGGATTTTTCACCAAGTTTATTATTTCAGTTTCTTAATTAATTCCCATCATTTAAAATACATACTGTTAGTGTATTAATTGTGTTTTTGTTTTTGTTCTTTCCATATATATATATGGCACGAACTCTATAGAACCAATTGGCACGTGCGAGACCAGGAACTCTATTACACAGGTTCTACTGGAATTCTATGAATTAAATTTAATCCAAAAGTCTTAATTATGAAATTTCTCTTTTGGATGAGAAATATTAATTGTGCTCACTTTACACCATCGTTTTATTTGAAAAGACATCCATTAATTATACATGTATTAGCACCAAGACTTGTGATCTGTTTAAAAATAACCCTGCGCAAGCTATTAATTAATTATATATAGCATCAGCTCGGCCTCATAAAATGAAAAAAAAACCCACTTAATTACCCCTCGATCCATCAATTCATCACCAGCAAATAGCTACCCATCACCAGTTTTTTAGTTAGAGGACGAGTCCAATTAAATATGATATGATATATACGTATTTTGTGACCAATTATAAATGACCACCAAGCATCTTTCTTTCTTCCTTGGTCGTAGTTTCTGATGATCATGAAATGCAAGTGGACCACCGATCGGCATGCACGTAACCGATCGATCAGTCAAGTTTGATACCCAAAGAGATTTATTATTTAATTAATTAGGACACAATATATGGCAGGACACCTGGACGTAGCAAAATCCACCACCAAACCCATAATTAATATGTCCCATGCATTGATCACCCCTTAACTTGTCATTCCAACCCACAGAAAAAGAAGTAAAATTAATGAGACACCAACTCATTATTCGTGATCTGTATGAATTAATTATCTCATTTATATTAAAATAAATTGTAAATTAATTAAGATATTGTCTCATATATATATATATATAAAGTCAAGTGAGGGATCCAACCATAAAATTAAGATGGAAAAGTAAGAAAACCTTAGGGTTACGTGTAGGGTGAGATTTTAGATTTGTTATCTAAAAATTATATGTTCGAGTTTTATAAATCTTAGAGTCACTGAAAACTTATATAGTTGTTAACTTCAGGGTTTGTGAAATTAGTTGAGATACGTATAATTTGATCCAGACACCCCTTTAATAAATTTTTTTTTTTTGGGAAAAGTAAGTAACCGGGCCATACATATATATACATACGTACAACGCATGCAAACACGGCTAGATTTTATAATGAATCCGGGCGCCAGTCTGTTAATAATCCTAATTGTCACCGTCGTCGATCATCGATCCTCTCCATGGATCGAAGACAAATGCTCACTCCAAGAACCGAAGAATATTGCAGATCAGTACTAGTATATACTTTCTCGCTTGTCTTGATCCAGCTCCAGCTCCGCAAATGTCTTTTCCCTTGCTGTCTGTCTGTCTGTCTTGGTTTTGTTCCTCGGCACGGGTCTGGTTTGACGATAATTAGTATACATCACCCTTTTTGGACGTACAAGCGGTGGGATCAATTCTCTGTCCCCCACATTCTCTAGATTCTTACTCTCCTTCCTAATCTGATCAGTTTATTACAATCAGTTTTCTTAAAATCAATCACCTCCTTCTTTTATCTACATATATATTCACCACCACCATCGATCGTACCCTTTTTTCTCAAATACTCTTCTTCTTCTTCTTCTTCTTTAATTCTCTCCATTTTCAATAAATAATATTCTACATTGAAATCAACATGCCAATCCCTGTAAAATCCAAAAAGAAAAAACTCCTCCCACTTTGAAACAGATCGCACGATGAGATCATGTTCATGCCTTGACTTCTTAAGGTCCAGGTACGTACGTGTCATCCAAATAACACACAACTCTAGCAAGAAATTAAAGCATATATCAAACAACGTATGATTTAATTAAACTACGCTACATGTCCTAGCTTTTGACTTTTCATGATATAATAATTAAGCCACGCAACTGTATATTAATTAACTATATTTACAATTAATTAGCCCTCTGAAGTCCAACTCCTAACCTCCTAGGTTTCTTCTATTTCCATATGCACATGTAAAGCAATTGAATAGTTGTTGTTGATTGCGAGCGTTTTTATATTCATTCAAGCGGTTGACAAGATTTGGGAAAAAAATATGTTTTTATTCACAATATAATTATACATAAATAATTTAATTACAATCCCGATATATATATATTCAAGCACTTTGCATGTTGATTGTATTCATACGTCAACCGGGAGTGCTGGATGCCAAGTGGATCCATCGTTGTGGTATAAGTATTTTTATTTTCTTTTTTATAATATCAATAAAAAGATGCATGTGGATCGATCTTATAATATATGATGAAGTTATATATATATATATTTATGAGTGAAAAGGTTATTATTAAAGCTGAGGGACATCTGTTTGTTTTGTCACCTTTTCAAGGCGAGTACTTGGTTCCAGCTATCATTTTGTCTTTCTCAAAGGGATTGAAGTGGGAATGGCGAAAGGGATCTTCCACTAATTTGAAGTGGACACTCACCTCGTGTTCTAAGAAAGAGTATTTATTTATTTATTTATTTATAGATGGATAGAGCCGCCTGATCTTGTCCAAGAACTGTTGGATTTTACTCATAGGATTTCCATAATCTGTAATGATGATGGAGTTGTACGAGAAGATTACAATCCTTCCATGCACAGCCAAAAAGAGATATCACTTCTTTCCCCTTTTTATAGAAAGTTGCTCCTGACATCATCATCTTTGCTTTTATGCTCTTAACAAATTCTGTTATTGTGTTTTGTTTGCCCTATTTATTACTGGCATGCCCTAGCACCATGCGCGGATATTTTTTTTTAATGTTTTTTTTTATGGCTTCCTATTAATATATCAAAATTATCCATGAGAAGACTTAAAATGCTTCTTGAAAAATATTTTCAAGGGAATGATTTGAGTTGTTATTTCTAAAAAAAAAACAAGAAGATTTAAACTACATAGCGCATAGCATGTCTTACTTTATTGTGAGATGTTACGATAGTTATGTTCACGAGTACTGGCTTTGTTAAGGCAACAATGAATCTTACCAAAAGTCTTTGGATGATTTTTATTTACAGTGAATTGAAATTATCTTAGGATTTATGCAAAGAAATGTGTGGTCTTTGTTTTTCTTTAAAATAGTTTGGTCCATTTGAAATGCTTGCAATAATATGATATTCAAAGAGTTGAAAATCAATTTGGATGATATATATTACTCACTTGTCCATAGAGTTGCGATGTGGCCAAAATGTTGCCACAAGAGTTTCTGCTATGTTAGGATAGATATACTCATATCACAAAATGGAGTTTCTGCTATGTTAGGATAGACATACTCATATCATCAAATGGTACTCTTATGTGAACAAACAAGGCAAGAGAGTGTAGTGAATCATCATGGATTCCTCATCCTTGAGGTATGTTTAAGTGGAATGTAGATGCATCTAAAAATGGCAAGCATGGACCCTTAGGGATCCAGGTGGTTTTAATGGAGCATGAAGGAAAACTTCTTCGCATCTTTCCTTACTCCTCATGTATCAAAGAGTTCAATGAAGTTGAGGTTTTTGGCAAATTAAAAAGCTATCATTTTTAGTACTGGTTGTTGCTATATATTTTCTAAGGATTGAATTGTGGAGTCCAATTTATACAATGCAATTACTTGGATAAAAAGAAGAAATGTCATAAGACCATGGTGGTTACAAGGTGATTTCAGTAATAGCTCCAAAGCTTGTTGTAACATTTCTACTTATTACCAAGAAGATTTACAAGCAATTTGTTTTCATACACAAATGTATACTTAAAATTTCATCAAAATTTCTGATGAAATTTTGATAGAGTTTCTCTATGGCAGAGTTTCTTTATAACAGGAGGTCTCAGGTTATGGTTTTTTTTTTTCAAAAAATTA
>Ga0307518_10003984_pt1 | contig 10621 bp, 5 predicted proteins | sample 25_EM_MG_FD_203889 | JGI IMG/M metagenome (GOLD analysis project Ga0307518, IMG submission 203889) | Populus trichocarpa ectomycorrhiza microbial communities from riparian zone in the Pacific Northwest, United States - 25_EM | ecosystem: Host-associated > Plants > Roots > Unclassified | place...
ACCATAAATTAAAGGTATCTTATATTATTAGACATGTTATTATAAAACATGCTCTAGTTAAGGAGATATTGATACTTCAAGTGCAAAATGATGATATAAAACCTTGATAAAAATGCACTTTTAAGTAATAATCTGATGCAATCAGCCGAAGCCAATCATTTATTCATCCCAGTCATCCACTTAGGATGCTATTAGCCGAAGCTAGACATTTATTCATATCGGTCATCCACTTAGGGTGCCATTAGTTGAAGCTAATCATTTACTCATCTTGGTCATCCACTTAGGGTGCCATTAGTCGAAGCTAATCATTTGTTCATCTCGGTCATCCGCTTAGGATGCCATTAGCCAAAGCTAATCATTTATTAATCCTCGTCACCCCCTTAGAATGTCATTAGCCGAAGCTAATCAATCATTTGTGCCGGTCATCCATTCGGATGCCATTAGCCGAAGCTAATCAATCATTTGTCCCGGTTATCCATTCGGATGCCATTAGCCGAAGCTAATCAATAATTTGACCCGGTCATTCATTCGAATGTCATTAGCCAAAGCTAATCATCAAACATTCCAGAGGCGGTTTATGAACTCACTGCAATATGGTAATATCCTTTGAATTGCTTATTCAAACGATTCGTAACAACTTGACATTCATTGCAACATGATAGCAAACCCTTCATGATACTTGTATAGGTGTTCCATAATAGTTTAACATTCAATAAACACAATAATAGATCCTTTGTAATACACAAACAAAACATTCCATAACAGTTTAGAATTCAGTAACACAATAGTACACCCTTCGAATTACTCATCCAACCATTCATGACAATTAATGTTCAATACAATACAACAATAGATCCCTCATAATACTCATACAACCATCCATGATAATTAACATTCAATATAATACAACGGTAGATCTTTCTTAATACTCATACAACCATTCGTGACAATTTCATTCGATATAATACAACGGTAAATCCTTCGTAATATTCATACAACCATTTGTCACAATTACATTCAATAAAATACAACAGTAGATCCTTCGTAATATTCATACAACCATTCATCACAATTACATTCAATAAGACACAAAAGTAGATCCTTCATAATACTCATACAATCATTCGTCACAATTACATTCAATATCATTTGTAATACTCATACTACCATTCATCAGCAGCCCAAATTCATAATAGCCCAATCAACATCTCATAGTCAGTTTAATATTCATCGCAACACAATAATGTATCCACCTCTAACAGGTCATTTCAGAACATTAACATTTTCGTCATTGTTTCAACATTCCACAAGAACCCGATTGACATTTCTTAGTCATTTCGACAATCATCAAGACTTCAACCAAACACTTCATCGTCGTTTCATCATTCAACAAGGATTTAATAAAATATCATCATAAGTAAATTATTTCAAAACATAAACATCATATGAGAAAAAGGTGGAAACCACCTACTCGTTCCTCCTGTGGGGTGTCCTTGCTCGATTGAAGGTTCGATCATGGTCGCTCCACCTAACACGTCAATGGTCACAAATCAGCATATTTGCATTCTGAAATCACATTGATCACCATACCTATTTCAAGAATCCATATGTTCACATGCAAATGTTCCGCATTTTACACAATCATACATGAAATTGTTGCAAGCATTTAAGTCATTTCTGACCGGGGAGTCTATTGTAGAAAATCAATAGCGAAAATTGGTTCGTTGCTGGCCGCACAATTTGGCAACGCAACTGGTTCGCTGCAGGCACTTCAATTTTGAAAGTGAATACTACTTCACTGCAGCCAACACACTTTCAGCAGCAAATCTTAATTCGCTGCAAGCAACTCAATTTCGGCAGCGAATCACAATTTCACTACAGTCAATACACTTTCAGCAACGAATGCTAATTCGCTGCTGACAACTCAATTTGGGCAACGAATCACAAATTCGCTGCAGAACACATTTCGGCAGTGAATGCTAATTCACTACAAACAACTTAATTTGGGCAGAAAATCACAGATTCACTGCAAAACACACACTTTCGACTGTGAACGCTAATTCGCTCCAAACAACTCAATTTTGGCAGCAAATACTAATCCACTGCACACAACTTAATTTCGGCAGCAAATCACAAATTCGTTGTAGAGCAAACACTTCCGGCAGTGAATCACATATTTGCAGCAGAACACGCACTTTCGGAAGTGAACACTAATTCATTGTAGACAACACAATTTTAGGCAGCGCATGTTGATTTGATGTAAACACACAATTTCAGCAGCAAACACAGATTCGCTATAGACAATGCAATTTCGGCAGCGAATGCTGAATCGCTGCAGACAACATAATTCAGCAGCGAAAATTCCTTTGCTGCAGGCAAAACAAATCGGCAGCAAAACTAATTCGCTATAGCCACAACAATTCGGCAGCAAAACTGATTCGCTATAGCCACAACAATTTGGTAGCGAAAACTGATTCGTTGTCAGCACCACAATTCAGCAACGAAAACTGATTCGCTGCAGGCACCACAATTTGGCAGTGAAAACTGATTCGCTACAGGCACCACAATTCTGTAGTGAAAACTGATTGGTTGTCGACACCATAATTCGGCAGCGAAAAATGGTTCGCTACAGGCCACACAATTCAACAGCGAAAGCATATTCGCTACGAACAACACAATTCAGCAGCGAAAACTGATTCGCTGCAGGCACCACAATTCGGCAGTGAAAACTGATTCCCTACAGGCACCACAATTCTGTAGTGAAAACTGATTGGTTGTCGGCACCATAATTCAACACCGAAAAATGGTTCGCTACAGGCCACACAATTCAACAGCGAAAGCATATTCACTACGGACAACACAATTCAGCAGCGAATGCAGATTCGCTACGGATGATATAATTCGGTAGGGAACACTGATTTGCCACAGACACAAGAATTCCGCAGTGACAACTAATTTGCTATGGAAAACACAATTCGGCAGCGAAACTGGTTCGCTATAGGAAACACAAATCGGCAGCAAAACTGCTTCGTTGCACCCACCACTATTCGACAACAAAAACTGATTCGCTGCAGGCCACGCAATTTGGCAGCGAAAGTACATTCGCTGCGGAAAACACAATTCGGCAGCGAAAGAAGATTCGTTATAGACGACATAATTCGACAGCAAAAAATGATTCACCGCAGACACTAGAATTCGGCAGCAAAAACTGACTCGCTGCTGATACATAACTTGTTGACGCGAACTGAGTCGCTGCTGACTTAGAAATCGTCAATGCAACCTTTGTCGCTGCCGATTCACAAATCGACAGCAACGACAGAATCGTTTCTGATTCGACTTCTTCCCTTTGGCAAAGCGTAAAGCTTACACTAGGCTTTTCTCCTTTGTAACACTTCCTAGTCGAAACTTGTACACATAACGACAACAGTCATACTCAAGGTTGTCATCTATGCATTGTATTCCTTTAATCCCTATTATGTCCAGCCCTCACCAAGGCCGGCCAACTTTCCAAGTTTGTGCATTCAAATTTGCAATATTTCTTTTGTTAAATATTGTGGAATTAGGTCCCTATTCAGCCCTGTTTTTTATCCCTCCTTTTAGCTTAGTTCTTTCCATAACAGTTGGAGTAAAATTCCTAGGCCATGCATCCATAGTTTTCTTCTTCCTTTCAGTTTCAAGGCCTTAAGAATAGGTGGAGAAGGACATGGTTCACACCTCACGGATTTAGTATTTTTAGGACGAGTTTGACAACATTTCTCCCTTTCTGCTCCCGATTTGCTTCTTCCTCTTCCTCTCTTTCGGATTTCTCCTCCTCCTATCAATTTCCCATCGATTTTAAGCTTCTACTCCCTTCATGTTTGCAGCTGTCAAGCCTCTTATCAAGCTCTCCCTTCTCTCTCTCACGTCTGAGGCACAGCAACAGAGTTGTAGAGCTCTCTTTGGGAAGGAGGAAAGAACAAGAGCATGCAACTCATTTTAGGAAGAGGGAAGAGGGCAAGAGCATGCAACTCGTTTTGGGAAGAGTGGAGAGTCACCCTTTCTCTTTCCTTGTATATATAGCCCCCAAAGTGTGCTGGGGTGTTTGGCAACAAGGTTGTCCTTACCCCCTTTTTAGGTTCACTTGGGCTAGTTTCTATTCCTATTCTCATGTAGGATAGGCTGGTGATTAGTACTTAAAAGTGCATTTTTATCAAGGTTTTATATCATTATTTTGCACTTGAAGTATCAATAACTCCTTAACTAGAGCATGTTTTATAATAACATGTCTGATAATATAAGATACCTTTAATTTATGATAAATGTTCATCTTAAATGCAGGCCTATCGCATAAATCAAAGGATTGATTGATGAGTTCAACTACTGAAATTGAGAAGAAAAAGAGAAGGGTAAGCTTAGAAAAGATATGCTGGTTCAGTCCAAACTGGAACACTATTCAGTCATTGGGTCATATTTGGAGCTGTGGATCTTGGATTTCAATTTGGTTTCTATGGCTAGAAAGCTAAGACATAGGCCTAAAACATTCATGGGAGTCCAAGACTCAATTCTGCTGTTTGGAAGTCCAAATCTTAGTAACAACGGAGAAGTCAGAATCTGTCTTGCAGCCCAGACACTGTTCAATGTTCAACCCATATCTCGAGTTCTACAAGTCCAAATGCACCGATTTGTTTTTTGTTGGAAAGCTGAGACAATTTCCTAGAACTTTCATAAGGACAATCTGCTCAAATTATGATGTTAGCAATGACGTTTTGTTTAGACAAGAAGATAAGGATTGTCACCAAGTCAAGATGTGGCCACCCACTCAATAATTAGTCATCAAATCAATAGTTCTAAATTTTGGCCTTTAAAAGGAGGCATTTGCCATGCATTTATGGTAAATGCTCATTTTGAATGCAGGCATATCTCACAATTTAAAGGATTGATTGATGTGTTTAACTATTAAAAGTGAAAAGACAAAGAGAGGGCTAAGCTTAAAGAAGAGATATTGGTTCAATTCAAACTGCAACATCATTCAGTTATTGGATCATAACTGGAGCTGAAGAACATGGATTTAGGTCTGGTTTATATGGATGGAAAGCTAAGACATAGGCCTAAAACTTTCATGAAGAGTCCAAGATTCAAAACGGTCGTTTTCAAGTTCAAATTATAGCAACAAAACAGAAGTCATAATCCGTCCTGCAGCCCAGACACTGTTCAGTGTTCAACCCATATCTTAAGTTCTAGAAGTTCAAATGAGCTCATTCTTGTTTTGTTAGAACGCTGAGACAAATTACCAGAACTTTCATGAATACTATCTGTTCAAATTCTGACGTTAGCAATGACATTTTGTTCAAACAAAAAGATAATGATTGTCACCAAGTCAAGAGGTGGCTACCCACTCAATAATTAGTCATCAAATCAATAGTTCTGAATTTTAGCCTATAAAAGGATGCATTTTTCATTCATTTAGACATCTTGGTTTTCAGATCAAGATCATATTCTTGCTTTCTTTCTTTATATTTTTGTAATGTTTAAGTTTTGCTTTCATTAATCTCTTGTTTATGCTTTTCATCATAACTATGTTCTTATCTAATTTATTTATGTTTCTCTTATTCACAATGTTTTGCTAAGTTTATTATGTCAAGGTGAAAAGGTTTCACTAATGGTGTTAGAATACGTATAATATAAACTCAACATGGACTTCAATGTTTATATCCAAGAAAGTTTGTTATTAACATGTCTTATCTTTTATTCTTACTAATTCTTTATAATTTTCTTGTTAAATGATTAATCTAGATTTGTGTTATACAACCCTTGGTACAACAAATACTTGGCACTTTCATAGCCTACTGTATGGTATAACCGACACCTGTGCTATAAAAGGAACTTGATTTGTTGTTAACATAAGTTAACATCATGAATTACTGACAATATTTAAAAGTATGGTGTTACTAAAATAAGATAATTAATATGATCATGTTAAAAATTTATAATGAACTATTATAAATCATCTGATGGGAACCTCCTTTGTGTGTGGTTTCCAGTTGATTAATAAAACGAGTTTATAATGTACTTATTTCTAATACTATTAGTGGATCATCTAACCTTGATAATTGCTTTTATCTTTAATTAATACTCATATCAATATCACATCTCAAAAGTTCTTTTCAACTCCTTTTCATTTGTTGTTTATAATTTTATATAGTTCACCTCCTTGTAGTTCGACCCCGGTCTTGCCTGGTTATTTATTACTTCGACACTCCTGCACTTGGGATAAGATATCAATCTTTTGATCGTGTCATGTGTGCTGCAGTCATGGCTGCTGCCGGTTCTAAAGAAAGGTCTAGGCTCCAGCTTCAACCATGTTTTCGGTCGCTTCTCCTCCCCTCTAGCTCTCTTCTCACGCAGCACCCTAGGAGATATGCATGCAGCTGGTCGGTTTCAGTCTTCTCTTTGGGGAGAGGAAGAAGGCAAGAGCATGCAGCCTGTGTTGGAAAAAATGCCCTTTTCTCTCTCCTTGCTGCATTTATACCCCTCTTAAATGATAAGCGGTGTTTGGAGGGTTGGATAAGGTTGTTCTCGTCCCTCTTTTAGGTTATCTTGGGCTGGTTTCTATTCCCATTCTCTCCTAGGATAGGCCGGTCCAACTCTAATATTTGTTAGGTTTTACACTGTCGTTGTCGATTAAAAAATCATCAATAAAAACTGTCGTTGCCGATTCAAAAATCAGCAGCCAACTGTGCCGCTGTCGAATCAAAAATTAGCAGCCAAAAACCGTGCACTGCTGATTCAGAAATCGGTAGCCAAAAACCTTGTCGCTGCCGATTCATAATTGGGCAGAAAAACTACAGCGCTGCCGATTCAAAAATCAACAGCCAATTATGCTGTTATCGATTCAGAAATCGGTAGCCAAAAACTGTGCGCTGCTGATTCAGAAATTGACAGCCAAAAACTTTGTTCAGGAATCGGGAGCAGAACGGTGTCTCTGCTGATTCAAAAATCGGCAGCCAACTGTGTCACTGCCGATTTAAAAATCGATAGCAAAACTGCATCACTACCGATTCAAAAATCGGCAGCCAACTAGGCTGCTGCTGATTCAGAAATCGACAGCCAAAAACTGTGTCGCTGCTGATTCAAAAATTGGCATCGATGGTGGAGTCATTTCGGCTTTGCTTCCTTTTTTTGTGTTTACAGTGTTATCTGCAGCGAATCAACATTTGTTGTCAAAATGGTGTTGTCTACAGCGAATCAGCGTTTGCTGTTGAAATTGTGTTGTCTGCAGTGAACTAGTGTTCACTACCGAAATTATGTTGCCTGCAGCGAATCAGAGTTCGCTGCTGAAATAATGTTGTTTGCAATGAACTAGTGTTCGCTGCCGAAATAATGTTGTCTATAGTGAATCAGCGTTCGCTGCCAAAATTGTGTTGTTCTGCAGCAAATCAGAGTTCGCGGCCGAAATTATATTGTCTGCAGAGAATCAGTATTGTGTTATCCGCAACAAACTATTGTTCGCTGCTGAAATTGTGTTGTCTGCAGCGAATTACCTTTTACTGTCGAATTATGGTGTCTGTAGCGAATTTGCTTTCACTGTCAAAATGTGTTGTCTACAGCGAATCAGTGTTCGCTGTCGAATTTCTATTGTCAGCTGCGAATTAGTTTTTGTTGACGATTCTAGGTCACTAACGAACCAGTGTTCACTAACTAAATTCTGCAATAGATTTACCTATCTAAAATGGCCCGGTGATTAAGATGATTGCTTTATGTGATGGTAATATGTGTAATAATGGAACATGAACTTGTGTATGCTTAAGACATTGTAGTGACGAGTTATGTGTGATTACTAAATATGAATGTATTGATTTGTGGCCATTGATGCTTTTGGTGGTATGTCTAGGATCGGACCTTTATTAGGACAAAGACACCCGGTGGAACAGGTAGGTGATTTCCACCTCTCTTCTAACGTAACATTAGTTTCTGAAGTGAATTTATTATGAAGGATCCATTGTTGTGCTATATGAAATGTTAAATTATCAACAAGGGTTGTATGAGTATTACAAAGGATTTATGATTGTATTATACTAAATGTTAATTGTCACGAATGGTTGTATGAGCATTACAAAGGATCTGCTGTTGTGTTATACTAAATGTTAATTGTCACAAATGGTTGTATGAGTATTACAAAGGATCTACTGTTGCATTATATTGAATGTTAATTGTTACGAATGGTTGTATGAGTATTACGAAGGATCTATCGTTGTATTATGTAGAAGGTTATTTGTCACGAATATTTATATGAGTATTATGAATGATCTATTATTGTGTTATACATAGTGCTAAATTGTTATGAATTTTTGTGCGAGTATTATGAGGGATCTATTGTTGTATTGTATTGAACATTAACGATCATGAATGATTGGGTGAGTAATACGAAGGGTCTACTGTGTGTTATATTGAATGGTAAATTGTTATGGAATGTTTGTTTGTGTATTACAAAGGATCCATTATCGTGTTTATTGATCGTTAAACTATTACGGAACGTCTGTACGAGTACTTCGTAGGGTTTACTATTATGTTATAGTGAATGTCAAATTGTTATGAATTGTTTGAATGAGCATTTTCAAAGGATATATTATCATGTTATAGTGATTTCATAAACCGCCTCTGGAACATTTGACTGGTTAATGATTGGCTTCGGTTAATGGCATCCTAGAAGGATGATCAAGTTGTGTTTTATGATTAGCTATGGATAATGGCATCCGAGACGGATGACCGGGTTGTGACTGATGATTAGCTTCTGCTAATGGCATCCTAAGTGGATGATCGAGATGAATAGATGATTAGTTTTGAATAATGGCATCCTAAGTGGATGACCGGGATGAATACATGATTAACTTTGGCTAATGGCATCCTAAATGGATGACCGGGATAGATAAATTATTAGCTTCGGCTAATGGCATCCTAAGTGGATGGCCGGGATGAACAAATGATTAGCTTCCGCTAATAGCATCCGAAGTGGATGACCGGGATAGATAAATGATTAGCTTCGGCTAATGACATCCTAAGTGGATGACATGGATGAATATATGCTTAGCTTCGGCTAATGGCATCCTAAGTAGATGATCGGGATGAATAAATGATCAACTTCGACTAATAGCATCCTAAGTAGATGACCGGGATTGGGAGTTACGAGTTAGTTTCAAGAATTGATGCTTTCAGGTGTACTATGTTTTGTATATACCAAGTATATGATAACGAGACTAGAACAGGAATGTGAATTTAAAGTATGTCAATATGATGTAATGTAAACCTAAGAGTATGAAAATATAATATTATGGGCATGTGTATTGAGAATCTGTTTTATGGGAATGTTGATTTATGTTATCCTACGTGGATTGTGCCTTGTTAATAAATGGAATGCAATTAAAAATCTGTAGAAAGATATGGTGAAAAAATCTAGAACCTAACGATTTATAAAAGAAAAAAAATTCCATCAATTTTGGCCTTGAAAAAGTCGGGTTATTGCACAATGGGCCCAAACTAGGAATCAACTAACATAAGTTCAATAATGAAATAAACCCTAAATAATGTTTAATGGGCTAAAACAAACTTAAATTAAAAATAATTGTTCAACATCAAATAAATAAAATAGGATAATTAAAACAAAATCTTCATACTAGAATTCCTTCATGCAGTTGAAATCTCCATGCTCTCTTGAGCAGTGTTTTGGCCGAAACTTTTAGTGTAGGAATTAAACTAGGAAACTTTGTTTTGATTGCTAGACTTTCCTTCCTTATATTAGCTCCTCTTAGTCTCCTTAATGTGCTAGGAATACCTATAAAATAAGAAAAAGAAACCAAAGAGAAAAATCCCTTTAGATGTCACCATATCAAGTGTATGAGGGACTTGAAATCCTTACAAAGTATGGACTCTAATTCTTTAATGAATCCAAACCACATTAGGAACCCTTGTAACCTAAGCTCATGTGCAAGTTTAGGGTCTAAATAAGACTTATTTTAATCTCCCTTTGTTATCCAAACGTAACCAATTACAGGTTTGGATTGTTTAGGCCGAAAACAGCTAAGAAATACCATTTTGTCTGCAAATATGCCAAAACAGTAATAACAACTTCAACCAATTTGAGTAATATTTTCCTGAACTTCGATTCACGTAAAAGGTTTTCATAATATAGTTACATGTGTTATGTAAACCCCTAGTCAAAAAAGATAAATATGGATTAAATAAGGTAACTATTAATTGAAAAATGATAAATGAGGGAGAAAATCTTATGAATTGGGATAAACATTTCCAGGAAATTAATTTAAAATTCAAAGAAGATAAAGTAATAAAATAGTATGTGAAATATTAACTAATAATAAATCGCAAAAATTCCCTAACCAGGTAAACAAAATAATAATTTGAAGGAGAAAATTTTGTAAATTATGTGATATTATATGTAAAATAGAAGGAAATGTCAAATAAATCTACGAATGATCCTTTGTGCGAGAAATGTTGAATCTTGGTATAATCCCTGCACACAATCTCGTTATTAGGACTGAAAGTGGTAAGAGACTCTAAGGAGAATTTTATGATAATTATGAATAGAAATCTCTAAAGAAGTAGTCTAAGACCAAAGATAATTTAAGTA
>Ga0307518_10003985_pt1 | contig 10617 bp, 7 predicted proteins | sample 25_EM_MG_FD_203889 | JGI IMG/M metagenome (GOLD analysis project Ga0307518, IMG submission 203889) | Populus trichocarpa ectomycorrhiza microbial communities from riparian zone in the Pacific Northwest, United States - 25_EM | ecosystem: Host-associated > Plants > Roots > Unclassified | place...
GAGAAAGAGTTAGAGAAAATAAGTATAAAGATAAGATTTAAGCTTTGATATGCATAAATGTGCTTTCTTTTAGCTATAAATTTCTGTTTTGTTGAATATTAGGTTTTCGAAGATTTTGTTTTGGGTTGATTGATGAATTGATTTGAATGTCATGGGTTGATTGTTATGGGTAATTAGTTATTTGATTGATTTTGAAAGATTTTAGGTAAAGATGATGATTTTGAGTTATGATTTATTTAAATGATGAATTTAAGTTAGAAATCTTGATATAACAGTAGGTGATCTGTGTAAATTCTGGGTTTGAGGTTAAAGATGATGAAATTTCAGTTTGGTCCCTCAATTTATGAAAATTATAGTTTAGTCCCCAAAATTTGGAAAAATTACAGATTGGTCCCTGGAGCATAATCCGGGATTCTGGATAGAATTAAAGATGAATTATGGGCAGAATTCCAGTATAGTGATGAATTTATGACATTTTCAATTTGGTCCTCCTATTTAACAAAATTACAATTTGACCCTAACAATATGATAAAATTTTAGATTGGTCCCTAGTATAATATTAGCTTTTTCAGATTGTTTTGATAAATAATTGAGGGTTATTTAGTGAATTATTATCAAGTCTTATTATTTGTTTTTTTTATGAATTAGATTTCGGGAAAACCGTTTAATTTTTGGGTTTTTGGGAAAAATAACTAGTTTAGTTCAAAAACATATAGGGTTATGAAATAAACCCTTAGTTAAGTGTATTAAATAGGTTGTACATTCTTTTTTATTAGTTTTTTAATATGTCTCATTTTTATTCAGATAATCCTGATATTCTACCGGTGAGATATCAATATAATTTTCTTCGGTATCTGCTTTCAAGTTTTGTTTGCTTTCTATTCAGGTGAGTGGATAATTTTCTATATGCATGAGAAATATTATAAATATTTGAGTTGTAAATATGAATTGGATCATGCTTCTTGATAATATATATGTTGATTATTATTCTTGTTACGATAAAGCATAATCAATTGTTGAATCTGAATTCTTGATATGAGCCAATATATATTTTGAATTGACTTTTGAATTGATAGCTCCTTATTTGATTGATATTATGAGTTGAGCTTTGAGATATGAATATATCTATTTGATTATGATTATGAACCTATGGTATACCAGTTAGAATACCCATGCTAACAAGGCAGTGTTAGTCTTTATGCATATCATATCTAAACCCTAGTTAGTCGGGGGAGTCACCAACCTATGTGGACTAATCATCCCACAGTACGAAGCCTCATGTTCATTACATTTTGATTTTCTGATGAGCTTTACCTTATGATATTCTTGTTATGGCCTATTTGAGAAACATTTCTATAAGAACCTAAAGCTATAATTGTATATATATTCCTCATTGTTGTATTACCTCGTGTATGTATATTGAACGTTATCTACTCACTGAGTTGTTAAACTCACCCTCTCATTATTTATCTTTTTTAGGCTTATAGCTTGTTAGCAGGTCATTTTTGTTGGACTTTTAGAACCTGTTCTTTGGTTCTAATTTGTGCTTTTCCTTTATGTCTAGTTAGTGCTCCACAATTATGAATCTGTATTAACTCTTGTATTAAGACAATTAAATTATATTATGATGTTAATTTTGTTATTAGTGTTACATTGAACTCTGATTGAGTTATTTAAATGATAAGTTTGTACGTAAATTTGGGTTCGCATAGATATGGAACCTTGGAGGTGAACCTTGCCTATATGTTGATCATGGATCCGGGAATCGGATCGTGATAGACTTGATGTCCTGTTAAGAACACCTTCTTGACTCTAAGGAGTGAAATTAGGATTTTCATTTGAGAAATGTGCACCATCACTGTCTTATTTAGTTTGGAAGAGTACTACGAAGAGATTGTCTCTAGTTTTGAAGAGTTCTCATATGTTGAAGGTTGTATTACGAAGAGTTAAAGCCATATTTGTGAGTGTGTGTGTGTGTATTCCTCAATGTTGTATTATATTGTGTATGTATATTAAACATTATCTGCTTACTGAGTTGTTGAACTCACCCTCTCGTTTTTTACCCTTTTCGGATAAATAACTTGTACCAGGTTATTTTTGTTAGACTTCAAAACCTACTCTTTTATTGTAATCAATGTTATTCCATAATGTCTAGTTAGAGCTCCGCAATTATGATATTTATATTTAACTCTTGTATTTAAGACAATCACTTTATTTTATCATGTTGCGTAGAACTCTGTTTTGTTTATTTAGAGAGAGAGTTTGTATTTTTTGGGTTCGCATGGGTTTGGAAACCTAGAGGGTGACCGATTATGAATCCGAAAATCAGGTCATGACAACAACTAAGGTCGACTAGAGGCAGAGATAGAAAAAGGTGGCTCACTAGATAAAGTTGATTTCAATGCTCATTGTTTCCACCAACAAATTTCCTTCCTGAACTGTTCTAACATTAAGCTGGATAAATTGACTGCGAACTAGAGCTTACCGAGTGTAAGTTGCCAACTTGGACAAAGGCTAGCTACAAGGCAGAAGCCTGCATGAAGCTTGCATTCATTAGTGAAAGACAGCTAGCGAGGAATATGCATGATTCTGGAATGGAGTGCAGTAGAAAAGGTATCAGCATTAGGATCTCTGTATGCAACACATCACTATCACATTCGTGAACACATTTTGCAGAGTCAATATGTGATGTGATTAGGCATGTAAATCACACTTGTAAATTTAATGATAGAAATTATCCATGATCCACAAAAAGCTATACATATCTCTTAAAATCTCCTCCCATTTCAATGAACAATAAGTAATGATCTAACTCTCATAATAAAATATCATTCCACAAACGGTAAAAAAACTATTTGAAATTATGATAGTGATTGTGGTTAAAAATGTTTTTCACATACAAATACATTAAAATAATATTTTTTTTATTTTTTAAAAATTATTTTTGATATCAACATATCAAAATGATCTAAAAACATAAAAAAATAATTTTTATCAAAAAAAATTTAAAATTTAAAATTTAAGGTATATGGTTTCAACCGCGTTCCCAAACAAACTGATGCGTAATGTTGGACAAATGCTTCAAGATTTCACCTGACCACAAATCTGTCAGAAGTTAGATATAAAACTCCTGCTCCACACTAAATCATGACTAACACTACCTCCGAAAAATAAAAGGAAAGAGTTCTAGACAATTAAGAAAACTAGAAGGTAAAATTACCATAAGAGTTTCAATGTCTGTCACCATGTGCGTTTCCTTTCCGAGTCTCAAGTACAGTACTCTCCTACTTTTCCTTGGTTGAGTTGCCAGACTTTCCAACATCCTCATCTCTCTTAGATAACTTAAAACCTGTCACCTCAGCTGAAGTCTCCACATCCATGTCGCCAGAATCAGCACCCAATCCCTATACTGGAGAAGCTTCCATGTCCGAATCTTTTTCTGCAGTTCTATCATCATCCTCAGAATCACTTTCACTGGAACTGCCATCATTCTGAAGAGACCCCCCTCCAGTTTCCTCAGTTCTGACACTTGCTTCCACCATCTCAGAATCTTTACCTGGTATCCACTGCTGCAGTGGAACTGCGTCAATAATAACTTTCCCCGTTCTCAATCTCTCTCGATAACCCTCCATTTCTATTTTGTATCTTTCTTTATCTCTAAGAGCTTTTTCCTGATAAACCTGATCATCAGAGAGAAATCAATGAACTAAAAAGGTTAACGAGGAGGAATGGGGACATAAAGGATGTGCTCATACAAGGGACATCAGAATTTCATACCGCTTTCTGAGAATCATTTATTTTGTTCCATAGCTCACCAATCATCCTACTGATCTCTCTATCCTTCCCTGGGTAAAGTGGTTTGAGTCTTGCATGCTGCTCAGAAAAGAAGAAATTGTAGCCGCTTCTGTTAGGTTTTGGATGAGCGGGGTCCCTTCTTTTTATCTCACTTTTCTTTCTACGGCGCCGGCGTCGTGTACCTGGTACTGGGTGTGTATTACCACTATTCCTGGCGGATGGTACAGGGTTTGTATTAAAACTATTGTTGGCAGACACACCATGAGGCTGCGGCACTGGCCATGATTGGTTCTGTGGTGCCTGATAAAGAACACCTTTGAGCTTCTCTGAACCTACCGTGACAGTAACAAGATACCCACCCTCAAATTTCCCATCAATTACCCCCACCACTGGAGGACTTGCAGATGATCCTGGCATTGCTACAACTGTAAGAAAGACAGCAACACCTCATTAGAAGCTACAATTTTTTCAAGGAATATCAGTTAGAAATAGGCACATGTAAAGGCAACTAACAAGCAGGCAAAATCAGATTGAAAATGCATCTGAACTTAAATCTCAATACATAGTATGGACTTCTCATTAAATGAGCATAGAAGACATGGAAAAAGAAACAAACATCAGAGATTGTAAGAAACAAAACTCGGAGGGTTTGCTAATGCCTTTCTGCAACAAATTTCTTCTTTTTTTTTTCTGTTTCTTCCACGGAAAATAGCAGATTCATAAACCAATTTTTCAGAATCATTTCCTACCAGAAAAAATGTACTTCCCATGATAATTGTGAAGCATTCTGCATATTCCAAAAACAGCCATTTTAAAGCCAATTTGACATTCAATTATTTCTACATAGTATGCAATTATTGACAAAATTTTCAGCAGATCAGCAATTAAATTACTAGAGATTTGTTGAATCCATGTTTGTTAGTGGGGAAATATTCCAATCCTAGGTAAACCTTTGAGAAAAATGACAAAGCAGCAGGTTGAAGAAAGAAGGGAGACCTCCACGCAACTCTGCAGTGTTTGTGTTTTTTTGCTTGACTGCAGCAGCTTGGTATTCTGGTGACGGCTGCACAGTCACGTGAGCTGAACATTGTGATATCAATGGACTCTGCAAAGGAACTACAAAAAGTAGTGTGGTGTTAAACATGAACATCCCAAACCAAGTATTGAAGAAGGGTTTCTTCAGTGCACTCACCAGGAGAGACAGGGCTCCAACTCCGAGCCTTAAAGTAGTAAAGCTGTTCATAGTGTTGAAGCAAGGAACCATAGTACTTGCGCAGCACGAAAGATGCATTTGTGGCCGTAGATGGAAAGTTGAAAACAGAAGTCACTTCTTTCCATCTTTTCTCTCTAATAATCTGCAAATTCATTAGGCAAATCAATGTCACTGCGCGGCCACATGGCTAATCTTTAGAAACAATTTATTCTTTCTTTGTCAGAAATCATTATTCAATCTCAAGTAAATTTAATCTAGACTTCCTTCTTCCTAGAGGCAATTAGATTCCATTTCATAAAGAAACATTTTGGACATTAAATTTGAAAATGAGCCACAAATTGTATTGCGCAATCAGGGTTTCGGTTTGGTGGAGGGGGTTGAGTAAGCCCTCTAACTGTGTATCATAAAATTGCGCGTTACCAATAGCTGTATCTTGCAGAAAGTCAGAAGTCAGTATCAAAGTCACCTAGGAACCAAAGGTAAATCTAGTTAAAATAGGCAAGTATATAATAACTTCATAATTATTCAATATTACGAGGTAATGACTTGTGCCTAGTCAGGTGATAGAAGACATTGCTTGAAAACATTGTGGAAGCAAAACATGCAGGAAACATATGATTTTGGCATTGCCACTGCAATAACCCTGTTCGAGAAACAGGATGCGGTAGAATCTGTAGTATCCAGAGGAAGATGAAGCGATGGTCTCTTTGAGACACATTCATAAGCTCTTAGTTTTTCGACAACTAAAGGGATATAGATTCCAAATCCACATCAGTGCTTTATATACAAGAGATTCTACATGATGCCTGCAAAAGGCAATCTAGTTTCATGAGTCTTTAAGAAAAACTTCCGTGCACCAATTCCAGAAGGATGCTCACGTGCATGACAAAACTGGACCTTAAGTCATCCATCTACACAATTTATAATCCAAACTATTCAAGAAAAAATGAATCAGACAACTTAAAGCAGTTTCATGTTACCTTCTCAATACCACCACGAGACGTCACCTCCACAAAAAGCCGATGCAAGTTCAGTTCCTTGCCCGCTATAATAGGGATCCTACAATAAAAAAAACACAATTCGGAATGCAATGATGGGACAGATAGCTCGAGGTCTAAGAAGCTATATTTTGCAATCCCCTCCATTAACATTTTGAAACTTCAAAAATTCTCGCGCTGAAAATGCAATCATCTTTATGAACTTTCCTGATTGGATTGATTGAGAGAGGAGTACATGCTTAAATTATTTGCAGTAAGTTTAAAAGAAACGGGCCAGATTTTAGGAAACCCTTGGTGTTTATCTTTGCATTGCAACTATAAAAATGTCCAAAATCTACCAAAAATGAAGAAATTTTGTTCAACTTTTCTGCTTTTTGTAATTATACTGTGCAATTAATGCCTCTCTCTTAACCTCCCAACTAACTTGTAACAATACAAGATTAAGATTTGTCCACGACTATCGATAATGGAAATTCCAATAATTGAACTTCGTAGATGAACTAAACAGGTTTGTGACTGCAGTTACTAACTAACAGAAGTGACTTGCAATGGAGCTGACAATTGTGAAACAGGAGCATGAGACAGGAATACCAAAGGATAGAGAGAGAGAAAGGATGACAACGAAGTGCTTGCACAGAACTTGGATCCTAGAAGCATAAACATGGCATCTAAATTACAAATGGTAGACAATAAAAAAACAATCCCTAAGCTGAAACAGCACCAATCAGAAATGTGAAGTTTATTATGAATCTTACATGAACTTGGTTCCCATGGCTGCATGAAACTTCTCCAAAGTTTCCATAAAAAGCTTAGTGCTAACTATAACATCCTCATATGTGGCCCCAGGTGCTGGATATTGAACATAGCTCATAACTGGTTCTCTCATGGGCAGTGGACTCTGCTTAGCACAAGAAGTTGATGCCATTTCCAACTCCTTTTCAGTAACCCCACATCAGTTTGTCCTTCCCTATAAAACCATTAGAAATTGTCCTATTTACACTTCACTACAGGCAAATCCAAGCAAAAAATCTAACGAAGAAAAGTGAAAGCGCAAAGAAGAAAGAGTTCAAAGAGATCAACAAACAAACAGAACTTGCAGGTGAAAGTAACTGCATGGCAGAAGATGGAATAAAAAGGAACTCATCAAGGATATTGCCAAAAAGCACAACTTTTTTTCTATCCAAAATCCAAAAGGTTAAGACTTTAAAAAACGCCATAGTTTCAAGAAATGATCACAAACCCTGTAGGGAAGAAGTTGAGTAGAATTTATTAAACAAGCCTAAAAGGCAAATAAAATCGCTATGCTGAACGCAGATAGCAGTCGAGTAGAAATTAAAATACAATGCTAGTAATGCAGTAATGAAACATAAGAAACTTGTTTGATGTTCATCAACAACAACCTCAGTTGATGTAATAACTCCCAGTGACAAGGGGAAAATACAAAGCCCAAGACAAGTGATGAATGGTACATCATTATAGCTGTCAAGGCCATGAATTTTTCCAGAGTACTACCATGAATGTAACAGCAAAAAGATAAGGTGACACACACAACCCTTTAAATCCAGTGATTATAAAGACATGCAGATCCAAAAAAGACATTGCTTTTTCTAAGATGGACAACAGTTTCACAGGCCTCTTACCTTGCCTGCCATTAAAGATATGGGTTGCCTAAGTAAATGCACATGCAAACACACGCGCGCGCGCACAAATACTTATCTTGGTATGTTACTACATGTAATGAAATCCTCTAGTTTCTTTTTGTTATCTGTTGCATTTGACACAATAGTGTTGCAGAGCAAAGGTTCTGGGGGTACTTGTCCATGAATCAAGAAAGCAAGGAGAAACAGAATCCACCTTCGTCTAAAAGACCCATCTTTGAATCTTCAAAATCAAGATTCAAGAACCAGACTTTCTTGATTTCTTCCTTAATGGAGGACAAATATATATATATATGTATAAATAATACAAAGAATGGATTTTTAATATAAATCTTTTAATAAAATGTGAATTAACAATGTATTTTAGTACTCTTTAAGGTTCATGTGTTATGTTTAATATAATGATAAAGAATAGAAACCCAGATGTGGAATTAAGAGAGATTAGCAGAGAGTTTAATATTATATAAGCACAAGAGGCTTTAGAGGAAAAAAATAATAAAAAGAAAAAGACTTACCTACAGTGAGTTAGAGAGATAGAGAGAGGGAGATATGCACAATGATATGAGAATATAGAAGAAGCTTTTAATACTAAACCCTATTTAATTAACAAAAAATAGAGGAATTATCAATGTATAAAATATGTTAATCTCTCTCTTAATTTTAATTATTTTTGTTTCCAGGGATAAGAATAGATGGAGAAGAAAACCTGACCTAAAATACATATAAAATAGAGTAAAGTACAGTTTTATCCTTGTTAACTTTACATTAACGGGTAAAATCCAAGGATAGTTGTGGGCTTTTTTGTGATGAAAAATTATATATAATTATGGAAATATAATTAAATATTTAAGTACCACATATTATTTTTTTAAAGAAAATCGAAGTAGGAGGTGACAAAAACAAAACGTGTGCTATTAATAAAAAAAATGAAATAAAAAAAATCCCAAAAAATTAAGAAATGAAGGGACAATAGCTGCTTTGGGTATTTTTTCATGATTCTAGAATAAGTCTTCACCCTTACAGTTTTATATCTATTAGAAGTAATTAATATCCTTATTTAGTATATTTAATTAATAATATGCCTATTTTTATTGTCTTAGACAACTAAGAGTCATTTGTTTATGTGTTTATGTGGTTTAGGTTGTGTTTTGCCTTAAACCATAAATTCTTTCACGTTTGGTTAATAAAATAATTATATAGTTTTGCATAGGTTCACTTAAAATTCTTGGATTTGATTAAGAAAAATCTATATTTTATATATTTTTTAAAACTTATTTTGTAAGGTACTAGAGAAAAGAAGATGAGGCACAAGATTCAAGTCCTTGAAAATTTTGAAAAGAAAAAGGAATTAAAAAGATGCAACGTTTTTTCTATACAGACTAATATTGCAGAAAGTATCCATATATGTCATAAAGGTTTGTGATCCATATGTTTTTGGGATGTCTAAAGCAGTTTCATAAGACAAATTAGTTTTTATCATCAACGACATGAACATCGTGAACAAGGGGACCTAAGTCGAAGTCTGCATCAGATTAACTTCTTTCATGCTTCACAATTATGCGACAAAGTAATCTTAGTTTGGTCGCAGGTCTTTGTTGTCTTTGATGCCACCTCTTAAACTTGCATTGATTTAATGACTTTGCTCCCGTGATGTGATTCCACAAAGGTAGAGAAATGGTTTCTCACTCGAGTTGATAAGTTGAATTGTGAGCATGACTCCATATATGATTCGCGGCTCTGTTACTTGATCAAATAGACTATTATTGTCAAGTGATACCAGCACTTTCTCTTGAAATTCATCCTAGCTTCCGTTTCTATTGATGCCTTCTCCTCTTGGAGACGCAGAATCATTGTCATGGCCTCGTCTGCTGCATTAGCAGCAGCACTTCTCTCTTTCTCGAGCTCGAGGTACAAAGTAGCACGAGCGGCATGTTCCTTCTAATGCTCGTTCCAAGACGCTAATACTATTCTTTTCGTCGTTATCAAAGCAAAGCTCTCCTTGTGCTTTGCATTTCAAATCATCACCAGGTAGTTCAGCCTTCTTTGTGGGCTTATTTTCCTTCATCAACAGGCTCACTTGGTTCAAAAATCATTAGAGTACTGTTCCTACAAATCCAATATCTACTGAAGACTCCTTGCTATCTGAAAACACAAAACCATCCACATTAGAAATTTGCAGAGCATTCTTGATCATGCTCCGAACACATCTTAAAAGCATAGAAGGCTTATGCCAACTCTCAAAAACCACAAAAAGAAAAAGGAAAAAAAAAAAAAAGGAAACTTAAATGCTATCTCCTAAAAGAAAAGGGAAAAAAAGATTTTTGAGTGTTTGGATATATAGTGAGTAATTACATGTTTATGTTTATGTTAATATTTTCTTTTACAGAGTTTACAATGTTGAAGGTTAGTGATAGAAGGCCTAACACCTGCAAAACAATCTCTTTTAATAGAATTTAGAAATTCTCGATTAATAAAGTCAATAACTTCTTTTATGATAAATGCTTTGAAAATTAGAAGTATGAATACTTAGAGAATACAAATTTGTTAATTCTTTTACCTAAGTGGTTCAAGGAGTATATATAACCAATGAACATTGTCATGTTTCTTGAACGAAGGGGTTGAAAAGTTATTTTCTCCTGATAACAATAATGAGAAATAAATATTTCTTACACAATATTAATAAGAGATGAATATTCCTTATACAATACTAATAAGAAGAATGTATCTCTTACATAATATTAGCGAGGGATAAATTAATATATATTACATAATATTAATGTTGATGAAAATATAATAGATTCTTATAAAGTTTTTATATACCTAGATATGTATAGAAATAATTATTCTTAACTTTTAAAATTTTATGCTAAAAATAACAAGAATAAACAAGATTTTGTAACTCAACATTAAACCTATAATGATCTCCACCCACTTCAACTTGGAATAATGTCAG
>Ga0307518_10003986_pt1 | contig 10613 bp, 10 predicted proteins | sample 25_EM_MG_FD_203889 | JGI IMG/M metagenome (GOLD analysis project Ga0307518, IMG submission 203889) | Populus trichocarpa ectomycorrhiza microbial communities from riparian zone in the Pacific Northwest, United States - 25_EM | ecosystem: Host-associated > Plants > Roots > Unclassified | place...
TCACATATAATCTGGTACACAATTTGAAGTTTTGTCACACATTTCTTCCCAGATTATACTTCAAGTTTAAACTTCAAGTTTTCCACTACGTTTAGCACTGGCCTAAATATTGATCCATCCGTTGTGTGATTAGATGAGAATGATGATCTAAGTTTGCAAACGAAAATAAATAAAATAAAAAACACATTCTTTCTTCTGCTTCTTCCCAAGTTCCTTGAGAGTTCCGCGCGGGTCTCTTGTTGCGAACATGATCATGACTATTGGACAATGGATACCACGTGTATTTTCGTTCGGATCCGCGCCAATCATCAGCCAACAGTTGTACCAGAATAGGACAGACATACCAACGAGAAAAAGTAAAAATGCTGTAAAAAAGAAGTTTGCTATTTCTGTTACAAAAGGCAATCAACCGCGTTCCATCCCGCAGACTGCCCTCCCGGATCTGAAGATATAATTAGAGTGATCAGTCAGCCTTCCGTGCTGTAGGGTGTGTGCATGTCAGTGTGTATACCTAATCCGGAATACGGGAATTCGATGACTGGAGGGGCTTGATCGAGATCTCGATTGATCCTGCAGCTGACACAGACCTCCCGTCCAGACACGCCGTGGCTGCATTCGCGAATGTCTTGTTCTTATTTTCTTTTCCATATCCAGTACAAAAAAAGATCAAAATTTACGGCAGGAACGGAACAAACCAATTAGTCCTAGTAAAAGCCAGTGGCCCGGACTCCAACGCGTGTGCATGTCTGTAGAATACCGCGTTGGAACGCAGCATACATAGTCTCCCTATTAGTGGTTCCTACGCACATTTAAAATCATTCCGTATCGTGAGTTCGGGGGTCCCAGTTGATCCATTCTTGTTCAATAGATAGAAGCCTCGGCCTGAAGGGTTGATGGGAATTATATCTGAAGCGAACTTCTGCAGGCTCGAAGAGATATTGCAAATGCACATACAGGGACTCTGTGGAACCTAAGATGTTTGGAGCCATGGCATCCAGGGACCAGAGTTGCGATTCTTCGATGTTTGAGCTCGAAGAAGTACGGCCCGATTATTGTAGTATATAGTTGTCTGTGGCGCTAGTCTCCCGGACCAAATACTTCAAAGAAGTTATCTTCTGATTGGGTCTGTCACGTTCTGTGTGGCCATCGAGCCTTAATGAGGCTCTAAAGGCTTGATCTCGGGGGCTGGAAATTTTCAAATAATGGCAGGCGACTACAAGTTTCTTCGTGACCTGCATTGGCAGGGCGTGTCATCATTGCTCAGTCGAAGTGGGCGCCGGATAGCAAACACCCAACCGAGCGGCGGCAAGCGTGACGGAGTTTGGCGCCACGCAGACTGCTCGCCCACATCCACAACCCATTTGCCAACCTGTACCTCGCTCAGCCTGGAGGTTTGAGCTCAACTAGTATGTGTCTTGGTCTGCATGATTCTGTTTTCGCCGTCCAGGAACTGGCAGCACCGGGACTACCATGCTCTTTTCATTTACTATTAGGTTACAGCAACCGGGATTTTAGCAATCCGAGATACTCTTGGGAGGCCTGCCGATAGGACACTCTGCTCTTCATATGTTTTATCCTGTCTTCCAGCCAGGATTGCAAACGGTGGGCGATACATCAGAAGAAGAAATCGTTAGCTGATATCCTACTCAACTTCTTGTTCTAGTACTGATTCCATTGGACCACTCTTCTTGGCTCTGGTTCGAAAGGCACATTAAACAAGGATTCCAATCAGCAGTGTCTATATAAAGGAGGTTCAGAATTGCCACATCAGTAAGTTGGCAAAATGGAAATTCTCCTTAGAGGAACGTGCTCAGACATCCACGAAGTCACATTACACCGAGATGGAGGGTTCGGCTTTCCATGGACGAACTGCCACTACTAACGACCTTGGCCATGTCATTGTGCGGATTGGCAGGTGCAAGATGAGCGTCCGGATCAGAACCGTCAGCTGTGTAGTAAGTCAGCGCTCATAGGCTTCCATTTGTCGTCTTGATGTTACATTACACCGTATACCATTAGTATGTCAGACAGCATTCGTTGTGCACGGAATGACTGTGATAGGAGTGATGTTGAGCCGATACCGTGATTCGGCTCATATGGGCCCCGATGTAACGTTCCATGCATAGGTTTACTGTATGTGTGTGAGGTGAGTACTGTTTGCTTATCGGTACTTTGAATTTCCCAAGTAGCGTTCGGTGAAAGAGACTGACCGGTGCATGCTTGGGATAGCGGGTTTGACTTGCCTCGCTGAGGGCGACTCCGGCGAACATTAAGTTGTACACCTTGGCTTTAGGCACGGTCTCTCATCTTAAAGGCAATACCAATTCTGCGGATAATAGATGTCAGTTTAGAATTTCTGTCATAATACCAAAGTGAACAGGCGCCCAAAGGCAGCCTGCGGGTGGCTGGCCGACGCAGTCGACTCCTCCTTGGTATTGGTCAGCTTGGCCATGCAAATTTTGTTCCGGTCTGGCCTGCCGGGCATCAAGACGTGACGCGCCACGAATTATCAAGGCCTGAGCGGTATGGGATGACGTGGCTATCACATAATTATTATGCCTACTTACAAAGCGGTCGAACTGATACGATTCCAAGTTGGTTCAAGCCGAGGATCTTCGCGACAACGGCGGACGCGAACCGTCAAAGCTTCATACCTCAGCACTTCCTTTTCGTATTAAAAATGAACGACGCACTCTCTTCCCCTTCGCCTGGCATTGATTTTCTCTATTAGGACGGAAATTAGTATGTGCGTCATGCAGTGCTCTCATAAATGGCCGCGTAGTTTGACTGAAGGGCGGTGAAAACTCATGTCCTTCGATGAAACTTCGTTGATTGGGTAAATCCACCTACTGACGCACACGATTCCAAACCAGAACGAACTCCTTGAAGATAACGGCCACTGGCATCTTATCAGAACGCCGAGACGTTGACTTGTGATGATCATGAGTTGGGCTGGTTCTCATTACCCGCGAGCTACATACTGGGCGGAGACACACTCAGGTCATGTCTGAACAGGATGAGCAACACGGAATTCGTCACCGTTGCTATTAATCGGCCAAGATAAGGGAGTTTTGATCGTGGCTTTGGTCTGGCTGCGTACTAGGTGATGCTGAGTGGTGGGACAAGTTTTCCTGATCAGTGCCGCAGTTGGTGACAGTTGTGTCTGTCCCTGGGCGGCCATGGCCCATTTCTTGACATCGATGACGCCCTCGAAAACTATTGTCGCGGTAAACTCTCGGTCGCATAGGTGCCCGCGCCGCAACCGTGCTCTGCTTCGGTCTGTCGCAAGCTGGCAAAGTCATCCATACCGAAGAATGCACGTGAGACAGTGAGAGGAGGTCAAGACTCCGCAACAGATCATATCTGGAGTCATGATATCATATGTCAGCATGCCAAGGGACCGCCTAGGGTGATGCCATATCAATCAACCACGCCCATCACTTGATTGAGTTTACTGTTTCACTGCCTCGATCGGGCAAACCGACCCAAGGCTTAAGCTTGGTGGGAAGTCAGTCCGAGGTATTTATAAAAGGTGTCACAACTGAAGACCCGTGCGCTAATCCTCGACATTCCCCACTAGCAACAGAATAACGGTGGAAAATATTTTCGTTCGTTCAATTCCAACCCCACGACGGAATGTCGGGTCCCTACGTCTACACTCCTGCGGCCTTCCAGCCTACGCCTCATCTCAGTCACACCCCACACACACCAGCCCGTTCGCCATTCATACCTCCTAGCACATTCCCTCCTTCCCCTCTACCTCCCACGTCGCCTTATCTGGGACCCACAACAACTTATCCACAGACATATGGAGAATCTTATGGCGACACTCACCGTCGACCTCTTTCTCGTAGACCCTCGTGGCACGCAGGGACGACATCCAGTCCCTACATACAACAAACAGAGCTGCCGTATCGCTCCAGGAGGCGCTCCTTCAGTAACTTTTGGGGAAACATCACTAACTTCTTACCTTGGGCGTATCCCCACCATGGTTCCTCACCTCATATTGACCTTCACCCACTCTTGAAGGGCGATCCTTCTTATCCTGGTTTCTACTTCAACCTTTCCTCCCCAACGTTCTCGCCCATGCGTCGCATCGGCCCTGTGGAGGCTGTCCTGCTTTCTCCAGTGGAACTTCGTCAGCCCGCGACCAATCCTCCCATTACTAGAATGCGGATCACTCACCATTCAATACCGCAGTGGCCAATCGACCTCAAACTGCAGTATGACGGATATCAGACGGCCAGTGAAGCACAGACCCCCATTACCGTGGGCGATGTGCTGTACCTAATATACACGTCGCTGCTTCGACAGATCACTCATCATGACTGGTACCAGCTAAGCAGTGTTAAGCATGACGCTGTGACCCGGGCGTACTATCGGAGATGTAGGCGTCACGTGCCTTCCACGGAGACTTCCGAGGCTCAACAGGGAGTCAAGCGTGTTGACTACCTAAAGGAAAAGTACATATTTGCGGGGTTGATCAGGGCACCTGACGAGGATGGATTCTTCCACTGGAAGTTGATAACTGAAAGATCCCATTAAATACCCATCCTTCTATGCTTATATCTGCACGACGCTTATTTTTCGCGACGACTTGTAATGTATATACCCAATTGTTTTATGTAAGCTTTCACCGTATTGTACCCTCTCCAGACCTACGCGTAGTGAAACACAAGTTTCTGTAGGTTTGTTGCAACACATACAGTAATTACCGTATTTAGGTGTTGCGCCGCTCACGGTAGTCCGTTCACCGGTCAATAGTGTCACAATATTCGGGTTTTGGAATGTCCGGCAAAACTTGTCCGGCGTCTTATCCGGCGCCTTAGCGGGGATTCAATTGGAGTCTCATTCTCGTCTTCTCTATACCGTATCCCTACCGTAGCTACAGATCCGGTACCCACTAGTTCTATGCATTCAGTGTCTAGAATACAGTTTATCTATACTATTGGCCACACATGATGTATCATATTGTATGAACTATATACATAATATACAAGGTGTAATATAACAGCCAGCAAGTTGTCATCGTCGTTGTGCAGGTGATGGTTGGTGTTGGTGCTGGCTGGGATCATCGTCATGTTGTCGCCATCGCCGTTGCAGTGCGGGTAATGGTGCTGGGGGCGCTGGTGCTGGCCCTGGTTGCCATCGTCATGCGGATGTTGGTGCTGGTGTTGGGGGCCAGGGCGGTTGTTTGTGTTGTCGCCGTTGCTGTTGTCGTGCAAGTGATGGTGCTGCGTCGTTGTCGTTGTCGTTCCTGTACGTTGCCACTGTCATCCCATGTCGTTGGCGTCGTGTCATTGTGGCACTGGCCATCTGCGTCACCTCGTCGTTGTCGTCGTGTTGGTGTGGCACTGGCCGTTTGCATCACGTCGTCGTCGTCTCGCCGTGGCATTTGCCATGGAAGTCATGTCTTCGTCGTCTTCGTCTTGCTGCCGTGGATGTGCCACCGCTGTCGTCGTCGTTGTGCAGGTGCAGGTGCAGGTGTTGGAACTGGTGCTGGTGCCATCGTTGTGTGGGTGATGACACTGGTGCTGGATCGTCATCGTGTGGGTGATGGTCATGGTACTGGAGATGGGATGGTCATGGTCGTGGTCGTGCGGATGCTTGTACTGGAGTCGTCGTCGCTGGGTAGTTGTCGTCATTATCGTGTGGGTGCTTGGGTGGTCGTCGGATCACATGGGTGCAGCAGCTGGAGTGGTCATCGTCTCCCACACGACGGCATTGACCAGAAGCCAAACTCTCCGAAGACCATATGGATGTCGCCTTGGCCAGAAACGTCACGATTGAAGCTGAAGGCGGGAGGGTGACCTATCTTGCTTAGCCATGATAGTGGGGAAAGGTGGATTACTTAATGTGTATTATATAAGTGCCGGACAAGACGCTGGACAAAATGCCAGACAAAATGTGCCGGACTTTCCATTTCCCATACGCCCTCAATAGTGTTGCCACCAAACCAGACTAAATTCGAAGTGAATTCGAATCTGGTTCGAAAGTGATGGAGTTCGGTGGAGTTCGGTAAAACTAACCACAACGAGTTGACATACAAACTAAAACAAATTGGGTTACTATAAGCACTACAATATTGCTAATCAGGTCAGCATTTGCATAGAATCCCTACACGAACACCTAAGAGCCTGTTCAGGAACTCATTGTGAAAATCCAGCATGTGTGGTTGTTTGGATTGGCAAGCACCAGCAGCTGAGTTAGAGCTGAGTTTGAAGCTCAAACCTTATCTTCCATGGACAATTGATTCGAACACTCTGACCTTCAACGTATCTGGGGGGCCCTAGCATCCTTACTGATATTAGCTATCCAATCCAAGATCCTTCTTGTGATGCCCCCCAAGAATACTCCAGCAACACGGTGGTGTCCACCAGAGGAAGAAGCACTCGTCCGATTCCTCCATGAGCATCGTAGTGAAGCCTCTGGTGGAGCGGGGAACTTCAAGCAGCAAACCTTTAATCAACTTGTAGCTGCTGTTGCACCTTACCGCAAAGATGGATCTCCTGAGAAGACAGCAGCGCAATGCAAGACCAAGTGGAAGTTGGTACGTCGCATATCACACAGCATCTCATACCATATTGTACTGATCGTGCCTGATATTTAGCTTAAGAGCCTGTATACCGAGATCGAAAGGTATCGTGGGGTATCTGGAGCCCACTGGGACAATACGATTGGTGCTGGGATCGTCAGCATTGAGGCGACATCAGTCTGGTTGCAATACACAGAGGTATTGCTAATATTCATTATATCCTGATTATTTTTCCAACTGATGGTTATCAATCTGGCAGAAACGCAGAATGCTTCGTCCTTTCTCGAATGAAGGATGGCTGTTGTATGATCTAATGCGTGAGATCATACCAAGTGGTGTCGCAAGCGGTCACCATTCATTTGCTGCCAGTGTTGCTCCCCCCACTTCTGTCTCTGCTCCCACCCCTACTCCTGCCTCCGATGCTCCCACCCCTGCTGCTCAAGGGGCTGAAGAAGATACCTTTATGGACGGACCCACCACGATGGGCCCCACTAATCCTGGTACAAGTTCGGTGTCGCAATCACTCTCTGCCTCCAGCCTCCTTCCAAGTCGCTTCACATGCAATGACGGAAACAGTATCACGACTGATACCAGCTATATGCGGCCTCCCCCTTCGAATTCATCGAGCAAAGGCAAATGTCGCCTCATAGAAATTACCAACAGTGACCCCATAGCCGCATCAAACTTCATGGAGTTACCCTATGCCCAAACTATTTCCTCCTCCACTAACACAGGGCCTGCCATGAAAAAGAGGAAGGGGGGAGCTGCAGCTGATCCAGCTTCAGCGATGGCAATGGGTGATGTGATGGCAATTGCAGCTACATGGTCTTCCTTGCGCCACACCCGGGCAAAAGCACCAGAGATGCCACAAGACCCAATGTTGGTAACATTGGTTGGTGCCATTTCCCACTTGGCAGGTTCCATCGAGCGCACCATGCAGCCAGCCGAGGAGCGTGTGAGCTCGAAGAAACAGCAAGCCATTCGCATTTTGGAGGACGAGCACGAAGAACTGACCATTGATGAACATATTTGTCTCCTACACCTTATCGGAGAGAACGAGTATATAGCAGATGTTTTGACTTTGGTTCAAAAAAGCCATCGTAGCGCGTACATTGCAGATTTACTTCAAAAATCATTGACTACGTCATCCAACTCTGTAGACCAGCTGTGATCGTGTTGTACTACCTTGGTTGCTTTGTTGTACTCAATATGTACTTGTATCGAGTTCAATCTGTACTTTGTGTTGCATTCAAAAAATTGCTACTACAAGACAGAGACTAGTAATCATTGTTGTCATCATTGTTGTCCCCTTCTGAGTCAAACTCAGCACCATCGTCGTCTGATCCCTGTGCGATATGATTATAGTTGCCCTCCCTGAGAATACGCTAATAGTCGTCCCACATTGCTTGCGCAATGTTGTCTCGCATCGCATGAGCTTCATCCTGATCACCAGCGCTGTTCCCCTCTGCAACCTCATCTACTCCAATATGGTTGTCCTCATCCATCACACCCCCACCACCAGCAGAACCATCATTGAGACCCAGAATTGGCCCTTCAGTGGGATTGTGAGTGCGAATGAAATTGTGAAGAGCGCAGAGTGCGCTTGGAATGCACGCTTGTGTGTCCAGGTCGAATTCAGGGGCAAGAAGTAAGATCCGAAAGCGTCGCTTGAGGACACTGAAAATTCGTTCAATGGCATTCTGAGCAGATGAATGACGTAGATTAAACAACTCTTCTTTGTTGGCGGGCCTATAAACTTGATTACACAATGTTGTTTGGATTTAAAATCTTTGCTTACCGCAGTTGTGCCCGTCGCCATTCAGCAAGATGATACCAAATATTTCGGTAGGGGACAAGAAGTTCTGCTCGCAATGGGAAGCCGGCGTCAGCAAGGAAATATTTTCCAGGGGGGATATGGAGGCCTTTTGTGCGTGCATCTTGGTAAATATGTGTGTCCGTGGCTGAGCCTTCCCATCCGGTCAATGCATAAGTAAAGAACAGGTCGAAATTGCATGAGAAAAGACAATTTTGGGATGTGAATCCCTTGTGATTCCAGTAAGTGCCATGTTTGAGTGCACCAGGAGCAGCTTGAATATGACTGCCATCCAAGGTGCCAATAGCATCCTTGAAAAATGGCCAGAATCGGGGGTTCTCCCGGATGCGGGCATGGGTCTTGTTGCGATCTGGAAGATGGACATATTGGGTGTAAAATGGTGGAGACGACAGTATGAACAACATCTTGTGGAAGTACCTGCAAAAAGTTCAGTGAGATAATAACATTCATCAAGTTGGAAACTTACTGAGAAATGGTTGCATTCAAGCGCTGAAACCATTCGCCAACGTGGCGAATGGTTAATCCAGTGACACATGTGTATAAGAAGATGGACAATTGTTCTTCAAGCGAGACCCACTTGGAATTACCATGGCCCTGGGCACGCAGGTCTGCTATGAGCTTCGCAAAAACAAATGCATCCATTCCCAGCTCACATCGAATCCGGTCTCACTGCAAGCATTTCTCCATGTTTCATGACAAAACATTGTAAAAAAATAGAAGAAAGAGATACTCTTTTATTTACAATTTTGTTTGACAAAACAGACAAATATCATAAAGCATCATTTTGTCATTTTTTGTGTCAAGACATGATTTGAGATCATTTCTTATGTTGGGAATATAAAAATTTTAACATTTTTCTTCTGCCTGTTTCTTGCAAAACAAATAAAGAAAAGATAATGTAACCTTTCTCACAGCAAGCATTTTCAAATTTCTGCAGTGAAAAATTGAATCAAAAGATATTCTATTCTATAAAAATAAATGTTTAGGAAACATGCTATATATATTTGATCATAACACTCTAGCTAGCCAATCACCATCCAGGAACAACCATGTTTCTTGAAGAAAAACTTGTTGTTTTCTTTAAACATGTTTTGAAGAATAATTTGGTATTTTATTTCTAATAAAACATGCTAAAATGCTTGCTATGAGGATAGTTACATTGTCTTTTCTTTATTTGTTTTGTAAGAAACAGGCAGAAGAAAAATGTTAAATTTTTTATATTCCCAACATAAGAAACAATCTCAAATCATGCCTTGACACAAAAAATGACAAAATGATGCTTTATGACATTTGTCTTTTTTGTCAAACAAAATTGTAAATAAAAGAGTATCTCTTTCTTTTATTTTTTTACAATGTTTTGTCATGAAACATGGAGAAATGCTTGCAGTGTCTGGGTGCCCCACAAGGAGCTCAATTACCCAGGCCTCACCTGAAAGTGCTGAAGTATGGTATGGTTCTGGGTCCTTTTTTCCATGTCCCAGAGGCTGGATGATAGTTACTGTTGCACATGTGATAAGACTGAAAATTAGCACCATGAGCTGGCGGATTCGCTGCTGAACTTCAGGGCGATGATAGTCCATGAAATCTACTGATAACAACCCTGTTGGTTGGTGGCAACATTTAAATCTCAGACACATCTCCGCTGCATACTAAGCGACAGCCCATGCCAAGTTCACCTAGCTTTCACAATATCTCGGGTTCCTGAACAGGCTCTAAGGCACCAGTTCTTGGTACCAATAGAGGTCTTTGAGACAGGGTTTTTATGTTATGGGAAACCCATCTGAGAGACCAACCATCCACACCGGAACTACCTGGCTGACCTTGAATAGTCATTTTATCGGCCTGCGCTTCGGCAAACCCTCCTTGTTTCTCCTGCATGCCTCCTCAGCCCTCCCCCCAGCACTCTGCAGTCCCTCACCCGAGGCTCGTTCAGTTTTCAGGAGGCTCACCAGCTGCGTTCGTACCCAGGATGTCCTTTCGCATGGATCACACTTTTTCTTCCCCACCACTACTAGCTGGTATGCAATGTCGGCTCATCAGATTTCTCGCTCATCTCAGCCCATAACCACTGAGGGGATGGGCCGGCATTTCTCTAGCCCCCGCAAACAACGGGATCACATGAAATCCAGGACAAGTGCACCTGTTCCAGGACATGCCTTCAAACAGCAGAAACTTCTCGATGAATTGCACGACTTACTTGCGGCTCAGCCCTCTGGACCTGATCCGCCGCCAAGTAGTACTCCT
>Ga0307518_10003988_pt1 | contig 10613 bp, 11 predicted proteins | sample 25_EM_MG_FD_203889 | JGI IMG/M metagenome (GOLD analysis project Ga0307518, IMG submission 203889) | Populus trichocarpa ectomycorrhiza microbial communities from riparian zone in the Pacific Northwest, United States - 25_EM | ecosystem: Host-associated > Plants > Roots > Unclassified | place...
TTTCGCAACACACGCCGCAGTGCTTACCGCCCAAAGCCGGCCCTGCCCACGACGTTCGCGCAGCCGGGGTCGCGTGCCGGTCCCGAATGCCATGAACGGTCCGTTACTTGCGAAATTCGCAAGTAACGGACCGTTCATAGCGCTTGAAGACCGGCGCTAGAAGTCGAAGCCCCCGCCGTCAAAGCCGCCACCATCGAAGCCGCCGCCGTCGAACCCACCGGCGTCCCCGCCCATGTCGCCTCCGGCGTCGCCCGCGTCACCACCGCCATCGGCGGCCCCGGCGTCCTCCTGGCCCGCGTCGTAACCCGACTCCCAGGCCGACGCGCTCGCGATGCCCGCCATACCGGAGAACATCGCGCTGAACAGCAGCATCGAACCGAGACCCCAGGCACCGGCGACGAGCGCGGGCTTCCACCACGGCTCGCTGTACCAGCCCTGCGGCACCGGGCGGCCCGCCACGCGGCCACCGGGGTAGTAGTGCGGCGTGCGCTGGCTCGGGTCCGGCGAGGCCTCGTAATGCTCGCCCTCGACGTCGACCGAGCGGTACTCGGTGACCTTGCCCGCCCGATCGCGCTCTTCGCTGCCGGGCAGTTCCGGACCGGGGTCCATGCCCATCGCGAGCCGCGCCGCGCGGACGTAGTAGAGCCCCTCGATGGCGGTCTCGCGCACCAGCCGGGCCTGCTCGACGGTCTGCGCCTGCTCCATCTGGGAGCCCGCGGCGGTGAAACGTTCGGACGCGTCCGCCATCGCCTGCTGGGAGGCGGTGTCCGTGCCGGTGAGGTTCATGACCTGACCGCCCAGTCGTTCGACGAGGCGCCGTGCGTCCGCCTTCGCGTCGTCCAGCTGGCGCTTCTTGGCCGCCGCCTGGGATTTCGCGAAGTAGATGCCGCCGCCGACCACGACGACGAGGAGCACGATCAGGAAGATCGCGGTGCCCATGGGTTCAACTCCAGGAATCGTTCGGCCTTTGACCGGATCAACGCGGGGAACCCGCCGGGGGTTCCCCGCGCGCACTGGCGGGCGAAACTAGAACACGTTATAGTTCGGCTCCATGAAGTTCACCCTGTCGATCGCGATGAATCCGCTCGATCAGCTGGGCGAGCTCGCCCGGGCCGCCGAAGAGGCGGGTTTCTCCTCGATCGCGCTCCCGGATTCCCTGTTCTATTCCGAAACGGTCTCCGCCGACTATCCGTACACGCCGGACGGCAGCCGCTTCTGGACCGAGGAGACGCCCTGGGCCGATCCGCTGGTCGCGGCGGCTTCGATGGGTGCGGTCACCGAACGGCTCACCTTCTACACGTCCGTGCTCAAACTCGGCTCCCGCAACCCGGTCCTGCTCGCCCGTCAGGTCAACTCGGTCGCGGCGCTGACCGGCGGCCGCTTCGGGCTCGGGCTCGGCGTCGGCTGGTCGCCGGAGGAGTTCCGCTGGTGCGGCGCGCCGTACGAGAAGCGCGGCAAGCGCGTCGACGAGGCCATCGACGTGCTGCGCCTGATCCTCGACGGCGGGATGGTCGAGTTCCACGGCGAGTTCTTCGACTTCGACAAGCTCCGCATGAGCCCGACACCGCCGTCTCGGGTGCCGTTCTACATCGGCGGCCACACCGACGTCGCACTGCGCCGGGCCGCGCGCGTCGCCGACGGCTGGTCGTCGGCGATGATGAAGTTCGACGACCTCCGCGACACGATCGCCAAGCTGCGCGGGCTGCTGGCCGAGCGGGGCCGCGCCGACGATCCCTTCGAGTACCAGGCCGTCTGCATCGACAAGTTCGGTCTCGACGGCTACCGCGAGCAGGGCGACATCGGCGTCACCGACATCATCACCATGCCGTGGGTGTTCGACGGCCTCGGTTTCGACGCCGAGGTCGGCCCGAAGCTCGATTCCATCAAGAAGTTCGGCGACGAGATCATCGCGAAGATGGGAGACTGACCATGGGTGTCGACGTCTGCTGGGATCCGGCCGCCGAGCAGCCGCCCGCGCGGCAGGCCGCGTTCCGCTCGATGACCGCGGTCACCGCGGGGGACAAATCCGCCTGGCTCGCGCTTTTCGCCGGCGACGCCGTCGTCGAAGACCCCGTCGGCCCGTCGATGTTCGACGAGGAGGGCAAGGGCCATCACGGCCAGGACGGCATCAGTGCCTTCTGGGACAAGACGATCGCGAATGTCGAGCGCTTCCAGTTCACCATCCGCGATTCCCACGCGGCCGGGGACGAGGTCGCGAACGTCGGCACGATCACGACGTACCTCCCCGGCGGCTACCGCGTCGACACCGACGGCGTGTTCGTCTACCGGGTGCGCGAGGACGGGCTGATCGTGTCGATGCGCGCGTTCTGGGAGACCGAGCGCGCCATGGCCACGGCCCGGAAGGCCGAGGACTAGGAGAGCCGCTCCGCGCGCCGGGTCAGGTACTGCTTCTCCGGCTCGCTCGCGGTCTTCTGAGCCGCTCGGAGGTACGCCTCGCGCGCGGAACCGGTGTCCCCGGCCAGTTCCAGCAGGTGCCCGCGGACGGAATCGAGCCGGTGCGTCTGGCTCATCCGGCTGTCGTCGTCGAGCGTGGCCAGCAGTTCGAGGCCCGCTTCCGGCCCGTTGACCTCGGCGACCGCGACGGCGCGGTTGAGCGTGACGACGGGCCCGGGCGAGACCTTTTCGAGGACGTCGTAGAGCGCGAGGATCTGGGGCCAGTCCGTGTCGGCCGCGGTGGCCGCCTCGGAATGGACGGCGGCGATCGCGGCCTGCACTTGATACGGCCCGACGGGGCCCGCCTCCAGCGCCTCGCTCACCAGCGAAACCCCTTCGGTGATCGTTTCCGCGTTCCAGCGCGTGCGGTCCTGCTCGGCGAGCGGGACGAGCGAGCCGTCGTCGCCGGCGCGGGCGGCCCGGCGGGCGTCGGTCAGCAGCATGAGCGCGAGCAGGCCGGTGGCCTCGTCCTCGTCGGGCATGAGCCGCCGCAGCAGCCGGGTCAGCCGGATCGCCTCCGCGGTCAGGTCGGCGCGGTGCAGGTCGGGGCCGCCGCTGGTCGTGTAGCCCTCGTTGAAGATCAGGTACAGCACCTGGAGGACGACGCGGAGCCGTTCGCCGAGTTCCGCGGGCGGCGGCAGGACGAACTCGGCGCCCGCCTTCTTGATGGTCTGTTTCGCCCGGCTGATCCGCTGGGCCAACGTCGATTCCGGGACCAGGAAAGCGGTCGCGATCTCGCCCGTGGTCAGGCCGCCGACGGCGCGCAGCGTGAGCGCGAGCTGCGACGGCGCGGACAAGGAAGGGTGGCAGCACAGGAAAAGAACGGTGAGCGTGTCGTCCGAATCGGCCACAGTGGACGGTTCGGTGAGGTCCATCAGCGCGTCGTTCTCCTCGCGCCGCCGTCGCGCGCTCTCACTGCGCCACTCGTCGACCAGCCGCCGTGACGCGACCGTCGCGAGCCAGGATTTCGGGCTGTCCGGGATGCCCTGCTCCGGCCATTGCTGCGCGGCCGAGAGCAGGGCTTCCTGGACGGCGTCCTCGCAGGCGTCGAACTGCCCGTGCTTGCGCACCAGCAACCCGATGACCTGCGGGGCCAGCTCCCTCAGGAGCGCTTCCACCTGACGATCGGTCTTCACGACGCCAGTCTTACCCCATCCGGGGTGTCAGGCGACGGGGGAGTAGTGCGAAGCGTCGCCTTCGAGGGATTCGCTCGGCACCCCGTCGATGCCCACCGGGACGTCACCCGCCACGGTCACCCGGTTCAGGCGGCGGGGCAGGTCGTCGTAGTTGTCGACGGCGTAGTGCTGGGTGATGCGGTTGTCGAACAGCACCAGCTGGTTCGGCTCCCAGCTCACCCGGACGACGTTCTCCGGCCGGGTCACGTAGGACTGCAGCAGCCGCAGGATGTCCCGCGACTCGCCCTTGGACAGCCCGATGATCCGCTGCGCGAACCCGCCGATGTACAGGCCGCGTTCCCCGGTCACCGGATGGACGCGCACCACCGGGTGGACCGTGCGGAACTTCTGCGAGACGAACACCTCGCGGCGTTCCCGCTCCGCCTCGTCGAGAGTCTCCGGCGCCTTCGCGTAGTCGTAGTCGTTGGTGTGTTCGGCGCGCAGCGTGTCGGCGAACGCCCGGAGCGGCTCCGGCAGGTCCCGGTACGCGGCGGCCGAGTTGGCGATCAGCGTTTCACCGCCGTACGGAGGGACGACCAGGCTGCGCAGCGTGCTGGCCTTCGGCGGGTTGAGCACGAAGGTGACGTCGGTGTGCCACTGGTTCGCACGGCCCTGTTCGCTGTCGACCGGCAGGATCGCGGGCTCGCCGTCGACCGACGGGACGGTCGGGTGCGCCTTGGTCAGTTCGCCGAAGTGCTCGGCGAACCGCTGCTGGCCCGCGTCGTCGAGGTCGACGTCACGGAAGACGAGCGCCTTGTGCTCGTGCAGGGCGTCGGTCACGAACGCGACGGTCGCCGCGTCGAGTTCCTTGGCCGGGTCGACGCCGAGGACCTGCGCGCCGATCCTGCCGGTGATCTTGCGGACTTCGACCTGGGTGTTGAGGGCGGTCATGCGGCGTGCTCCTTCACTGGGGTGCGGTGGACGGGACGGGCGAGGCCGTAGTGGCCGCGCAAGGTCGTGGCGGTGTACTCGGTGCGGAACAGGCCGCGTTTTTGCAGCTCCGGGACCACGAGGTCGACGAAGTCTTCGAGACCGCCCGGCAGCGTGGGCGGCATGACGTTGAAGCCGTCCGCGGCGCCTTCGGTGAACCAGTGCTCCAGCTGGTCGGCCACCTGGGTGGCGGTCCCGGCGAAGACGCGGTGTCCCCGCCCGCCCGCCAGGCGCTCGATCAGCTGGCGGATCGTCAGGTTCTCGCGCCGCGCCAGGCCCGTGACCAGCTCGAACCGGCTCTGCGCGCCTTCGGTGAACGTGCCGACGTCGGGCAACGGACCGTCGAGCGGGTACGGCGTCAGGTCGTGGTCGAGCATGTTCGACAGCTGCCGCACGCCGTACGCGGGCGTGATGAGGGCGTTGAGTTCGGCCTCGCGCTCCTTCGCCTCGGCCTCGGTGCGGCCCAGGATCGGGCTGATCCCCGGCAGGATCTTGATCTCGTCGGGAGAGCGGCCGTATTTCGCGAGCCTTCCCTTGACGTCGTCGTAGAAAGTCTTGCCCTCGGCGAAAGTCTGCTGCGCGGTGAACACCGCCTCGGCGAACCGGGCCGCGTATTCCTTGCCCGTCTCCGAAGAGCCGGCCTGGACGAGCAACGGATGTCCCTGCACCGGACGTGGGATGTTGAGCGGGCCGCGGACCTGGAAATGCGGGCCGTTGTGGTCGATCGGGTGGATGCGGTCGGTGTCGGCGTAGACGCCGGTCGCCTTGTCGATCACCGCCGCGTCGTCGTCCCAGCTGTCCCAGAGTTTCCTGGCCACTTCGACGAATTCGGTGGCGCGTTCGTACCGCAACGCGTGCGCAGGCCGGGCGTCGCGGTTGAAGTTGCGGGCCTCGTCCTCGCCCGCCGACGTCACGATGTTCCAGCCCGCGCGCCCGCCGCTGAGGTGGTCGAGCGACGCGAACTTCCGCGCCAGGTGGTACGGCTCGTTGTAGGTCGTAGACGCGGTGGCGATCAGGCCGATGTGCTCGGTCGCCCCGGCCAGCGCGGAAAGCAGCGTCAGCGGCTCGAACAGGGTGTGCGAGTTGTAGCGGACGTTGCCCCACAAGGCGACGCCGTCGGCGAGGAACAACGAATCCAGCTTGCCGCGCTCCGCCGTGCGGGCGATGTCGACGTAGTGCTTCAGCGTCGCGGCGCGGTGCGGATCCGTGCTCGGATGCCGCCACGCCGCCTCGTGATGACCGTTCGGCATCACGAACGCGTTGAGGTGCAGGTGTGTCATGCCTTCTCCTTGACCCGCCAGGTGGAGAATCGCCGCTCCAGCGCGACGAAGCCCGCGTTGATGGCCAGGCCCAGCACCGACACCGTGATGATCGCGGCGTACATCTGCTGGATCTGGAAGTTGACCTGCGAGTTGTTGATCAGATAGCCGAGCCCGGCCTTGGCGCCGACCATTTCGGCGGCGATCAGGATGAGGATCGAGTACGCGGCCGCCATCCGGATCCCGGTGAAGATGGTCGGCACCGCCGACGGCAGGATCACCTTGCGGAACAGGTTCGGGCTCGACAGCCCGAGCGAGCGCGCGGCCTTGACCAGCAACGGATCCACGGTGTTGACCCCGGCGATCGTGTTGAGCAGCACCGGCCAGACGCAGGCGTAGACGATCAGCGCGATCTTGGACACCTCGCCGATGCCGAGCAGGAGCGTGAACACCGGCAGCAGCGCGAGCGCGGCGGTGTTACGGGCCAGTTCCAGCAACGGGTTCAGGAATTCGGCGAGCGGCCGGTACCAGGCGATCAGCAGGCCGAGCGGCACCGAAACGGCCACCGCGATCACGAACCCGGCGGCGGACCGGCCGAGACTCGCCAGCAGATGGTCGGCCAGCTGCCCGTTGAGGATCAGCTCCCAGAGCGCCACGAGGTCTTCCGACAACGGCGGGAGGAAGGTCCTCGTGCCTTCGTCGAGCAGGTACTGGGGAGCGAGCTCCCACACCGCGAGGAAAAGCAGGATCGCCGCCGAACTGCGGAAAGCCTTGCTCAGTCTGCTCTTCTTGCGCGGTTTCTCGACCGGCTTCGGTCCGGTTCGGACAGTCGGTGCTTCGAGTGTCGCGGTCATGCGGCCCTCCGGATCTCGTCGTGCAGCAGTTCCCACAGCCGATGGCGATGGGCCACGAAGGCGGGCGCCGAGCGCAAGTCGTCGTTCGAACGGTCGCCGAGGTCGATGTCGACGACGTCCTTGAGCCTGCCCGGCCGGGACGTGAGCACCGCGACCTTCTGTCCTAAATAGACGGCCTCTTCGATGCTGTGGGTGATGAAGACGATGGTCTTGCCGGTGCGTTTCCAGATCCGGCGCAGTTCTTCTTGGAGCAGTTCGCGGGTCTGGGAGTCCAGCGCGGCGTACGGCTCGTCCATCAGCAGCACGTCCGGGTCGTAGGCGAGGCTTCGCGCGATCGCGACACGTTGTTTCATGCCACCGGAAAGCTGATGGGGGAGATGGTCCTCGAAACCGGAAAGCCCGACCAGGTCGAGGAATTCCCGCGCTCGTTCGGCACGCTGCCGCTTGGTCAGGGTGCCGCCTTCGAGGCCGAACTCGACGTTGGCCCGCGCGGTGCGCCACGGGAACAGCGCGTACTGCTGGAACACGACCCCGCGATCCAATCCCGGCCCGGTGACGGGTTTCCCGTCGATCAGGACCTCGCCGGAGGTGGGTTTCGCGAGGCCGCCGAGCAGATCGAGCAGGGTGGACTTGCCGGAACCGCTCGGCCCGACGAGGGAGAGGAACGTGCCGTCCTCGATGTCGAGGGAGACGTCGTCTAGTGCGGTCAGCGTGTCGAAGGTCTTGGTGACCGAGCGGAGGCTGATCTTGGCGGTCATGCGCCACCGCCTTCGCGGTACGGGTTGAATTCGTTGGTGTAGAGCTTCTTCAGGTCGACCTGGTCGTTCTTGATGAACCCGGACTGCTTGAGCCAGCCCGTCCAGAGCGTGTAGTCCTTGTCGGAGATCAGCCCGCCCTTGGTGACGCCGGTGCTCTTCCAGTACTTCAGCGTTTCGGTGTTCTCGTTGCGGCCGCGCTTCTGGATGATCTTGGTGAACCGGGCGATCACCTCCTCGCGCGGAGTGGTGCGCGCCCATTCGATCGCCTTGGCCACGCCGGTGACGAAGGTCTTCGTGGTCTCCGGGTACTTCTTGATGAAGTCGGTCCGCAGCACGTACGGCCCGCCGTTGTAGGGACCGAAGGCCTCGACGTCCTTCACGATGGGCCGTACCCCGCCTCCCGCGAGGGCTCGGTCCTGGAGGACGCCGTTGAGCGCGGCGACGTCGATTTGGCCGTTGCGCAGGGCCTGTTCGGTGTTGATCGGCGGCAGGACGACGAGCTGCACCTGGTCGATCTCGGCGTCGGAGAGTCCGTTGCGCTTGAGCCAGGTGTCGAGGGCGGCCTCCAGGTTCGCGCCGACGGTGTTGACGCCGACCTTCTTGCCGATGAGGTCGCGTGCGGTGCGGATCGGGCTGTCTTCCTTGACGTAGAAGCCCAAAAAGGTCTTCTCGTCGGAGCCGTAGTAGTTGACGACCGCCTTGATCGGGGCGCCGGCGTCGACGAGTTTGGCGACCGCGCCGGTGAAGGCGCCGCCGAAGTCGGTCTGGTCGGTCGCGGCGGACTGGATGTCCTGCGGTCCGCTGATCGTGTTGCCGACCCATTTGAGTTTGACCGGGCCGAAGTAGCCGAGGTCTTCGGCGAGTTCGGGGAAGGTCACGTTGTTCGCCGACCCCTGGTAGCGGAGTTCGAGCTTCTCGGGCTGTCCGGCCACGCCCGCCGGAGTCGCGGAGGCGCCGCAGCCCGACAGCGCCAATCCGGCGAGGAGCGCGGCGATCAAGGGCACTGGTTTCTTCACGGTGGGCTCTTTCGTTCGGGTTCGCGTCGTTGAAGAAGATTCTTCGCGGTCCCGGCGGAGAGCGTCAATTTTGCGATTTAGTGAAGTAACTCAGGAGGCGTTGGCGAGGTTCGTGAAAAGCGGATCTTCGTACAGGGCGTTCAGCATGACCGCCCCGCCCGCCGTCGCCAGCTCGGTCCCCGGAAAGCTCGACGCCACAACGTTTTTCTCCGCGTCCTGGCAGATCCAGGAGCGCTGGGCGACCTCGTCCCGTATCGTGGAAAGGCAACCTTCGACGTCGCGTACACTCTGGTCGAGCACGATGAGGATTTCCGGATTCAGGACGTCGAAGAGCAAGGCGGCGGCCTGTCCGATAATCCGTGCGCGTTCCTGGAAAAGGGCGATGGCGCTTTTGTTTCCCGACGCCGCCGAATGGAGTACATCGGCGAAAATCGGTTCTTCGATGATTTGTGCTTCGACGGCTTTACGGGCGACCGTGCGCTCGGACACCGTCGCTTCCAGACAGCCGGAACGCCCGCAACGGCAAGGCTCCTCGCTGTCGTCGACCCGCAGATGCGCGACGGCGCCCGCCGCCGACCTCGGTCCATGATGGACGGTGCCGCCGGTGGCGAAGGCGGCGTCGACCACGTTGCCGGTGAACAACTGCACGACACTGCTGCGCGCTCTCGGCTGCCCCAGCAGGCGTTCGGCGTGGATGAGCGCCCGCGAATGCCCGTCGACGCGGACGTCGAGACCGGTGACCTCCGTGAGCAGATCGCGCAACGGAACCCCGCGCCAGCCGAGCAACCCGTGCTCCACCACCGTTCCCGAGGCCTCGTCGACCCAGCCGCCGGTCGCCACCCCCAGCCCGAGCGGCGTCCGATCCGGCGCGTGTCCGACGAGGAGGTCGTCGAGCAGTTCCGCGATCTGCGCGACCTGCACGGCGGGCTCAGCCCCGTGATGCGGCGTTTCCAGCTGTGCCAGCACTTTCCCGCGCAGATCGAGCAGGCCGACGGTGAGATGGTCCACCGCGACATGCGCTCCGCACACCACGAACCGCTCCGTGTCGAGGTCGAGCGGCACGTACGGCCTGCCGACCGCGCCCGCGACCTCGGGCAGCTCGATGAGGAACCCGCGGCGCATCAGCTCCGCCACATGCCCCGTGACGGCCGCGGCACTCAGCCCGGTGCGGCGCGCGATGGTGCTGCGCGCTATCGCCCCTTCGTCCAGCACCACGCGGAGCACCGCGCTGGCACTGGCGCTCCGCCTGCCGGTCACGGTGCCGATGTTCGCAAGCGGGTGGCGGTGGGCCTAGGGCTCTCACGATCCGGGAGCAAGCCTTCGGATGAACCTAGCGCTGTGTTCGCAGCGGTCCTCGTAACCCCGCGCGCGGTAGAAGGCGTGCGCGCCGGTCCGGTGGCGGGAACTGGTGACCTCCATGGTGTCGCAACCCAGGCGCCGCGCCTCCGCTTCGGCCGCGGCGACGAGTTCGCGGCCGATCCCGGTTCCGCGCCGGGTCTCGTCCACCACCAACGCGACGATCCGTCCTCCGGAGCCCGGCCGCTCGAGAAGCGGGATCGCTACCACCGCGACGACGCCGACCACGGTGCCGTCCGCTTCGGCGACGAACGCGGCGCCTTCGGGATGACGGGCCCAGCGTTCGAGCCGGCCGCGTACGTCGGTCTCGGTGTTGTCCGGGTAGCCGAGCTCGGCGAGGAGCGCTGTCACGGCGGGGGCGTCGGTGGTGCGGGCGTGGCGGATCTCCATGATCGCCATTAAAGCTGGGTGAGTGGGCCGGTCACGCGGGACCGTGTGGATTTCGAGTCATCCAACGCACCAAAATCCACACGGTCGGCCTCGCCGGACCGGCCGGTGAACTCGCAGGTCGAGGACCTTGAGTCGGGCTGACAGGATTTGAACCTGCGACCCTCCGCTCCCAAAGCGGATGCGCTACCAAGCTGCGCCACAGCCCGTGGCTTCCCCGATCTCCCGGGGGGTGTGCGCACAGCCTAGCGGGTCACGCTAAGCTGTTTTCGCACCCGGTACTTCGGGGGCACGCGGGTGTAGCTCAATGGTAGAGCCCTAGTCTTCCAAACTAGCTACGCGGGTTCGATTCCCGTCACCCGCTCCACAGCTTCGAACGAGACCCGTAGGCCCTCTGGCCTGCGGGTTCTTTCGTGTCCGGGGG
>Ga0307518_10003991_pt1 | contig 10606 bp, 11 predicted proteins | sample 25_EM_MG_FD_203889 | JGI IMG/M metagenome (GOLD analysis project Ga0307518, IMG submission 203889) | Populus trichocarpa ectomycorrhiza microbial communities from riparian zone in the Pacific Northwest, United States - 25_EM | ecosystem: Host-associated > Plants > Roots > Unclassified | place...
CCTTCATTTCTCAATCATTTCTTCTGCTTCTTTGGTTGTTCTGGTATGGGAGTTGGACTGCAGAAGGCTGCGCTCCTTTCTCATACCAAAAAGATCATTATTCATTGGATTCTTTCTGCTTCTTGATTGTTCTTGTGTGATAGATGACTGTCAGCGATGGCATTCATCTCTTGCATCAGGATAGTCATTCTTGTGTGATAGATGGCTACAACGATCTTGTATTCATTCTTCGCATAAGGATAGTCTTGACTTTGTGTGATATGGATAGCGAGGGCTGTCTGTATCCCTCAAGTCGGGACAATCTTTCAACAGATCTTGGGTGCATTCTTCGCATTAGTTTCATCGGCTAACTTTCTCCATGTGCATAGTACCAAACACATTTGGTGTGTGACAGCGGGTGGGCTGGACCACGCTGTCAACGATTGTGGCAACTGTGTGCTATGTGTCATGCAGTGACAGCTGGATAGTGCTGCAGAGCATGTGCCTGATGCGCTGAAAAGACAACAAAGGGTTTGGGTGGCTGCTCCCTCAGATGAGGTGCATTCGACCCAGGAGCTTCTGGAGGTCAGGCAAGGCTCCCAAGGACTGGGGAGACTAGGAGAAGTAGGGAGAGTAGAGGTGTTCAGTCACTCCAGGACTGAGCTCAAACATATACAGAGGAAAGAGGGAGATTGCTTAGTAAGCTAGTACAAGCCTACATAAGCTAAGGTAAGGGAGTCCAGTATCAGTACTACTACCAGCAACTCTACACACCTAGAGACAGGACAGTCTCTACAGTGCCATATTGCAATCAAGCCTCAAGGTGACTTGGTACCTGGTGGCTATGCTATATAGTAAAGTGTTTTTCCTGATGTGGCGGCCACCTGGCATCGGCAGGTAATAGGGGTCTCTTCACTGACCCGGGCTAATGAGCTCGGAGGTGTGGTTGGCCTCATTCCAGTCTCTAGTTTCTCTGAGATCTATCCAATGGGTGGCCTGCCAATGATCAGGCCCATGATGGATGGCCATTTGTACCAATTTCATGCTTGCCCAAGTTTGTCGGGTGTTGTCGGTTCGGCCAGTGTATGTTGAGGCACTTGAGGACACATATTTGGGCATGTGGCTGTGCTCGACAATCATTGGGGCATCCTCCAAGCATCAAGTACAGTCATTCCCTGGCACTTGAAACAGCTAACTCCAACAATTGCCACAACACATACATTCAAAATCAGAGCCACAGAAGACATAGTATGGTACTAATATATATATTAGCAATGCTGGTTATGGATGGTAACATGGAAGACTTGATGAGATATTCGCAGCAAAAGGTTGTGCTTGCTTGCTCACTTGAAATGCTCCAAATAAGGTATATCAATCTTGTTTAATTTGGGTCATGTGACCTCAGGGCTAACTAAACCTCCTGTTGCTTAGGCAGTGCACAATTACAGGAAAATATGACCAAGCTGGGACTTGAACCCAGGACCTCCTTGTTGGACTGTACAAATGCAGTATGTTACATAATCATGGTACTAGAACTTTCGCGTCGTTCTCCTGTCCACCTCAGTGACTTACTGTGATCACTGAGGTGAGTATATGCTACTGTACTCGTTTCCTGTTCCCTTGCTGATGTACTATAGTGACCTATAGTCTTATAGGTTATGAGCCCTGCCCGTGCTCATTAAGGGTCACTTGAAAGTAAACTAACACATTATCTCCGAGATGATGACTAGCTTCTCGAAGGAGGATCTTCTCCCCAAGATTCCTGCCTTGAAAGCGGACGGAAGCAACTGGCTTATGTTCAAGAATTGTGTTGAGTGGGCTACAGAGGCAAAAGGCCTGATTGAGTACCTAGAGGGTACCAAACTGAGGCCAACCGATCCTAGCAAAGACCAGGACCCTCTGTGGGAACCCTCTGATGCGGAAGCGTTAGCTGTCGCTGAATACCCGGAGAAGTATGCTACGTGGCGAAAGGAAAACGGCTACGTGAAACAACTGATCGGGAGTGCTCTCCCCAAAACTCTTTTTATTAAGATCAGGAACGAAACATGTGCCAGTGCCATTTGGGACGCGTTGGCCAATGAATTTGAAAACCGTTCACGTGTCGTCACAATTGAGATGCGATGGAAGCTCCAGGATCAACGATGCGCCGAGAAGGGCGATGTACGCGCTCACTTCGATAAGATGATCACTCTTCACTAGGAACTAGCCTCGCTCGGGCATTCCATAGATTCTGACGACTTCGCCGCCATGCTGATCAGTTCAGTCCCTATGTCCTACGACTCAACCATTTCTGCTATGACCACCTCCGCTAAAATCACCCGCCTTGATCTCACCCCCGACGTTATAATGACGACTCTCATTGATGACTATGACCGACGACAGACGAAGTGCGGTAAGAAGTCGACGAACAGGGAAGACGCTGCTTACTCTGCAAGCTCATCCAACAAGAAGTTTTCTGGCAACTGTCACAATTGCCAGAGGAAGGGTCACAAAGCCGAGGATTGCTGGGAAGAAGGTGGCGGAAAGGCTGGTCAACGCCCCAAGCGGAAGTGGAAGGGCCATGGTAAAGGCAAATCGAAGGACTCGAAGGACAAAGCCGGCACTGCTGATGCTGAGGGTGGAGAACCCGACGGTGTGTGGTTCGCGCACGCTGCTGGTCCGGATGACGAGGATGATTGGCTGCGAGAGGTTGACGAAGCTGACATCCAGGCTATATGCGCTGAAACTGATGAGGACGAGGAGCCAAAGTCTTCTTACAGTAGCGCTCTTCTTGCCGGCGAAGATCTTCAAACCGGCCAGCGCATGGTCCTCTTCGACTCTGGTGCTTCTCGTCATATGTCGTCTTATCGGGACCATTTCACGAACTTCAAGTCAATCATGCCAAAGGCCATCACAGCAGCAGACAAACACACCTTTGAGGCGATTGGAAAGGGAGACCTTACCATTCTCATCCCCAATGGCTCTTCAACCACCTGCATTCTCCTTCGCGACGTCTTGTATGCGCTGAAGATGGGCATCACGCTCGTGTTGATTGGCAAGCTCGATGTTGCCGGCTATGCAGCTCTTTTTCATGACAAACGGTGCCAAGTCTTTGACTTGCGAAAGAAGAAGAAGCTGGGAGAGATTCCTCTCACTAGCGGGCTGTATTCTCTCAGGTCATCTCAGGCGGCAAAGAAGCTGTTCGCAGGGGTAGCGAAACACGGCGAACCTCTTACGATGCAGGAGGTACATGAACGGCTAGGTCACATCGCTCCCGATTCCATCCACCAGATGGTCAAGGACGGGACAATCACTGGCATTACCCTCGACGAAGCCCATGAGTCAATGGGTACCTGTGACTCATGCGAGTATGCAAAGCTCACGCGCAAGCCGATTGGAAAGCTACACGACCCCCTATGTCAGAGCAAGCTCGGTGACGAAGTACACACCGACCTATGGGGCCCATCTCCCATGCAGACTGGCAGGCACAGCCACTACTATGCCTCCTTCACTGACGATTACACTCGTTACACCAAGCTTTATCTCCTGAAGGCAAAGTCTGATACATTTGACTCGTATCAGGCGTTTGAGGGCTGGTTAGCAACCCAGTTTAACACGAAGGTCAAACGGCTTCGTTCCGACCGCGGTGGAGAGTATCTGAGCGCTGAGTTTACTAAACACCTGAAGTTAAAAGGTACCAAGTGCCAGGTGACCGTGCACGACATGCCCGAACACAACGGTGTTGCGGAACGACTAAACCGGACGCTAGTCAAGAGGGTACGTGCAGTGATACACGCCAGCGGTATGCCAAAAAGCCTGTGGGGAGAGGCAATCATGCATGCGACTTGGGTGAAGAATCGCACCTCAACACGGTGCCTGGGCAAGAAAACACCTTATGAAATGCTGTACCAGAGAAAGCCGAACCTGGAAAACGTACCGGTATGGGGTTGCTGTGTAAAGGTGCATGACACGTCGGGCATGAAGCTCGACATGTGTGCTCGCGATGGCCATTGGGTTGGTTTTGACCCAGAGAGCGATGGCCATCACATTTATTTTCCAGATCGCGGTATCATTGGCGTGGAACGCAGTGTTGCTTTTGAGCAGCGAGGGCGGGAAGTGCCTGTCATGCCTCTGATGGCAAGCATGCAGGGGGAGCAAAAAGCCGTCAGCGTCGAGAGCTCGTGAGTTGAGAGCCCACCACGCATGGACGATCAGCACGCATCGCCTCCAGAGACAACAGACAACACACCTGCGTCCTCCAACACCAACACAGACCATCTTGGCTCCAACTTTGAGACCCCCGATCCTCAACCACTTCCACGCCGCTCCACACGTCAATGCTTTGAGTCAGAATACTTCAAACGGCTGCGTGAGGGTGAAGGAACGGTTGACGGTAAGCGATCCAAGGAAACTCCTACAGCAGCGCTGTCAGAGGTGCTGCATGGAGGGAGGAGCGAGGGGGAGTCGCCAGATGACGTCGTCGTCGTCTACGCTATGGTTGCGAAGGTCAGCGAGGCGGAGGGCCTTGATCCATCGACGATCGACGAGGCACGCGCTAGACCCGACTGGCCAAAGTGGGACGAGGCGATCTCGAAGGAACTTGCTAGCCTAGAGGCTGCGCGCACATGGGATGTTGTTGAGTGTCCCAGGGGCGTGAACATCATCGGATGCAAGTGGGTGTTCAAGATAAAGAGGAATGCTGCCGGGGAGATCAATAAGTACAAGGCACGTCTCATTGCTAAGGGTTACTCACAGGTTCAGGGTGTCAACTATGATGAGACGTACGCACCTGTAGCCCGACTCTCATCCCTATGCACCATCCTCGCTATCGCCGCCCGAAACGACTGGGATGTTGACATCTTCGATTTTCAGAGCGCGTTCCTGAATGGGAAGTTAGACAAAGGTGAAGATCTGTACATGGAACTCCCACCTGGTTACAACGTCAACAAGAGGCTCAAGCACACGGTCGCGAAGCTCCGAGTCGCCCTCTACGGTTCGAAGCAGGGAGCTCTGAAGTGGTACCTTGAGCTTTGCAGCTCACTTCACGAACTCAGACTTAATCGCGCGCATTCGGACTGGGGAGTGTTTTATGCTCACATCGGACGCGACATACTCATTCTCGCGAGCCACGTTGATGATTGTACACTCACATGCGGTATGTTACATAATCACGGTACTAGAACTTTCGCGTCGTTCTCCTGTCCACCTCAGTGACTTACTGTGATCACTGAGGTGAGTATATGCTACTGTACTCGTTTCCTGTTCCCTTGCTGATGTACTATAGTGACCTATAGTCTTATACTCCTGGCATATACCCAGGTGCTCTAACCACTGAGCTACCAGGCCACAGGTACTCAAGGGCGCTTGTAGGATTTATAGTGTTTGACACTACACTTCCATTCTTGTAGGATTAGTGCAGATTACACTTTCCAACAAATCTTAGTCATCCAACATGCCTGCTCTCTGATTGGCACCTAAGGCAGCAGTTCTCAGTACCAATAGAGGTCTTTCAGACCAGGTCTCTATGTTATGAGAAACCTATCTGTAACACCAACAATCTGCACCAGAAGTACCCAGCTGCCCCTGAATATTCATTTTATTGGCTGGCAATTGGCAAACCATCCTTGTTGCTTCACGCCATACCTCCCTGCACCTTCAGCAGCCCTTGTTGGACCCTCTTCAGAGGGTTGGGCCATGCCTAGGAGCCTCTGTACGTCTCTGCTTTAGCTCCATAAATTCTTCTCACAAACAAGTTCTGCTCTTTCTGTTCTGCGTGCTTCACTATGTCTGCGCGTCATGCCTCATGCTCATCTCAACCCATTACAACCAAAGGGATGGGCCTACATTTCTCCAGCCCCCACAAGGCAAGAAATAAGAAGAAAATGTCCACAGCTGTCAATATTCCTGGACGCAGCTTCAAATGCCAGAAGCTCCTCAATGAACTCCAAGACTTACTCGCCCCCCCACCTCTTGAACCTAGACTGTCAGAAAACCATAGTTTCCAAGCTGCCTCTCACATTCCAGAGCCTATGGAGCCTCAAGAAAGCCTCCCAATGGAGTTTGAAGATACGTTCACATTTGTCACTGTGACCTGTGATAGTGCCACTGTTGAACACATTCGCACCTCCAGGTCGACTTCATCTATTTGTGCCAGCTGGAAAGCGATACTCCCAACTATAATTGAACCCTTTATCAATTATACAGTGGCAACACTCGGTAAACCTTTGTCTGTCCTCACTTCCTCACTTTCCTCGTGCGTAGTGCATTGCCAAGAGCAGAAGTCCACTACAGTTCTATGCTTGTGTTTCGACCATAAGTATTTTCAATATATTGTCACCTCCCTACTCAACTATGACCCCCACCAGGTTTTGTATCTATTAATGTCCTCAGTTGTTGCTGTTCCATGTTGCCTCAAACGCTCATATCTCATGGACTATTTCCCACTGCTCCCTCCCAGCTGCAAATGGCAGTCTCTGTGGAACTTCTCGATTTTTATTGTGTGCTCTTCAAACATTTGTGTGATGCAATCCACATGCTTGCTGCTGCTCTAAGCACCTACTATACCAGGTGAGGTTTCTGTGTAACAAACCACAAAGTAAGTTATGTACCTCTTTGTTTTCGTTACTTCTATTACTCATTACTAACCATGTAAGGGAGCAAGTGTGAGAGACCCATTCTGCCGGGGTCTCAGCCAGGCTGTCCAACGGTATGGTATCCTGCAGGTTGAGCTGCAGAAGTGGGTCAATGATATCATACAGCATTGTCGACTCCTGCTCAAGTGAACTTCTGAGTATGTGTCTCAGCTGGATCCTTCATTGTTGCTTCCATATGCACATCCAGAGCCTCCCTCACGAGATTCATGTGCTGAGATCCTTATCAAACATTGTCCTGCCTGTTTTGGTGGAACCTTATTTGGGAGGTCATTAGACCAAGGTGGCAATATCCATGTTGCCACAGATGGTAATTTCCATCACCGTCATCAGCATTCTGCAGGTGACTCTCTGTTGTTCTATGAACCGTCTTACCTCCTTCCCAAGGTGCAAGATAGATGCTGTTGGTTGACACATTGACTGGGCTCGCTGTCATCCATCGAAAGGGTTGCAGTCTGAGGTACCGGATGAAGCAATCGACCAATGTGAAGCTTTGTATGAGGCCACTGACGGCCAGAAGCAAAAGGCATTGACACCAGATTAATGGCCTTAATATGTTGCTGTCAAGACCATGTCCAACTCTGGACTCTTATCCAGTTACTCCAGTCGCATCGCAGCTCTACAGCTTGACTCCAGACCTCTGTGCATCACTCCGGTCCCAGACACGCACATACCCTTCCGCTAAGTGCGATCCTTTGCATTAGTCTCAATCCAGTCGCTACCATACTTCCCCATCTACCCTGTTGTACCATGAGTTCCCCGTGCTCCGTTTATACCTTCTACCTTGTAGTATTTTCTCCAGACCTTACTTATTTTCATTGGACCTGACCTAGTCCCAACTCCAGTTATTCCTTGTCTGCCCTTTGGGCTGTTTACTTGTCACCGTAAATACTCAACCCTAGTTCTCCGTAGTATAAGTACCCTGTACTCCGTCCTGTATACCTCAGTCTGAAATCAACTTAGTCACTACTCCAGTCTCTGTCTGTCTCCACCTCCATCACCTTGACCAGAACCTACACAAGGGATCAACGCTCATTGTCCTTAGTCATTGAATCCAAGCAGTCACCAACTCTGGCTGGACTAATCTCTTGTCCAGCCCTCTGCTCTCCCCCATCGTCCACCTTCATCCAGACTTGACCGGACCCCCTACTGGAGTAGACCCGGACTTGACAGTTGCCATGACATCCCACTATTTTTGGCAAACATAGACATGCCAGGCGAGCAACAGAAGTATAATATAGCTCTCATTGAACATCTTTTCACTCTTCTTCCATCTCAGGCTAATGTAATAGTGTTATATGATGTAGGTTGTGTGCTAGCTCGCTTGCTTTCCCAGGTATGTTTGGTCACCGACCCATTTCCTGTGCTAAATGCTAGTATTTACAGCTTCCCATACTCAATCCACTTGTTTTTCCCCGTGTTCGTTTTGCAACTACAGTGATGCATGCTTATGGCCATGAATGGGCCTGTCAACTTGTTTACAACCCACACCTCATTTCAGGCTTAGGGTTGTCTGATGGTGAAGGGACGGAGTGATTGTGGTCTCGTTTTATTAAACTTATCGGCATTGAGCACATTTCCTCTGTAAGTTCATATCAAACCCTATCGGACATTAGCTCATTGTTGCTTAGCGTCAATGCCACATCTGGCTCATTGATCACCATGCAGCAGTCACTGGTTACAAAATGTGCAGGGAGCTTGGAGATTGGCTTAGGTGCCATCTCAAGAAGGGTGTAGGTGAACAAGGTTCCACTGCGCAAGAAGTTCTCAACAACTGCAGTGTGACTGTTATGGAGCTTCAGGAACAATGGGCCAATCAACAGGAAGCACAATTATCCATCCGAGCGCATACATATATATCTTGCATCGCCTCTATGTTCTAACATGACATGACTAGATGTGCCTGCCAAACTGAAGAAAGAACTCAATACCATGCTTGCATTGCAGGCTGACTTGGACAGCAGCAGTAAACTGCTGCAACTGGCTCGGGCCACAATTGAAAAAGGTAACATGACTCCCAGCATCCTTGACACACTTGGAAGTTTAGAACATAGTCATGCGAAGCTCATGACAAACGCCAAGGCACTCTACTCATCACTCAATGTACACGACTGATTCCCGGAACTTACCAATGTCAGCCTTGACTTCATGCAGACCCTACTAATGGCTTGGGACTAGTGTTTTAAGGTCCAGTCCTAGGACCAATGAAAGACCGAGGACTGGACTGGACTGATCACATTTAGGACTGGACCGCGGTCTCGATCCTGCACTGGTTGGCCAACTTGCGGTCTTGGTCCTTACCATTGAGATTGAAATCAAGGACCAGTTGTGGACTGGTCCAAACTGGTCTTTTTTGATATAGTGCATGCATAACATTTCACTGACCATACGAAAGGCACACAGACATAGTACGATACAATACCCAAACTAAACCATGATGACATCATCAACATCACCCATCTGATTGTCCCTGGACAATTCTTCATCGCGCTCGTACAACTCCTTGATGTCTTGAAGGAGAATATCTTCGACTTCACAAGAATTAGCTTGAGCATGGTCAACGAGAGAGGAATTCCACATGTGCTTCATGATTTGAAGTTCTTCGAAGTGACTAGATCCAAGGCAGGAACATCAATCTGTAGCTATTTCGGCACCAGCCGAAAAAAGCCACTCACAGGGGACAGATGATGCGGGGACTGCACAAACATCTCGTGCGATACGTGAAAGAGTTGGATACACATGAGCATGTTTCTGCAAGTTATGTCAGTATACAAGGCATGAAATAGCATAGTGATACTTACTGCCCACCATGCAATAATGTCCATATCCTTCAAAGCACCTTCAATGACCACACTGAGATAGCAGCATAATTCAGCAGCCCAACCCAGTGAGGCGCTGTTCTCACAAGCGGCTTTCTCCAGGAGCTCATGGCGATGGCAATCAAATGTGGAATCAAGGGTGGCAGAGCCTGTAGTGGGAGATGACTGAGATGCAGATGTTGATTGTCCATGGGCAACAAGTTGGCAGTGGGATTCCTCCTGAGCTTCTTTCCAATAATCATGCATAGCATTCTCAATCATCTTCAATGCCTTGTTGTGCCAGTTCTTTGCATTTGGATCACCTGCCGCTTGTTGCTGTTCTTGTTCTTCAGCTCCTCCCCAAGCCATCTTAATGTAATCCAACTTGTAGTATGGATGGAGAACTGTCAAGACGATCAAAATAAAAGTGCATCAGAATCAAGTTGAACCTACTAAGTGCCAAAATGTAGACCGGCTTATCATCAAGTTTATTATAGTACTTTCTGATCTTGGCAAGACCACAGCCAATGGCAGAGTGGTATGGGCGATACTTCAGATCGTTCTGCTTCACTTCCCAACTTGTTTGAAGTTCTTCAAGCGCTGGAACGATACACCAGAGGGTCGGATGTTGCTCTGCTGAAAAATATTGTTGGATTGCATTGGCATCTGAGATGATGGCCTGCATATTGTTGATGTGCTCCCAATCAGCGGCTTTGAGTGTGAATGCCATCCATGGGATTTGTTTATCAACATGGCCATCCCTAGAATGTTGAATAGTTGTAATGGGACTGAATAGTTCATCTGCAGAGGCAATGAATAAGTTGATTGGCTAGAATAATCTGTATAAGTTCCTACATTAGTATTGGTAAGACTAAAGACTTACCTGACAAAGATCATTTGCACAGGCAAGCATCTTGTCTGCTGTGCCCCATCAAACATTGCTATGCAGTGGTATCATGCATGGAGGATCAATTCCACACCTTCCTTGAAGTGAGCCACAGAAAAGATAAATGAACCTTGATGGCCAATGTATGCACAGCAGTGATCACATCAAGAGAGTCTCCAAGTACACAATTGTTGGGGAGCATAGGGTCATATTCCCAGATGGCTGACATGGTCTCAACAGTTGCAGTTTTGGTGATGGTAGCCATGAGATCGGTGACACCTAGGTTGACGACATGCGCAAGGCAGAACAGGCAA
>Ga0307518_10003994_pt1 | contig 10604 bp, 6 predicted proteins | sample 25_EM_MG_FD_203889 | JGI IMG/M metagenome (GOLD analysis project Ga0307518, IMG submission 203889) | Populus trichocarpa ectomycorrhiza microbial communities from riparian zone in the Pacific Northwest, United States - 25_EM | ecosystem: Host-associated > Plants > Roots > Unclassified | place...
GGCAACGCGTTGGATGTTTTGACGCAGCAGTGTCGGGACCTTATATCTCGGGATACCTGGGCGACCGTTCACGAGCTCGATGACAAGGCTGACCATATCTCAGCCAATGTTGGGAACATTTGCGACGCCGTCGGCGACATTCGCAAGAATGTGGAGCACATGCGAATTGGTGTCAAAGACATACAACAAGAGGTCCGGCGTGTTCTAAATGGTGTCTGTTGCGTGGAGGATGCTATTGGTCATGTCCAGAACGGTGTCGATGAAATTGAGAATAAACTCTCCAAGATGGGTAAGAATGGTTCTACACGGTTGCGACTTGTCCTAAGCAATTTCCATGCAGATCAAAAGGCCACCCTTAACGAGCTCGCCTATGTAGAGAATGCTACATTTGTCGCCGATAAGGTCTGTTTGGAAGGCACGAGGGTTGATATCCTGGGGGACATCGTAGACTGGATCAGTAATTCGGAGCCTGATACTCCTCAGGTGTTGTGGCTCTATGGCCAGGCAGGCAAAGGGAAGTCGGCCATCGCCCATACGATCGCCAGCTGGTTCAAATCTCTTGGAGCCCTTGGGTCGTGTTTCTGCTTCGCCCGCGATCAACAAGCTGAACGTCGCCACGAAAAAATATTCACCACCATCGCACGTAATCTTGCTGATCGTGACCCTACTTTCAAGCGGATTCTAGCCGAGGTCATTGCAGGTGATAAAGCGTTATCCACCACGCGCGATGTGCGGCAACACTGGGACAACTTCATTTTGGGTCCCATTTCCAAAGTTGCAACGTCTTTGGTTGAACGGGTGGTCATTGTGATTGACGCACTCGATGAGAGCGGTGTCGAGGCCTCCCGGAAACAAATTCTCAACGTTCTCGCTTCTGCACAGGTTACCAAGCTCCCGTCCAGTATTCGTATTCTCATCACGTCCCGCCCTTTATCTGACATCGTGGAGGCTCTGCAGGACGTTCCACACATCACATCCAAATCCATGGATGATATCTCTATCGCGAGTGCTGAACGCGATATTCATCGATACGTTTCTGCTCAGCTAGGAAGAAAACTGATGGATCGTTTCACTAGCCAACAAATTTCACGCCTCGTACAGCTGGCGGGTGGGTTATTCGAGTGGGCTCGCTTGGCTTGCGAGTATATCAAATCACGCAAGGGTGGGTCCACAGCCATGGAGCGATACGAGGACCTGGTCTCTGTTTCGCCCGGAGCAGGGAAAGGACTTTTGGACGAAATGTACCTTACCATTCTGAGAGACATCATCGAGGACAACCCGAAGGCGCGTGCGCGATTCCACTCTGTGATGCAGCAAATACTGTGGACCCAGGAGCCTCTCCCAGTGAAGTCATTGAATGCGATGCGGCGCAACTTCCCCGACAATGATCTTTCTGAGGTTGAGGCGATACTCGACCCCATGGGTGCCCTGTTGAGTGGCATTGCTGATGTATCAACCCCAGTCCGTGCATTACATGCATCATTCTACGATTTCTTGGCCGACCCTGCGCGGAGCATGGAGTTTGCCATCAAAATGGAAGACATTCATTGTCAGCTTACATGGGCTTGTGTTCGAGTCATGAAAACTGGGCTGTGTTTCAATATCTGTCGATTGGAAACCTCGTACCTACCAAACTCCAAGGTCACTGACCTGGACTGGCGAGTCCATAAATATATCCCTGCCCACTTGTCTTATGCCTGTCGACTCTGGGCTGTTCATGTTCAGGAGGTACAGTTTGGGAGGAACTTGGCACGAGAAATGGAGTTGCTGTTGAAGGACAAATTGCTCTTCTGGATTGAAGCACTCAGCCTATTGAAGGTGCTCAATGTTGTGCCTGCACACCTGGCAACTATAGCTTCATGGTTGGAGGTATGTTTATTATGAATCTGATCCCAACCAACAGTGCTAATGACATTATTTAGAAGGGTGATACCTTTAAACAGGTGTCAGCAATAGCAAGAGATGCCATCAAGTTTGTCCGTGCATTTAGTGGTGCAATCATGGAAAGCACCCCACACCTGTATATCTCAGCTTTGCCATTCTCTCCAGTAAAATCCATCATTTATAGAGAGTTCTCACCCAAGTACTCAAATTTGGCCCAAATTGTTGATGGAGGAGAGCTACACTGGCCAAACCTTCAGCTGACAATTAGAGGATATGTCTTCACCTCTGTTACATTCTCAGCAGATGGAAAGAGGATTGCATCAGGTTCATGGGATAATACCATATGTTTGTGGGATGCTGAGACTGGACTGCAGCTGGGTAGCCCTCTCACAGGGCACACTGAGCCAGTAACCTCAGTGGCATTCTCACCAGATGGAAAGAGGATTGCATCAGGTTCTTCTGACAGCACCATATGTTTGTGGGATGCTGAGACTGGACTGCAGCTGGGTAGCCCTCTCACAGGGCACACTGAGAGAGTAACCTCAGTGGCATTCTCACCAGATGGAAAGAGGATTGCATCAGGTTCATGGGATAATACCATATGTTTGTGGGATGCTGAGACTGGACTGCAGCTGGGTAGCCCTCTCACAGGGCACACTGAGAGAGTAACCTCAGTGGCATTCTCACCAGATGGAAAGAGGATTGCATCAGGTTCATGGGATAATACCATATGTTTGTGGGATGCTGAGACTGGACTGCAGCTGGGTAGCCCTCTCACACACACTCACCATGTAACCTCAGTGGCATTCTCACCAGATGGAAAGAGGATTGTGTCAGGTTCATGGGATAATACCATATGTTTGTGGGATGCTGAGACTGGACTGCAGCTGGGTAGCCCTCTCACAGGGCACACTGAGCCAGTAACCTCAGTGGCATTCTCACCAGATGGAAAGAGGATTGCATCAGGTTCCTTGGATAATACCATATGTTTGTGGGATGCTGAGACTGGACTGCAGCTGGGTAGCCCTCTCACAGGGCACACTCACTTGGTAACCTCAGTGGCATTCTCACCAGATGGAAAGAGGATTGCATCAGGCTCTTCTGACAGCACCATATGTTTGTGGAATGCTGAGACTGGACTGCAGCTGGGTGGCCCTCTCAAAGGGCACACTCGCCATGTATCCTCAGTGGCATTCTCACCAGATGGAAAGAGGATTGTGTCAGGTTCATGGGACAACACCATATGTTTGTGGGATGCTGAAACTGGACTGCAGCTGGGTAGCCCTCTCACAGGGCACACTCACTTGGTAACCTCAGTGGCATTCTCACCAGATGGAAAGAGGATTGTATCAGGCTCTTCTGACAGCACCATATGTTTGTGGAATGCTGAGACTGGACTGCAGCTGGGTAGCCCTCTCAAAGGGCACACTGAGAGAGTAACCTCAGTGGCATTCTCACCAGATGGAAAGAGGATTGTATCAGGCTCTTCTGACAGCACCATATGTTTGTGGAATGCTGAGACTGGACTGCAGCTGGGTAGCCCTCTCAAAGGGCACACTGAGAGAGTAACCTCAGTGGCATTCTCACCAGATGGCAAGAGGATTGCATCAGGTTCACATGACAGCACCATATGTTTGTGGGATGCTGAGACTGGACTGCAGCTGGGTAGCCCTCTCACAGGGCACACTGAGCCAGTAACCTCAGTGGCATTCTCACCAGATGGGAAGAGGATTGCATCAGGTTCTTCTGACAGCACCATATGTTTGTTGGATGCTGAGACTGGACTGCCACTTGGTAGCCCTCTCACAGGGCACACTAACTTTGTAACCTCAGTGGCATTCTCACCAGATGGGAAGAGAGTTGTGTCTGGCTCATATGACAACACTATACATATGTGGGACTGTCCCCCAGATGATGTGGGCAGTCTGTTCTCCTATCACATTCCAACACAGGCCCTTCTCCCACTCTGCTATTCTTCAAATCCATCTCATGCCTTGCTGGATTCCAATGTGTATACCTATGAAACTGATTTTAACACACAGCATATCAGGGTTCTAGTGGGATCACAGAGTGGTGGATGGATTGCTAGCCCAGAAGGTCACCTGCTTCTATGGGTTCCATCATATATGCCAAGACCATCATTATATTTACCCAGCATGTTATTTGTTTTAGGGAAACGTACCAAGCTTGACTTGAGCAAGATGGTTCATGGTTCCCAATGGGTAAGGTGCAACTATCCACAGGATGTAGTAGGCACATGACTGTTGTAGTTGCTTGCTAGGAGTGCCTTCACTTCCACTTTCATATTCCTTCCATTGTATATTTTATTCATGGTCTCATTTCATTGTAATAATGTCTACAAAATTTATGCCTATGTTGAATTGTTTTTGTCCTTAAATTTGGTGTGAATGTGAGTTAGACATGGGACAAGTGCAGGTTGGGACTATGTACTCATAAAGTGCCAACTACATCAGCACAAAACATGCTTGGTACTTGAGGTAGCATGTCAAGTTTCAACAAGTATGGAATTGTGAGACATCATAAATATGTAATGAATGTGGTGTCATGGCAAGCTAAGGCTTCTTTAACTACATAAATTGTGACAAGAGACAGTACACTGTCAAAATGCCATAATGGAAGGTCCAAACATAAGCCATCAATCAATCATTCAGCTGATCATTGGTGAGAGAAGGGGAAAGAAGGCAAACCTTGAGATGACCCTGCACTGGGCCAAAGAATAAGTTCACGAGCTTGATATCCCTGTGTGACACCTTGACCATGCAAATACGACACTCCCATCAATATTTGCTTGAAACAGCACTCGACTTCACTCAGTGACATGTCCCCTTTCTTGATCGCCCCCTATAGGTCCCCCTCGCACCACGCCTTGTTCTCATCCTGGACAAGATCAACAGTATCAATGACGTCGGCATGATGCAATGTGGAGATGCAGAATTCTGCCATAAGCTTCTTGATGTATTCTTTTTCAGATTTGTTCTTGCGACACTTCCAGAACTCCTAAGGGATGAGGAAGAGTGATAAGCATACTTGAACCCACAGTGTAGTATCTAGGGAAAGGAGGAGATAGGCATGAACATACAGGGCTCACCTTGACAGCATACAGCATCTCTCCCATTTGTGCGCGAGCGGTGCAACCAAGGTTGCACCTCTCCCTACCATTGCAACTTTCTGACATACGCCATGCTTTTGCATGAGGCTAACACCACTTTCACCTGTAACAGATTTTCGCTCACTGTCGGAGTCGGATTTGCGACTCGAACCAATTGCACATCCAGAAGACTTTCTGTTCAGTTTGGGAGAGGATACTATCAAGGTGGCAAGAGAGAATCTGCTCGAATCTGATTGAGCGTTTGATGAGGCGCATGCATGGACTGGGGTTGAGGGGGGTTGGGGCGAAGAAGGGGCTGTAAAGGCCTGTGATCTTGGGTTCTGCATAGGCTTGTTTGCTGTGGGTGATGCAATGGAGGAAGTAGAAGGGCGTCATTGTTGATGGAGTTGTTGTTGATGCGAATACCCTCAGGCTTCTGCTGGGTGCCTGGGACAGGGACCGCGTGGATTGAACACTCCAGCTTTCAGACTCGGAAGGGGATGGAGAGTCTGTGGCTGAAAGTGTTTCTGACCATGGCACAGATGGCGGCATTGCAAAGTCCCTAGGCTTGATGGGAGGTTGTACGACGAGATTATCAAGGTTGGGATGGAGTGTTCCTTTAACGATTGGGGTAGCTGTGGTGGCAGAAATTGGAGAAGGTGAACTGTGGTCGTATTACACGGTGAAAGACATTGAAGTGTGGTTTTTTGATTGTTGTCTGCGTGAGGAGTCGGGGCAGAGGTGATTGATGATTGAGGGGTAGAGCCCAGCGGTGATCCTGGAAGGGCTTTTCTGGCCCATTGACCTTGGACTAGGCTTGATCCAAGACTGTTGTCATCGTTGCCGAGGAGAGCAAAGCCAATCGTGTTCCATATCAAAGAATCCATAATGTTGTGGTCGCAGAGCTGAACTGGTTAGGACCCCCAATGCCATCTGAGTGTAAGGATGAATCTAGGTAACAATGTCAGTCTAAATTTTCCACTGCAGCAAGCGAGAAATCGTACATTGGCAATGGTGCTATGAAAGTCTTGAATGGTTGGAGATACGATGAACTGATGGTGTCTATCTGAGAGACGGCAGTGTTCAACCCCAACAACAAGCTTGACAACATGTTGCATAACGCGTGGCAGAGGTGCTATTGCGTTGAGGTCTTTTTGAGCAGCGTTGATCTCGTCATGCATACAGGTCACAGGAGTGACTGCCAGCTGGCGCACTTTATTAGTTGGCTTGTGCTATTTATCAGACAAGTAGTCAGCAAACAGCACTAGACGTGGATGTTGGCCATTTCTCATACCCTGTGGTCTGGTGTAAAGGTGTGAACTGGTCTTTCGTGCAAATTGTGCAGCTATCAAATCTTGAGGTGTCAGCAAACAATACTCCATGATACACACACTGCTTCTGCAGAACTTGGGATGGTAGTGTTTGAACAAAGCACTCACGCCTACAGGCGAACTAGCGATACTCAAGTTGGACCATTTAAATGGGAGTAAATGCTTTAACCTCGCCAGTCCTCCCAGAGTGCTAAATGCAAGCAAGCGGTATTGAAGTGATCACAGGGATACGAGCTGGAGATGACCCTCGTGACTGCTTGCTCGTTTGTTGATCTAGAGGTTCTATGGAGAGACAAATTGCATACCAGATCCATCCGAGGGTTTGTTGCGACTCGTCTGGGTTTGGTATTCTGCTTCATGTTGAAGTGATGAATGTCACTGGACTGATTATTGTGGATCGATCATATGAAGAATACCGGTTGGCCGGTAAGTGTTTCAGGTGGAAAGCAACCTTAAGGCAATCCATTCAACATCTGAGTGGTCAGCATGCAGTCCAGTCCAGTCCATCGGGACGCCTTTCACTCTTCAGGATCTTGCCGTGAAGTGCTGTTGACCAACTTTGACTGCACCAGCGTCCTTGATCGTGCTCAACCGTGGCACGGGCAACAGAGACATTTGTGATGCAGAATCAAACCCTGAAGGGGACCTAATGAGTGAGCCCTGTGCGTTCATGCTAGCTATTCCCCCCTTCCCCCAGATACGATTCCATGGGTTCAAGTATGCTCACTCTTCCTCATCCCTTAGGAGTTCCAGAAGTGTCGCAAGAACGAATCTGAAAAAGAATACATCAAGAACCTTAGTTCTGCATCTCCTCCACATTGCATCATGTCAACATCATCGAAACCGTTGATCTTGTCCTGAATGAGAACAAGGCCTGATGTGAGGTCATGGAATTTTGCCCTGGCGGGGACCTATATGTGGTGATCAAGAAGGGGCCCATGTTGCCAAGCGAAGTCGAGTGCTTGCACAGTCAAGGCGTCACACATAGGGATATCAAACCAGAGAACTTAGTCTTTGACACGCAGGTCATCTCAAGGTATACCTTCTTTCTCTCTCTCACCAATGATCAGGAAATGTCACACCTCAGATTCCATCATCTTGATGATTTTTCATTCTCCTTAGTGTGTATGGTCCACTGCACGATGCCCGTTTAGTCGATATCTGGGCGTGTGGGATCGTCTACTATTGTCTCCATTTTCAAGAAATGCCGTGGCATGCACATCCCACCTGCTCAAAAATGCACACTCACACATCAAAGACACTCGGTCTCTAGCTCTATGACATACTCCAGCAAAGACCACGCCAGGGAACTGCACACATCCACATCATTGCTGTCCTCTCCCCGCGATACTGGTTTGGTAAGTTGCTACTCGCCGAACTTGCACGTATGATCAAGAAGCTCAATCCCTCAGTGATTCATCTCTTATGCGTACAGCTCTCACTGTATCAAGCACACACAGATCGCGTGAGTGCCTAACTTGTCAACCCTGACTGATTTACAGTTCTCGCACTGCCATATATCAAGTCCGATACACAGAATATACGAGGTGACCCACACATGCTCTGGGGGATTTTGGACAAAGATAGGATATCATGATGCAGACGTCCCGTTTTGTACACAAATTCCTGTGGTATCAGCGAGGTAGCTGCAGTGAGACAATTATACTCGTAGGGTGTTAGGAAGACTTGCCGACGTATGGAATTGCTTATGCACCAATGGTCACTCTCACCTCTACACACCTGTCAACATGAGGCGTAGGTAATAATCACACAAGTGTGAATGTACTGTATGCTAGAGTTAGGCTGTATCTATTTGCTGCGGAGCATGGGACGAGTTCTAATCGTAATGCTGGGATGTGTGGTGCGAGTCACTGGCAGTGGTGGGACGTATGGGACGAGTGGAACATCCCAGTGCAGTGGCGATATGATGAGGATGTGGTGAAGTGTTGAGTCTTTGATGCTAGTCCACGGTGAAAGGATCGTTAAATACTGATCAGAGAAGCGATGGAGCCCAGCTTTGTATGTCCAACCTGTGTGGGTTCCATTTCAGATTCTGGCACCAACTGATGCCTCCCCCACTTCTTCCTTTCCTGTGTACTGTCTGACGATCCACTTTCAAGCGATCCAGTGTGCTGCACAGGATGCCTGGTGAGGCATGAGCATTGCAGTGGTCAGGTGAGAGGGTTGCATAGGGGGTATGGTCAGTTTTGTACCAAAGGCGAGGTAGTGCACTGCGTGTGACAGCAGATTGGCCCAGCTGTCAAGCTACGCGACGGAGATAAGTAATAGGGCAAATAAAACAATGTTCTCCATTTACCCGCCAAGCAACGAGCAAAGTTGAGCACATTGATAATGCAATGAATGAGCTCAACACGGCCGCAGTGGGCTCAAATCATGAGGGACTCTGAGAATGATGTCAACAAAGTTGCAACCTCCAAAACATCGGTTTTTCTGGTGTCTGCTCACCTCACTATCCACCACGCTTCACGCCTACAACCTAATCGAGCTTGCGGAAGACACAGGTAGATGTTCCAAGTTCTATCTCAATCATCCATACTGCCAACCTTGCAACCAATGCGAACACGGGTGCCAGCAACTGCTGACATGAACATGATCCTGAACCAGAGAGCAAGGAGTACTAGGGCTATATTGGCATTCAAAAGCAGAAATGGAGATGGAGAAAGTTGCACATACAACAGAGACACATTCATCATGGACCGTTGAAAAGGTGGCTCGACCTGGTAGATGCGATGCATGTGTCCATGAAGCATTCGGGCCGCGCAAGTTTGAATTGGTAGAGAGCTGGGGAGGGCGGGGTCAGATGGCATAAACAATGGGCCCAGCCACCGCCAACAGAGAAATGACCTAGGGACATGAAATACAAAGACGTACACTGTCCTTAAGCCTTTACTCAATTGCAATCACTGCTACTCTCACAACCAATGCAAAATGGGTGCCAGCAATAGCAAGCATGAATACGATCCTGAAGCAGAAGCAACGATTACGAGCTCCAAACTGATATCCGAAAGAAAAAGTGGAGAGCGAGACACGTTCGCCAGACAGAAAGTTTGTTGTTAAAAAGGTGGTCTGACCTAACAGAGGCGAGGATACACGTCAATATTGCTGTGCAAGTATGTGTGGTTGGAGAGGTATACAGGGAGAGGAGTTTAGGTCTGCTGGGATGGGAGAAGCCACAACACTTCAGCATGTGCAGAGGAACAGGTGAGGAGAAAGCATACTAAGGTCGCATTGCTATAAAGGAGTAGTGGATGTATTTCGATTCCATCCATCGCAAGGTTTCAAGGAACCGTGCAGACACATGTACTGGCACAGCCCCGGGGACGGTCTTGCATAGTGCTGTGGCTCACACACCCTCAGTCCACACTCATCATCGTCTTTGAAACTACACATTCGTGCTCAAGGTATACCACTGAAATCATGCCAAAACATAATAGCAATAAGAACCACTCTTCTCTTGGAAAGAATCAGAATCTGGTGCTTTGGATTCGCACTTCCATCTCTTTTCAAACTAACTGAAGAGACAGCAGGGATCTTCTGGGAACACCTCTTGTGCAGGCAGGCTTTTGGATGCTGGTCACAAGGTATACACTTCGGTTGTATTACATAGGTGCCTGTACTTGTACTGAATTGCCCCGCAATACAGTTGTTCAGCCTCTCTTGCAAGCCCTCAAGGAACACTCTCGTCGAGAAAAACCCAGATACAATCAATTTGGTAAGTGCATCGGCCCATTGGGTTTGTGCGAAACAATCAACCTTGTGATTGCGCAATTCCATCCGCTGTCACGCACCAAACAGGTTTGGTACAGTGAACATGGAAGATAACGTCAATATCAAACGATCCTGGTGCAAAGGATGAGCACGACAGAGCCTCATCGTAGCCATCTATCGCACAAGAACCGCCAAGAAGCAGAAGAAACTGAAGGAATAACGTCCAGTATGGTATGAGAAAGGAATGCACACTACTGTGGTCCAACTCCCATACCAGAACGAGCAAAGAAGCTGAAGAATTGATGGAGAAATGAAGGAAAGAAGAGAAGAAACGACGTTAGCACTCAAATGTCATTTTTAGGTGCCCAGTGCCAGCATTCCGATATTTTGAATAGCTCCACCGTTTCCAAAGCTATCAGGCACGTGACTATACCGTCAGAGAGCCTGGAGCGTGGTCTATCTGCCTGTCAAGTTCCGACGTGGATCCGTTTATTTCCCACGGAGATATTCCCCCCACAATCCAGACGTTCGTCTCATCAGTCACTATGGAG
>Ga0307518_10003995_pt1 | contig 10603 bp, 15 predicted proteins | sample 25_EM_MG_FD_203889 | JGI IMG/M metagenome (GOLD analysis project Ga0307518, IMG submission 203889) | Populus trichocarpa ectomycorrhiza microbial communities from riparian zone in the Pacific Northwest, United States - 25_EM | ecosystem: Host-associated > Plants > Roots > Unclassified | place...
TGTCGCTCAGGAGGGCGGCATGGCATTTGGTGATGCAGGCGATGCACTGGCCGATTTTCAAGATGGGGAACCTGCACTAGGTGAGGATTGCATTCCACCGTGCAATTGTCTATATAATTCATTTCTTAGAACCATCCACTACCTTCGACAACATCTATGACCTTTATATCAATGATCCGGGAGATCACGACCTTGTGGACGATGAAGAGGACATGACAGGACTTCAGTCTATGGCTGATTTTTTGCACAACATTGTGGATAGTTGATATTGTCCATGGATCCCATTGTCATCTCGTACATTGGGGCACCCATGAGGTATATACTTTTGTTTGTACCTCGGCCTTGATCAATCTATCTGGTTCCTGTTCCATTCCTGTTATCTGTGCACTCCATTGCGTCCAGTGTACCGCAGCTTGCTCATGAGTCCAAGCTTGGCGGCTGTACCATTCGGGTTCGTTCCCCCTCATGTTTCCGTTGTAACGTTCAATTATATGTAGTTGTGTGCCCAAGCCTGATTGCCTCCATGCCCTGCTTGCAAAGTATGCACGTACCTCATTGAAGGACACTGCATGCGTCGTCCCTCTCATCTCTGTTGTCCGATCCGGGGCAAATTTGCGAAACTACAGCCGCTGGAGGGTCAAGATTTGATGGATGGCTTAGCAGTGAAGGTCCAACTTGGGAGTGTATGGAAGCAAAGTTTGATGGAGCTGAGCGGGGGACATCAGTGTGTATCTATAGACTCCGAAGGAGTGCAGGTGTGGATATACTGATGCGCAGGTGCAGGTCACTGATCGTACTATCACTGACCCTGGCTCTTTTGTAGTTCATGCCCGCACCTATGTACATTCTCTGAATGAAATCAATGCAGCTCTTGATCTGTTACATACATAGTATATTGGGCAGCTTTTCTCGACACGGTTCAAGGGGGAGCAGTTTATCGTTGTGTCGCTGAAGGGAGGGGCTATTTACGAACATGAACATTCTGTGTTGTTCAGGATGAGGTTTAGGGATGGGTTGTCTATTATCGAATGTTGGACTTCACAGTAATATATTATCGTGTTCAAGACAGTCTACTTGTATCTGGTGTGTATGCACATCACCCAAGAATAACCCTTATATTAAAGCAGTGACCCAGCATATAGCTTTTTAGTTTACATGGCTAGCGCGTGCTATATTGTTTTTATATCTAAACAGTGCTACCTCAATGATTGGTATTCAGTACTCAGGGATCAAACAGTCTTACATGTTCAGCTCAGTTTCAGCAAAATCCATGTCATTCACACTCTGCTCTGTACCAGTAGTATTCAACCAACTGAGTCGACCGACTAGAATGGAAATAGATTGGCTGACTACGCCCTTGGGAATTATGTAATTTAAGCTCTCAGCATCAATGTGCTCACGTCCAACTCAAGCTTCAAGCACGTATCACCCTGACGCTTCTACGATGTCAAGCTAACTCCCTTGATTACCACAGAGCCTAACTCATTTTAGTATCTGGCGCAATGATCGGTAGGATCAGTAAGTGCTTTACTAATACTAGTGTATCATTGAACCTGCCTACAATGTCTACAGCCAACCCATCAATACTACCATCATGCCTCTGCAGCGTGCCAACCTCGAGGACAGCGAAAATGAAGCAGACGTACTCGAAGGACAAAACCCATTTACCGTTGCAGTGATCGCAGCTATTTATTCCTCACCTTTCGCGCAAGGTTTCAGCAATGACCAGCGCCAAGCAGCAATACGAGCCATGCTAAGACACGGTGCACACGAGGACGGCAAACACTACCTCACCAAATCGCAAGGTGGTCTTCATCCAGCCTATGCAGGCTTCAATCCGGTGAACAAATCCGAGAACAAAGTTCTCAGCAGGACAGACCTAGTCGAAGCATCACTCGGCGACGTTTTTGATGTGGTAGGTTCAATGTCATCCACTTGCCCCCCCCTTGTAGCTCACGTTCTATGCTAGATCACCTTGCAAGACCGTTTAGATGGCGGAATCTCTGTTCTCCTTAGATGCCCGGGCTCTATCGCACTGCTTAACCTCGCTGCGGAAAAAATATCAGTTGACCTCTATATTACCCCTCGCGAGCTCATTCGAAACGAACGCATCAGTGGTGACACTGCCATGCTCGTCCAAGTATTTTGCCAGGAGTTCGCTCTTCCTCACCTGCAACATTTCACAGAATGGTGCAGCATTGAATCTATGAGGATTCCCAGACTGCGCTGTAAGTCTGTGCTTGAGTATCCCCTCAATTTCACTGACATCAGTGTAGCTCTTACAGAATCTATTAGTCTCAAGGGACCGAATCACCTTCCTGCCTTTTTGAGCGCTGTTGGCTCACGAATTCAATGCACAGCACTCAGTGCCGACACAAGACCTGACGCGTCAGATGATATGCGGCACTTATCACCCTCTGCCGTGATCCGCGAATCTGCTATGCTCGCTCCTAGTCCAAAGGTTACATGTCCTTTCAACGCTGCAGGCTCTGTTCATCAACTCAGCGCAGACGTGAAACCTGATGTGTCGGACGATGTGAGGCACTCGTCGTCGTCTTCTGTGATTGAAAAGTCTACTGTACTCACACCAAGTGCAAAGAATATGCATCCTCTCAGCACTCCCACTTCTGTTCGTCAACGCACTGTCTGCCAACATTGTCCTGCGGATGCATTTCTATATATGGCTAATGAGAAATTGGCGGAACCAATTCCGCCTGTCGTCCCTCCCAACCTGCTGGCCCTGCGTTCCCCTTTGATTAGTCTGGGACCAAACACCGATGCCGTACTTGATCGTTTTAGTCTGGGAGATGAGTTACTCCCTCGCTTGCATATATTGGTCAAGACAGTACGCAGCAGCCGTTGGGAGGCTGTTCTGAGGGTCGCGCTGTGGAATTTGACATACGAGCAGGCATCCAATTTATCTAACGCACTTTTCGTGGATCTCAAAGTGACTCCGGGACTTTCTATTACAATGGTATGTTTCCCCTTCACTCCTACAGATCTCCAGTTAGATCTAATTAATCTATGTTATAGAAACCAACGCTCCCGATCTTAAGGGTTCTACTCCGGTTGTTTAACGTTCTGCTCAAGATTCTTGGTATCGCGACCCTGTTGCGCATTCTTTACTTTCTAGTGCTTATGATCATTGTGTAATAGAATTGGCACTCAACCTTACTCAAATTGGTTGTGTCTAGGTCCTGAATATATCGTATTTTATTGTCACCCCTTCATCCTCGGCTGTTAAATACTGCCGCGCACTGGAGAGAGGGCTCGACTCACTCGTCCCCCCATGGTCTCACTGGTCTCCATTCCATCCATGCCAGGGGCCCAACGTGTTCAGCCAAAAGCACGTCGACACATCAAAGTTATCCTCAGTGCCGAAGCACGCGCCATACTCAAATCAAATCAGCGCAAGAAAGCGGAGCGATTTAGAGAAGACCTACATGACGCGTGCAGGTCATTGGACAAGATAACGAAGACCCTTGCTTCCAAACATCACAAGAGTGTTCGACGCGTCCGAAATGACCTCCATCTAGGTGCTATGAAATTACGCTCCAGGCGTGGCAAAATTAATGCTTGGAATGCATTCTGTTGGAAGAAACGGCATAGTGATCGCACCGCCAGTGAATTAGATGAGAACGGTATATTTCTTTTTATTCTGAAACTACCTATTTAACAGCATCACAGTGGCCAGTGGCAAGAGCATGCTGCCCACCTTGGTCAAGCAGAATCGCGAGGAATACCTTAAACTTTCGGCGGAGGATAAGGAAGACCTCGTCAAAGAATTTGGCGAATTTAGAGTGTCAAAGACTGTCGGAAACCGCGTCTCAACAAAGTCAAAAATCAATGATGCCTCACACACACTGAGGGCCGTTGAGAATGAGGTACGTCTCGTCTCCTCGAACTTTCTTTGATATTTATTGCAATCATTTTCCAGCTTCACAATCTCAAGTCTCGTACCGGTATTGAAACCATACTATACGCAACACACGGGTCAACCGATCTTCCGCTTCGGGCTGTTGCCTTTGCAACTGACGGTGTTGCGGATTTCATGGGCTCGGTGATGCGTATTGATGAACAAGACCTTACTGGAAAAATGGAGGGCTTTGCAGTACGAGGAATCAAAGGTAGGTGTATTTTTTTCCTACGAAAATCACGGAGATATATGTGACATTTCTGTATTAGGAGCAGCCCAGAACCATCAGCAGCGTGTTTCACAAGTTCGTACTTCTATCCGCCAAATCATCAATGATAAACTTCATAAGTAATCTCAATTAATATTTGGGCAAATTGGTAAACAGTGCCTAGGGGAAACCACCAGAGAACCAATGGCAAAGATGGAATGGTCCCAATATTTCTGAAACATTGTCTTTCACTACAAGGTCATCATAGAAGGCTGGCCAGAAAATATTACTTTCGCAAACCTCAGCAGTGTGTCTAGCTCATTATCTCTACTTGAAGTCTTGTTACAAAAGTGGGAGATGGGCATCACTTACTGGAAAGCATTATCAGATGTCAAGGTCACTGAGCTCAAAAGAAGGAGGGATGCACAGTTGGAAAGCGGAGAAATTGAAGAGACTTCACGCCGTACACACTCAGATAAAGGTAAAAAACGCGGTCATCATTCCTCCAATGGTCCAAGCCGCAAGAAGTACAAAAGTGCCAAAACTGTTAACGATGATGACAATGACAATGCACCATCCCCATCATCCACTCCCTCAGATTCTCCACAGTCTGCCACACAAACAACCACGGCCACAAATACTAGAAGCCCAGCTACAGATACCACTGTGGCTGTTGATGCTAGAAGCTCTGCCACAGATACCACTGCAGCTGTTGACGCTAGAAGCTCTGCCATGGAGATCACCATGGCTGCTAATGCTAGAAGCCCTGCCATGCAAACCACAGCTGCTAACGCTAGAAGCCCTGCATCACAGACTAGCACCACGCCAAGGGGCGCTAATCCTGACATATCCACTGCCACACAAGGCACTTCGGGCCCTAATTTTGATATCACGGCACCTGATCACCAGGACCCTTTTGATGACTTCAAGGAATTTATGAGATCGTTTGACAGTGTTACCACATCCTTATACTAAATTGTCATAGTACAATTTGTCCCTGTCAATTACTCAGTGTGGAAAAGGATAGGTGCAGCGAATGTCCACAAGGATGATCTGTCAAGTCTGGGTCTACTCCGGTAGGGGGTCCGGTCAAGTCCGGACGAAAACGGACAGAGGATGAAGGCAGAGGGCTGGACAAGAGGTTAGTCCGGCCGGAGTTGGTGACCGCGTGGATTCAACGACTAAGGATAACGAGCATTGATCCCTTGCGTAGGTTCCGGTCAAGAGGGGTAGACGGAGACAGACGGAGATGGACAAGAACAGGAGTAGATGACTATGGTTGATTTCAGACTGAGGAGTACAGGACAGAGTACAGGGTACTTATACTAAGGAGGACTAGGGTCAAGTATTTACGGTGACAAGTAAACAGCCCAAAGGGCGGACAAGAAACAACCGGAGTTGGGACTAGGTCAGGTCCGACGAAAATAAGTAAGGTCCGGAGAAAATACTACAAGGTAGAAGATATAAACTGGGCACGGAGAACTCACGGTACAACAGGGTAGACGGGGAAGTGTGGTAACGACTGGATTGAGTCTAATGCAAAGGGTCGCACTTAGCGGAAGGATATGTGCGCGTCCGGGACCAGAGTGATGCGCAGAGGACCGGAGTTGAGTTACAGTGCTGCGATGAGTCCGGAGTAACCGGATAAGAGTCCGGAGTTGGACATGGTCTTGACATGATCAAAGGTAAACAGATGGATGAGCAAAAAGGTCAACGTGGATAGGAGACAGTGCACATAGTTAATAGCATGCGGCCAATGGCTGTTGAGAACGCGCTATCAAGTCTACATTAACAACATCTAAATAGTCTGATGAGACATACCGAGAGAAGACATAAATATTCTGTCCAGGTGGAGTGTGTTGGCGAGTGGGGACGCTGGAAACACTGTAGTCGTCCACAGAGCAGCTAGGCACGTAGACGACCGAAAGAACAATGCCTGTAGCACGTATTCGATGTCAGTGAGGAAGGCAGGGGAAGTGCGTAGCATACACAGAGAATGACAAAAAAACCCGTAGTCATCCACGGAGTGGCTAGGCACATAGATGACCAAAAGAACGACGCCTGTAGCACCTATCCGACGTCAGTGAGGAAGGCGGGGGAAGCGCATAGCATACACAGAGAATGACGAAAAAAACCATAGTCATCCACGGAGTGGCTAGGCACGTAGAAGACTAAGAGAACAACGCCTGTAGTGTCTATCCGACGGGGAAGAGTCAGTGAGGAAGGCGGGGGAGGAAGCGCAAAACCCGTACACAGAGAACAACAAGCATGAGGCCAGCAGCACCCTGGACAGCTGCGATGACAACGACAATGGAAGAGGGATGGGGAGGGGCGTGGGATTACGTAGATAGCAGCAGGTACAATGCCAATAATGTCCTGGATGAGGGCGGGGACGACGACGACGACGGACGATGGAAGAGAAAAGGAGAAGGGCGTGGGAAGGGATTAACAGAAATGGTGGCATTACGCACTGTGTCGGGGCGGGAGAATGTGGGCGGACACATAAGCCATAATGGCCCCGAGCACCGTGCCGAGCCATGCCTACCACTATACCCTACTATACCAAGATACAACAATATTTAGGGAGTGAGGTATTGCTGGTGCTGGGGAAAACAAGGTAACAAGCCTAACTAGATATTACGATACTTCGTTGGGCCATGCTTTAGTAAGGCTTATTAATCGGGAGTAATATGGTGCATGTCACCTAGTCACCGCCACTTTTGTACAAAACTTACTACACATGCAAATGTTAATGACACACTTAGTCCTTTTGTAAAAACACTCTGATTTGACATTAAAAGAGATCTACCAGACCAATTTTCAATAACTCAAAAATTAACGAAGTTATAAATTTTGGTTGGTCCAAATTTTGCCAGGGGGCATGGGAACATTCTAATTAGGAAAGTAACCCCTGGAAATTACTACTTATGGTTATTGGCCATCCCTTTCCACTGCATTTGCAACACTTTCAGTGATGCGTCGATGGGACTTGTACTTCCTCAAGCTGAAAGCCTGCACCTGAAACTGAGCATCCCTAGCCCCTAATCCTGTCCTGTATGCCTCCATCCATTGTTTCATCCGATGTTCCCATTTCCAAATAGAATCCAACCCAACTGAGGCCAAAGCCTTTGGCATATTGTCCCGGAGTGTCATGAATGTGCAGTCACAGTTCTCGCGCAGGTATCGTTTTGTGGTGCCCCAAAAGTATTCAATAAAATTTAGCTCACAGTGGAACTTTGGGAGGAAGATACACATGTGGCCAGCTGACTTGACAACTTCCTGGACAAGGGATTTCTGTCCTTTAAAGTCCGGCTGATTATCAAGTATTTGTTTGGCACAGCAGTTGTCAGATGTGCAATTATCCTTGCACCGCATGCAGAGACTGTCTTTCCATAGGCTTCGTTCCATAAGGACATGCTTTATACCCTTTGGCATATCAGGAAGCTTGGGGTGATCTTTTGGAAAGATCATTTGGTGTGAAACCTTTTCCCCATGGCACATGAACCAGCCATCTCACAAGCAGGCTTGCTTTCCACCTGGGTTCATGTTCATGCGTGATGTAAGCAGGGCATCTTTTGCATATGCAGAGTGACCCTGTGAATTGTCAACCATGAGAAGCATTTGATATCCTGCACCATGGGCATGCTCAAATGCAGGGATGATCTTTTCCTTCAGCTGTATTGATATTTCAGAAATGAGTGGACCACCCAGATGATATGGAGATGAGCCTAAATACCTGTTTAACAAAGAGTTCCCCAGTCCAATAGCCATCATAATTCTTCCTGTATTCCAGTGTGTGACTTGCATCCCGCAACCACCCAACTGTTGAACAGATGACATCACTCTGATGTAAGCCACATCCTGCACCTTTCTTCCGCAGCGGCTGCTCTCCATCCAAAACCCAGCTTCATTTAAGGCCATCATTTGCTTGGGCAGTCATCTCATCATGTGCACAAAGCACAAGCCACCTTTCAACATAATTGGCAGGTGTTTTCAATAGCTCTTCCTCGACATCCCCAATAACATATTCCACCAGCTGTGCTGCATGCTTTTCCATTTCTGGGAGGAAGCGCTTTGACGATCTTCAACAACATCTGGTCGTTCGTGACCATCGTAGTACAGTGACTTTTTATACTCCTGGAATTGAAAGCCTTCCTGTCTCAACAGTCGCCGTGCAGTTGCCAAAGAAATTCCTTTACTTGGCTTCAATTGAATGCGAGGGAAAAGTTCGACTTCCATATATTTTTTGAGACCTTCGGGCATCTCGATGTTCGTGACGTGCTCAATGTACTGCTTTGCAGCCGTTGGCACCATTTTATCCTTGCTGAACTCGACAAGCTTTTCGGGGTTTATGGCCCACTTGTTTGAGCGCACAAACGATCGTAACTCGTCTCGTACGGCAGGGTCATCATACAATGAGAAAGTCTTTGCATGATGCCCTCTTGATGAAACCAGCAGTTCACGAACTGTGACCCACTTCCTCACCCAACAGTGCACCATACGACCACCCCATTTTTCGGCAAAACCCTGACTTTCGGCAGCTCGTTGAGAAGCTTCAATATGGCCCTTCTTGTTATGCACGACCATCCATAAGTAGCTCTGAATGGCACACGCCCAATATGCCTGCAGTCCATGTTGGCCTGCATCGAAAAAATCTGTTTTCAACCAAATGAGCTTCTCAATGTCATCAAGTGCAAATTCGAGAGCTTTCCATCACTCCATCCGAGTCTGTTGGCGTGCAGTACGTGCGGGAATTTCAAGTCAGCACCGTTTCAGAGGTGGGGGTTGTTGCACTCGAAATTGACAGCGCTGATGCAATGTTTCAGCATCGGAACTGGTGTCCTCTGATTCATCCTCAGAGTTATCTGCCTCCGAGTCTGACTCAGAGCTCAAATCAGAGAGGTAACCAGTGAAGATGCTGTGGTTGGCAGTAACCACTGAGTTCGGATTGATATGACTTGTATCGGACTCGCCATCATTGGTGATCTCCGCACAGAGAGTAGTACTATCAATGGATGGACTTTCAATGGGCGTGAACTCTGCAGGAGATCGAGAGGGCTCCTGACAAGAAAAAAATGACCACATCATGTCAGCAGCTGCACTGAATTTCCATGAGTAGAGTTTGAATACAACCCAACTTAATAATGTTTATGCTTACCTCTGGCGCATCACAGCATCCTTTTTTTCCCGTTCCCGTGCCTTCTGTTCGTGCCATCATCTCGTTCTCGCTGACAACCCATTATATCCAAGATGCCGGTTTTGTTCTGCCTTTTTCCATTGGCTTGGAGGTACGTTCTGAGTCTGCAACCTCTTGTATAGTGATGGAGCACCTGTAAGTGTCTCTTGTTCCTTCTCAACACGGAAGCCCAAGCTTCGAATGAGCTCTGCTCCCTCCAGCTCCATAACCTCCAGCTCAGAGTCAGAGCTGTCAGGCTCGGAACTCTGCCATTCCAGCTCATTGCCACCTTGGTCAGAGTGCGGGACCCAATTTACTGTTCCATCCCAACCACATTCGTCATCACCATTGTCAGTGACCTGAATGCTCAATTCAGCAGCTTGATTGTCTGATTCATTCTCTCTTACCTCACTTGCAGCCGCATCATTTGGAAGACAGGTGTCCTCTCTTTTACGAGCCTTGGCAGCACGAGCACTTGTGGCAGCCTTCAGAAGTCGTTTACTGGTGCGGGGCATTGTCAAACAAAGCTGAAATTTTTCATTTTAGTATTCTACACTAGTACAGAAATGTGTTGACCCTAAGCCAGAGTGACATGAGCTGCCAACCACTCGATACCATTAGCTGACTGGTGACCCCCTTGGTGACCCCCCCTGCGACATGTATCAGTCACGGGCCAAATTTGCCACTGTGCAAAAGTGGCGGTGACTAGGTGACGCGCACCATACACACCGGGGATTTCAAGATTTTCCGGCCATTTATAGTGCATTGAAAATGACAAATGATAATTTAAATTTTACTTTCACATTTTTTTAATGCCCTTAAAATTTGAATTATAACAGTAGTTTGAGATTTTAATGGCAGTAAAATTTGAATCACAGCAATAATTTTAAATTTTAATGCAAGTAAAATGTGAAAGTAAAATTTAAAACTATCATTTGTCATTTTCAATGCACTATAAACGGTCGGAAAATCTTGAAATCCCCGGTGTGATAGGTGGGCGCCGAAGTTGTTGTACAGCATAGTACGGCCGAAGCTGGCCGAAGTGCCGAAGCGATAAGCGCACGTGACTGGTGGGATAAGAGACTTGTGGGTTCAACGAAGGCCTGTAATTCATTCATTCCCCACAGGTGCGGTGAACGTGACTTACGGTTGTCCAATTATTGTGATGACCGTCCTACTAGGCAGACCACACACTCGATGAGCTACTAGTAACCCTTACAGTTTACTAGGTTGATAATGTCGTATGGTATGTATTTTTGCTTCCTTCATTCCCTATATCGCTCCACAGATCCTTTTAACCTGG
>Ga0307518_10003996_pt1 | contig 10602 bp, 11 predicted proteins | sample 25_EM_MG_FD_203889 | JGI IMG/M metagenome (GOLD analysis project Ga0307518, IMG submission 203889) | Populus trichocarpa ectomycorrhiza microbial communities from riparian zone in the Pacific Northwest, United States - 25_EM | ecosystem: Host-associated > Plants > Roots > Unclassified | place...
CCACTGTAGAAGAACCAAAATTGGAGCAGAAGGCACCAGATTCTTCTGAATCAGTTCCTGTGGCTGAGAAGAACTCTAATGGAGCTGTGGCTCCTGGTGGAGGGGTGGAGGTTGAAGTGAGTAAATTTGAGGACCCCAGGTGGATTTCAGGGACTTGGGACTTGAAGCAGTTTGAGAAAGATGGGAAAACTGATTGGGATGCTGTTATTGATGCTGGTGAGATTTTGTTTTTTCTGGGTTTTAGATTCTAGTCTGATTGATTATCTGCTTCATGACTATTATTCAGTGTTTTTTTTCCTGTTTGCATGCATTGTTTACTTTTGGGAATCTCTCATGCTTCGATATTGTTTCCTGATTGAGTTTTTGTTTGTTCATTTAACCATTTAGTTCTCATGCAAAAACATTGGGTGTTTGTGTTGTAATTTCAAATAATATGTATTCCGAATTGCTCTCCTTTTCTCTGCAATTTTTTGTAGAATGTGTTTCCTTTGAAGAAAAATTTAACATGATTCGAAGCAGAATAGAGCCAATTGTGTAAAATTGAGAATGCATTGGTTTTACAGATGGTTAAATGATGTGGTGAGACATGGACTAGGTAATTAAGGCCAACTGTCTCTTAGGAGAAGTCGTCATGACCATTTTAGTTGCTGTGTTTGTGGATTTCTGTTTAAAAGGAGAAAAAGTGAAAGTGGCTGCATTATTGGGGCTTGGAATTGACTGGTGTCATGTTCTTCACCCACAAACTTGTTCACATATCTGTGCATAGAAATTTTTTTAAAAAATTGTAACAGTGGGAGCGGCTGGATGAATGGGTCCATTTTGTGAACACCAGACAGGACCTGCTCATCCAACAGCTTGGAATAATGGGATTGAATCAGCTTGTATAGGTGTTGTTTCCTGTCAGGTAAGTGATATGATTCCACGTACTATGTAAAGAAAGAGTGCGTTGTGCACCATAATTTGTATTAGTTGCACAAGCTTTGCTACTTAAATGAGCTTCCTCTGTTCAGGGAGGAGTACACCACCATATACAAAAGCTGTGCTGAATTCATACCCTATTTGGATAACAAGTTTATAAGGAATTGTTGGTTTGCATTTAAAACTTCTTTTATTATTAGTGCTGCAAAGTAGCATTACTATTTTCTTTTCATTCTTTTTCCTCGATGTAGGAATATTGTATTTACGATATTTGAGGCAGGCACTAAAATGTTTTTATGCTTTGATTTGGTTTGGAGTCCATGATGTTACTTTATAGAATGCACAAGTCTATTCTTTATAGATCGTTGTTCAGAGTCCTTGTATGTATGTAAATGAAATGATATCTTTCTGTGCTCCAGGTACATGTTATCCTTGAGAATTAGTATTTCAGAAAAACGCCTGATGATTGATCATGCTGTCCTTATTCCTTGCTGTAGCATCCACATGCTGCTCGTCAATTTCATTAATTGTTGTTTTTAAATGAAGTAGTTCCTTGCATCCAGTCTGTTGTATCTCTTGATGGTATTGCTCGACATCCATTGACATGCTTTAATAACCTTTTCAGAGGTTAGGAGGAGAAAATGGCTCGAGGGTAACCCAGAATCATCAAGTAATGATGACCCTGTTGTTTTTGACACCTCAATAATACCATGGTGGGCATGGATGAAAAGATTCCATCTGCCTGAAGCAGAACTTCTCAATGGTTTGTTAAGATATTTTTCTTCCCATGTTCACGAGGAAACAGCCCTTCTAGCTCTTGTGAAACTATCTAATGTGCTTTCCTGTATTTTATGCAGGCCGTGCTGCAATGATTGGGTTCTTCATGGCTTACCTGGTTGATAGCTTGACTGGTGTTGGTGTCGTTGATCAGATGGGCAACTTCTTCTGCAAAACTCTATTGTTTGTAGCTGTGGTAGGAGTACTTTTAATACGAAAGAATGAGGATTTAGAAACCATAAAAACATTGCTGGAGGAGACAACCTTCTATGACAGGCAATGGCAAGCAACCTGGCAGGATGAGACATCTTCCATCCCTAAAAATGAGTAGCTACAAGGCAAATTCAACCTTTGCTTGTGTAATGATTTCTCGTGTACTGTTGTAATTTCGCTTGATAAGAGTGAAATTTTCGTTGTAATGCAGGTTTCCTTGTAGTTCAAATGCACAGAACTATGCTTTTTTCTTGAATATTTGTGGAATGATACCTGAATCTTTTTTAGCCATTCACGGGGTTGCATGATAACAAGCTAACACCTTAGGCTCTGTTTGGTAATTTCATTTACCAATTGGCCCGGGGAAAAGCACCTCACCCAGAGGGCTCGCAGTGACATATTAAGCATAATTCGGTGAAAATCCTTTGAAAAAGTTTGGTGAAATATTATATTATGGCAGAATAATACCGTCTGCTACAGTTGTCTTCCATGTCATCAGTTGAGCCAAAGCATTCACCTCATCTGGGTCAACCTAGAATGAGATAATCTACATTAATTCGATTAAAGTATTCAGAACTCCTAGAGATTGCCAGCCTTGATTTTACCATACCAAGCATTAGACTTCATCATGTTCAACTGAATGAAAAAATTTACAGGCAAAACCATCAAAAGTGCTCATTTTTTTTCCAATATTCATCAAGGCCAAGAAACTTCTGTAGAGTTTGCAAGAGATATGTATGTAGATCATGATCAACAATGCTGCATAAAATCTCAAACTCGGAGACCATGTTTTCAATTCAGATTCTTTCCTTCTAAGAATATCTCGAGGCTCATTTAATTTAACGGATCCACGGTTGATCTGACTTTGAGCATTCATGATAAAAAACCAAACAAAGGGGAAAGGGGCATTTTTTCAATACAATTAATGACGACAAGAGAAGTTAAACATAAATTCTTAAGAGTAGATATCCACCATTAAATGCCGATTACAACAAGCACGTTAAAATATAAGATAAATCCCATCTTAAGCTTCTTTTAATCTGGAATCAAGCTCGGTAAGTTTATAACGGGTTCGTTCCATCCACATGAAATGGCAGCCGTAATGTTTTTTTTTCTGGGGGAATAGGTAATCCATAGAATGACACAACGAAGTAGTTGAATCAAATAGAAAGAACATCTTTCTTTTGCTTTTTGCAGAAAGAATGCGTTCTATTGTTTGGACCCACACATTCACACCTCCAAGCCAAACGCAAAAGCAACTTCACTTCTCGACCAGCCAAGTAATTTCATAGACGATATTTTCTAGTTTTAGCAAATTAATGGCATTGACTGATCAACACATGCAACAGAGAGAGAGAGAGAGAAAGAGAGGGCAAATCACCTCAGAGTGGTATCTAATGCCGCCTTTCATAGGGCCACAAGCATTTTGGATTCTAAATCCAGCATAAGAGGCAAGAGTGCCATCATCTTTTGAGAAGGTGCACTCAACCTGCAAAACCAAATTACCTTCATGTTGAATTAACAAAAAAAAGAAGAAAAACAGATAACAAAAAGAGAAATGGTTCTTTAATTACTTTGATTTCTCTAAAAGGGATAGAAAGGCTCTTTTCAAGCTTAGAATCCAGACCAAGAATGCGAGCTGCATGGCGAAAGTTGCGGTTGGTGGCTGCAGGAGCATTCATGGTTGCCCTAGCTAGCTTATGCCAAATCAAGCAAACAAAAGAGTGAAAGTGAAAAGGATGGCTATAAAACAAAGGAGCAGCAAGAAGAAGAAAAGATAGTCAACAAATGTAGAGTGCATTGAATCTCCGAAATTTTCATTCTACTTGCCATGTAAAGGTTTGACTAATTTGACAAATCAACAAATGCTAATCTTATGATAAGATTCTTTTCCCAATCATTTTTTTTCTCGAAACATTTTAGCCATTGATCTTACAAGATCCACTAATTAGATTCCCGGATTCAATTAATGCATCAGATTTTTTTAAAATAATCTTGGGTCCCTTCACTTGTTTGCCAAAACTAGATTATTAATTAAATCATTCCACGCCAAGAACAATCTCAAGGAACTGGAAGTCCTAAAAACATGACAGATGAAAGAATAAGCATGCATATCATCAATGTGCTTCTAGCTCAAATGACTGTCTGTGGCTTCTTCAAGAGATCGCAGGTTCATATTGCTGAGTGCTGAGGGGTGCAACTCATTAAAGGGCAAAGGCAACAACACTTTGGTCTCACCACAGTAGGAATGTCGAATGAATGAACCATTCATATTAGTTAGTGTCTTTGGCTCTTAAAAAGTTCTTGTATTTTACAATTGTGTTGGTTAGAACCGGTTTCGGTCTTTGACTTGGATCGCCATGTGATGTGGAAGGAGAAGATTGGATGGTGAGATGAGAGGGAAGAGATATGCCTTAATTTGTGTTTTGGATCAAGGGTTCTGCGGTTAACACTGGCTTGTGCACTTCTGTCAAGGCAGAACTATGGGCAGTAGTTACTGGTCTAGAGCTGGCATGGTCAATGGGTCTTCGCAGATTGATTCTAGAGACGGATTCTGCAGTGGTAGTTGCTTTACTCTTAAAAGAATATGTGAAAGCAGATGCAAACTCTGCCTTAATCACCAAGGCAAGAGAGTGTTTTGTCTAGAGAATAGGATGTTCAAGTTCAGCATGCATACCGGGAAGCCAACAATTCTGCAGACTGGCTAGCTAATTTCGGTCTAACAAAGCAGCTGCTTCATAGTGATAGCAGGATTCTTAGTGACCCCCATCGAGTTTATATTCCATTTTGTATTATAATCTTATTGGGTAATATAATTTTTAAGGCGTCATGCCCTGATTATTATATATATATATATAAAAAACATAGTGTCCAGCTTAAATTAATATCGAATTTGGCATTGTATAAGTATAATATTTCTTAATCCGGAACAATGTGTTCGGTTGCTCGTTCCAACCAAAGCCTTCATTCTGGCCTCCCTTGTTTGGCCTGCTGTCTCCACCCGCCGGTTCTGATCTACCACAATAATATTTATGCCCTGCTCATGCAAGCCTACAAAATAAAACTATATATATATATATATATATATATATATATATATATATATATATATATATATAGAGAGAGAGAGAGAGAGAGAGAGATGCATTCTCCTATATAACTTCATTTCTCTCCAAAAACAAACGAAAAACATTCTCCTGCCTGCCACTGCCAGGATCATCATGCCAAGAAAAATGGTAAAATCCTCTCTTTCCCTTTGATATCAGTTTGTTACTGTAGAAGAGTTTAAGTAAACGATGGCCAATATACATGTACGATTTTATTTCAGGCAAAGTTGTGCAGGGGGAAGGCAGTGATAGTGAGTGTGTATGAAGAGAGGCCAGGGAAAAGAAGGGTCTCATCATCATCAAATAGCCATCACCACCATCACCATCACCATCACTATGTCCATCATGTCATCAAACAAGAGGTAAACCTACACAAGAATGGAGATTCTCGTAAAGGATACAGTAGAAGAGCTGAGCTTCTTCACTATTCTCAACGCCTTCGAGAGTCTGCTCTATCAGCAACATCCTCCCCTTCAGTACCAAAGCCAATTTCTTCCAACAACCACCACCACCAACCCACAACAAACGTACTGGACTTATACAGCTTATTTTTTCTATATTATTTCTAATGACATATTTAGACAGCTAGACTTAAAGAATTTGCCAGAGAATTGATTCAGACATCGTAATTTTCTTCTTTTCTCAAGTTCTTTCACTGATCTAGGAGAATTGAGAAGCTCAACTTTGATCCTTATCACAATTTTGGTAATATGATCTGCATTTTTATGATATTGATTTTGTTGAGTCTGGTAGCATTTAATTCCTGGATTGGATTACTTAATAACTTTTGGTATATCAATAATATATAAGATTCTGCTAATGCCACCTTTCAAAGCAAGAGGACCAACTTAACTAGCATATGAAGATTTTCATTTTTTTTTTTGGTGTAATATATCAACCACTACCCTGAATTTTGTCTGTATAATTATATATCCTACACAGACCAGAGACCATCTTTAAGGTATTGTTTTAGACTACCTTTGCTCTTTGTTGTCTTGTCAAACAAAGGCTTTCTTACTCTCTCTTTTTTTTCCTTATCATATGCTATTCCTATTATTTATCTTCCCAGCTGAAAGCTGCAATAATGTCAATCTTTACCTTTGCTAGATTGTTGCTGCTCCAAGCAAGCCAAGATTCTCCAGGAGCACTAGTCCTACTTGTCTAGGCAATTGGAAGATCTTGATTCCGAATATTTGCAGATCTTTGACAAGTATCCAAGCTAAGCAAAAGAAGAAAAAGAAACATAGTGGATCCACAAGCAATGCCATGATAACTGTAATGAAAAGCCTAGAGGTGAGGCAAGTAGTGGTGGCACTTCTTGACATAATATAGGTGAATTGCGTTCTAAAATCTTGATTCTTTTAGGTACAAAAGAAGAAGGGATTTATTCTGAAACTGCTCTCAAAACTGCAAAGGCATAGATGAATTGTTTCGCATGGTTTCTGTGAAACCCACATCCATTAAAGGGCAATAAATTATGTAACTTCAGGAAATGAAGACAAAAAAACAACATATATGCTTTCATGTGCTATATTACATATGGTATGCAACTAAGTGCAAATTCTTTTTATTGACTTGTTCATAAATTGTTTTTCATTCGAAACCTGCTTGACTCGTGATTTCTTTTTGAATTATTGCATCATAAAGCAAAATGAAGAATTATCTCCCGAATCTTAAAGGAAATCAGCTTTTCAATGATGTGCTAACGTAAACAGCTATAGGAACTCTAACAACATGCTTTCTGCTTCCATGCAACACCATCTCTCCGAATGTGTAAGTTCTCGTTGCCTTAATTGCCGTCAACACAATCCTAAGATGCTTCGAAGCATTACCGTTTATCACAACTACTAGTGGGGAAACAGTTACGTTTACACCTGATGGTTGTCTCACAGTCACTCTATAAACCTCATTCCTGCTGCTCACGTTTGTAACACTACGAATCACCTTTCTTGACCCAACTAGATTCGAAATTGTCACACTTGCGGTGTTCAAATCTGAACACCATGCTCTTCTATTTGTTGGACAACTAGTTCCTACTGCTCGTCTTACAGAACCTTCATCAACACCTGGAACAGCACAAAGAAACTGGACATATTGTTCAAAATGAGAATCGAATACGAGTCCTGGGTCGATGGCATGAACTGGGTTTATGAATCCAGCACCAAAATCGAACGGTGTAGCAGGGGCTATTTGGTTAGTTAATTGTGCTAAAATGGGAGAGCCAGAATGGTCAAATGTACTAGCAGTGGTCATCATTGCTGATGTGATTGCTGCTGGACTCCACCTAGGGTGCTTTTGCTTGATTAAAGCCGCAACACCAGCTATGTGAGGAGTGGCCATGCTAGTACCAGATACAAGCGCAAAGTTTTGCCCTGCAAGAATGACAGCACGAATTAATTAAAAGGAAAAACAAACTAGAATGATGGTATGGAATTATCTGTTTCCCTTCCCCGAGATATACCAACATCATCATCATCATTTCGATATTGAAGCAGATGATGCACATGAAAGTAGATCGAGTGTCTGTTTGCGAACTTAAGGGACTTAAAATGACATTGCTTCCGTAAATAATTCCGGCAAGATAAAGATATCAAGTCTTGTTTTTTAATCTCGGTCACAACTATGTGGATAAGTAATACTTGTCATCCGATATTTGGAGGGGCATAAGCGATGCTAGTTACCCATTAAAAAAACATAAAAACAGTGTTCTTACCCTTGATAGAAGGATCTCCTTCACTGTTGGGGCTCCACGCAGCCCAAATGGAGGATCCTGGGGCCATGACATTTGGTTTGAGGACATCAGCAGTTTGCAAAAGTGCATTGCTCACATCGGGACCTCTAGACGAATAGGATGCAACAATTGGTGCCTGCCGAGTAAAGAATGCTCGCCTTCCATCCATTATTCTTGCCCTGGCAGCAAAACCCACAGCTTGTCCACTGGTACTCCTGATGGTATTTGAGTTATAATACTCCCACAATGCCTGTAAACGAATGGATAAACCATTTCATTAGTCATCCATTAATCTAGGAGATTTTAGGAATTGGGAATGAATGGCATTAATGAGAAATACTAACTTATCCTGTGGGAATACTAACTCATTTGGTGTGAAAAATAAAAGGATAGACAGAGAGCTACAGAATCATAATGAGCATGTTTGGTAATGAAATCTTATTGAATGGTAATGTGCCATACTCTGGAAGATTGTATGTTGTTCAGTATAATGGCAGGTACTTGCATAGTCATTGTGGTACCCTTGACTTGCTCAGAACCAATGTCAGGATCCATTGTGATGATAAAACCTGCAGCCCCTATCTTCTGTATAGTGTTCGCAACAGCTGCGATGCTTGCAGCCTCATATTCAAAGTCAAAGGTATAAGTGCAGATAACCAGCTTGTTTCGAACTGATGATAAGATGAAGTGTTCTGGATGCTGACAGCTTTCAACTTCTAGAACACTAGTGGTGTTCCTATGAGAGACATCAGCTGCTGCCACTATTCGGTAAGGCATTTCTCCTGCTGTTGGAGCTGCACAATTATTCATAACCAAAGAATTGCACCAATTTGAGTGGTATATACTATTGATTAATTCCAAGAATGGATGAATGGAAATCTAAACTGCAAACCAAGTCACACCATCTTATTTGTTCATACATGCATGATTAATAAACAAGGGCAAGAGTTGGAATATTACGGGCAAGACCAGTGCCAGAGAAGCTTCGCCCATTCCCAAGAATGATTGAGTTGCTGTACTTGCGATCGATGATGGAGGCAGCTACACTAGTGATCCAGGGGCTAAAAGAAAGGATCGAACTGGGAGAAGGGCCACCATTTCCAGCAGCTTGAACAACAAAAACTCCAGCTTTTGTAGCAAATAAAAGCTCCATTTCTAGCACATTGAGGAAGGCAGAAGGACCAGATGGGACACTAGATGGCCCTATGGAGAGGCTTAATATATCAACTCCATCCTCCACTGCCTAGTGTAAGTTGTTGATAATTGCCTCAGTAAATTTGAACATCCAAGCTACTAAATTAAATTAAAAGATAAGGATCCATGCTTGTATGCTAAATTTTTGCGATGTAGATATTAGACAAGTAAAGCTCTCTAAGTTAATCCATTTTTACAAGTTCAAGTTGCATAATCATCAAACCTGATCCACAGCAGCCACGACATCTGACATGTAACCTCCAAATGTGTAAAGAGCTTTGTACACAGCAATCCTGTTTAATTAGAGCAAAAAAAAAACTATTAAACAAGTACTAGCTTATGAAAAGGAGAAAATGTATAGCAAAAACCTGAATAACTGAAACTGGCTATAATAATAACATAGTATGCTCGCAAAAAGAACCAAATTTAGATTACCATTGCTTACCTTGCTCCAGGAGCCATGCCACTTGCATAACCGTAATTGAAGTCGTTGGCAATCACTGGTATTTGGTGGTTTCCAGCAGCTGTGGAGGCTGTATGGCTGTTAAACATCAGATTTGAATACAAACTTAATTCAGCTCAGTATAAAACAAACTATCAATTAAAAGAATCTCAATGACGGCAAAAGATAAAAACTATCATGCAAAAAGAAGGCAACCGCGCTGGGAATAACTTGCCTTCCATGACCATCAGCATCATAGGGGGATGCATAATCGCGTGTTGCATTGAAGTCACCAGCAGCTATTGCTGCACGAGCAAAATATTGTGCCCCTACTATCTTGCCATTACATGCTGTTGAAGGGAACTTCTCTCCGGTGACACATTTTCCTTTGAATTTGGAACTGTTTGTAAATCGTGCAGAGGAACCACCCGTAAAACTTGGATGGAGAGGGTTTATCCCCGTGTCAATAAAACCTATTATTACCCCCTCACCCGAACTCTCTGCTCCCCCTAAAATTGGCCAAACACCAGTAGGAATCCCAAGAAAGCGAGGTGTATGTGTTGTAAACTTCTCCATTTTGACATCTTCATGGATAGCTCTAACTCCTGTTGCGTTCTTCAGAGTTCTGAGGACCTGTAAAATGTCTCATTTCTTTCACTATTTGGTCCAGTTAATCCTTGTGAAGAATCAAAGATAGATGGCACGATTATATAGCTTCGACTACAATACAAGTACACGACTATGTTTTGTTCCCATTAATAACTTTGTAAGCTTTTATATGTGATGGATGAAGCAAGTTCTTGTACGTAGGAATACCTCCTTGGACTGAACATTGACTGCAAACCCATTAAGCAAATGAGTGTAGCTGTAGAGCTTGTTGTAGGTATCTTTCAGGAGCAGGGATTCTAAGAATACGTCATGGCTTGTCCTTAATCTCTCTTTGTATGCCAAAGATGCCTCCTCAATCCTATGCGGAGTCAAATTTGATTTTCTAGAGTATAAAAGACAGAAATTGCAGACAGGTGAAACAAATCAGTATCCAGGAAAAATAAATAAAAAGAAACAAAAAACAAGCATAAGAGGATATGTTTATATATATATATATATATAAAAAGGGGCGACACCTAGAATGGGCTTGCTTTGATTTGAAAGAGAAGACAGGTTCATCATCCATCAAAACAATGAGAACTTTTGCTTCAGCTCTTAGAGGATCAACGATT
>Ga0307518_10003997_pt1 | contig 10602 bp, 13 predicted proteins | sample 25_EM_MG_FD_203889 | JGI IMG/M metagenome (GOLD analysis project Ga0307518, IMG submission 203889) | Populus trichocarpa ectomycorrhiza microbial communities from riparian zone in the Pacific Northwest, United States - 25_EM | ecosystem: Host-associated > Plants > Roots > Unclassified | place...
TGTCCTCACCTCATGGCCCAAATAAGGTTATGTTGGACCCCTCTTGCACATGGATAAGATGTACTAGGGTCTCCTCTTGATACTCTAATGGACCTTTCAATTCTGACTTGGTTGAAACATTCAAAACGAATGCATTCAATGCCTCTTTCAATGCCTTTGTCTTGGACTGAGTCATTGGACCATTTGGAACATGTAATGGGTCCTTGCTGGTGTTTCTGGGCTGGTCCACATCAGAGTTGGTCAGAGTTCTAGTATGGGTTAGGATGTATAATGTTCCTCTCGAGTATTGGACTATTAAGGGGTTGAGCTGTGTAGCGAGTGCTATTGGGGTTCCCCTTCATACTGATATACTACGTTGTTGCGTAAAAGGCTTAGCTACGCAAGAGTTTGCGTTGAGATAGATGATTTGAAGACGTTGGTTAAGGAATACGACCTATGCTGTCCAAATGGGTTATTCATAACAATTTTAGCTGATTACGAATGGATATCGTCAAATTGCAATAATTGCAATATCTTTGGACACACCACAACGATATGTGCTACTAATAAAGTTGATAATGTTACAGTGGTGGCGGAGGGTAAGAGGAAAGTAGGAGTTGTGAACTCTAAATCTGCGGATAACAAGTAGAATCAGTTTCAATGGTAGGTAGTTGTTAAACGAAATAAAGGTTCTGTGAGTGGTGAGAATAGTCCCTTTGGCATCTAAAGTGCGTAATTATAATGAGAATGGTTGTTCAACATCTAGTATACATATGTCTGATTGTAATATGAATGATCATGCGGCATCAAATGTGTGCAATGTTGATTATTATGAAGATGAAAATCTCACCTCTCCTTTTGTTTTGAGAGACATGGAGCAGGAGGAGGGGGCTACATGTACTGCTTTAGATCAAAGTTTAGTTGTCTCCAATACAGCTGCTTGTGCGACCGTGAACCAGGTTCTTTCTGTAAATAGTCTTGAGCTGAATGTTGGTTTTGAAGCAATGGGAGTTGATACAAATGGAGAACGAACTGATAAGGAGTCGACGTCACTGATCCTAACAAGTCCACAAAATCCAAATTCCACCGACGGGGAAACTGTTAATCAGTTAGCTATTAAGGCTAGAGACTCTCTAGAGAAAAAGAAAAAGGGTTCAAAAGACTCTTCAAAGAAGAATAAGAAATCTAGCTCCTCGCCGGGGGGGGGGTGGGTGGGCACGTCAAGGTAATCTTTGTGTTGCTGTTTGGACTCCTCTCTATTTTCGTATGATTATTGGATGTTGGAATGTTAGAGGTTTGAATGACCCCATAAAGCATTCAGAATTGCGTCGGCTCATCCATCAAGAGAGGATGGTTTTTTTTTTTGGTTTGGTTGAAACTCGGGTTAGAGACAAGAATAAAGATAATGTTTCTCAACTTCTTCTGCGTAATTGGTCCTTCTTGTATAATTATGATTTCTCTTGTCATGGTCATATTTGGGTTTGTTGGAATGCTGATGTGGTGAAGGTGGATGTCTTCAGAATGTCAGACCAGGCTATTCATGGTTTTGTCAATATATTAGCTATGAATTTCTGTTTTAATACTTCAATCATTTACGGAGACAATAATGCATCCTTATGTGAGGCATTATAGTGATATAGTGAGTTGTAGTGATGGATGGGAGTCAACCCCATGGATTCTTATGGGCGATTTTCATGCTATCTGCAACCAGTCAAACAGGTTATGAGGGTCTACTACGTAGGCTGGTCATATGGACAGATTAGAAACATGTATTTAAGAAGCGAAAGTGGATGATCTTCTGTATTCATGTATGCATTATACTTGGACGAATCATTATCCTGAGAATCTGATTATGCGGAAACTAGATAGAGTGCTTGTGAATGAGAAGTGGAATCTGAACTTCCCATTGTCGGAAGCGAGATTTTTGCCTACTGGTATGTCAGATCGTTCTCCCATGGTGGTAAAGGTTACTAGCAATGATCAGAACATAAAGAAACCATTCAAATTCTACAATGTATTAGTTGTGTTGCAAACTAAGAAAGCTAGCAGGAATTGAAACTTTTCAATATGACTCACTTCTCTAACATTTCAGATAGAGTCAAAGATGCAAAAGAAGAAATGGATAAGGCTCAATAGGCTCTGCATACAGCGCATCAGAATCCAACTTTGTACATGCGAGAAAGAGATGTTGTACGTAACTACGCTTCTACCGTCAGGGTTGAAGAGAGTTTTTTCAAATAGAAGGCAAGGATACAATGGCTTAGCTTGGGGGATCAGAATACTAGCTACTTTCACTAACAGTAAATGGAAGACAAAATTGAAATAAGCTTCTCTCAGTTACAATGGAGGATGGGGAAGTTGTTAAAGGACACGAGGTAGTTAAATCAGAAGTAATTGCGTACTTCCAGCGTGTGTTAGGAGTGAAACAGATGCTTACGGTCTTGAACGAGGAAGTGGTAGAATCGGCAATTAACTGGAAACTGTCTTAAGCATGCTATGTTTAACAAGGGAGGAGATTAACAACATGTACTAGCACAAGATGTAACAAGGGAGGAGATTAACAGCATGTACTAGCACAAGATGTAACAAGGGAGGAGATTAAGCATGCTATGTTTAGTTTGAAAAACAACAAAGCCCCTGGTCCAGATGGCTTCAACGCAGGTTTCTTCAAAAGAATATGGCACATAGTTGGGGAAGATGTAATCAACGCTGTTAGCTTCTTCTTTCAGACTCGTAGAATGCTTAAAAGAAATGAATGCTACATCCATTTTCCTTATTCCTAAAGTTGCTAATCCTACGAGGTTGATAGATTTTCATCCTATATCTTGCTGCAATACAGTTTACAAATGCATCGCTGAGATTCTAGCTGGGAGAATCAAAGCAGTTTTGCCATCCTTAGTATGTCCGTATCAGACTGCTTTTATTTGTGGATGAAGAATCAGCAACAACATTCTTTTGTCTCAGGAACTAATGAAAGGCTATCATAAATCTACGGGACCTGCTGGTTGTGCTATGAAAGTAGATCTGATGAAGGCTTATGACTCAGTTCGGTGGGATTTCATTGATGCTACGTTAATAACAGTCATTGATTGGATCATGGTTTGTGTTACATCATGTCAATTCTCTATCAATGTCAATGGTGAACTTGCAGGTTACTTTCAAGGGGGGGAGAGGGCTGAGACAAGATGATCCACTATCTCCATATTTGTTTGTCCTATGTATGGAAATCCTTACGGGACTGTTCTGCAAGAAGAACAAAATTTCTCATCTTTGTTTTGCAGACGACTTGATGATTTTGAGCAAAGGGGATGTAAACTCAATTCGTATGATCAGAAATGTGCTCACAGAGTATCTCCATATTTGTTTGTCCTATGTATGGAAATCCTTTCGGGACTGTTCTGCAAGATGAGTGCCAATCAAAACTTCAAGTTCCACTGGAGATGCAAGAAGGACAAAATTTTTCATCTTTGTTTTGCAGACGACTTGATGATTTTGAGCAAAGGGGATGTAAACTCAATTCGTATGATCAGAAATGTGCTCACAGAGTTTCAAGATCTATTAGGTCTATATCCAAATCCAAACAAAAGTGATATCTTTTTGCACGGTTCATTAGGTCCTGAGAGGGAATAGATTTTCCGTATTCTTAGGTTTAGAGAAGGGGAGCATCCTATGGAATATTTGGGAGTGCCTCTTATCTCGTCCAGACTAAAGGCTGTTTATTGTAAGGGCCTCGTGGATCGAATTACCTCTAAAGTTCGACATTGGACTTGTAGAACATTCTCGTTCGCAGGACGAGTACAACTGATTAATTCAGTTTTATTCTCCATCCAGGTCTATTGGGCATCTCTCTTTCTGTTACCGGGGCAAGTAATAAAAAAATGTTGAGCAAATTATTAGATCCTTTCTTTGGTCAGGTTAAGATATGAGAACTACTAGGGCTAAAGTGGTTTGGGATCAGGTATGTCTTCCAAAAACGGAGGGGTGGGGGGGGCTAGGAATAAAAAGGATAACAGAATTGAACAAGATTTCTTTGTTGAAACACATTTGGAAACTGTGCAATGACTCAGATGGCTCAATCTGGTCTACTTGGATCAGATCCAATCTGTTGCGAGGTAGGAATTTCTGGACAATCAAGGCGCCAGAAAATTGCTCTTGGGCTTGAGGAAAGATTCTAAAGCTCAAATCTTTAGTATGGCTGAAGATGAAGTACATCATAGGAGATGGCATGACAACCTCTATATTGTTTGACAATTGGCATCCTCACAGCCCACTCGTGGATACTTACTTTATTCATCTATGATTCAAGTATGGAAATAACACGAGGGTGGATATGCTGATTAATAACTTAGAATGGAGAATTCCTATAACTTAAGCTATTGGCTGGCACCCGATTATAGAAGCTATTCCTTCCAATTCTAATCCTAAGGGGCAAAAGGATGAGATTGTTTGGTTGGATTTGCCAAATCAAAGATTCTCGGTAAAAGTAGCTTGGGAGCAACTAAGAATTCATCATCAGATGGTTGAATGGCATGACATTGTGTGGTTCAAGAATGTTGTTCCAAGACATTCATTTTTTCTATGGGTGGCTGTCCAAGAGAAACTCACAACTCATGATAGACTTCATCGGTTTGGTATACATGGTCCCAATAGGTGCTCGCCATGTCTCCGCAACAATGAAGATCACAACCACTTGTTCTTTGAATGCTCCTATACTAAAGCATTATGGTGGGATGTTTGTGACAAATGCGACATTCCAAGAATGACAAAAGGTTGGGATGAATGGATTCGATGGGCCATTGTCACTTGGCATGGCAAAAGTTTCATCAATTTTTCCTATAAACTTGGTTTTGCAGCTACAATGTATTATATTTGGCAAGAACGGAATGCAAGGATCTTTGCAGGAATGTCTAGAACTTCGAATTTGGTCTTTGATCAAATCGAATGTATCATTCGCGATAAGCTTGATTTGATGAGGAACGTTCTACAAACAGATGAAAACATAAAGATCAAAAGACTTTGGAGGGTCAATAACATAATCTCTTAATTTGATATTTAGCTGGTTGTATTGGTGTCCCTAACAAGTATAGTTAGGTCTCGGTATACTGTTCTGTGGCTAGCCTGTAGCCATTTGTTGTTTTACGTTTCTGTTCACATTGTAAATATGGGGTATGTCCCTTATAATCTTTGTATCTTCTTCTTTTAATTCATACGTCAACTTACCCAAAAAAAAGTTTCAGAATCCTTTTCTTATAAGGATTTCTTATTCATCCTAGCTACACAAGGAAAGAAGGGCTGGTGGTATTTAATGATAGATTAGTGATTTTTATTATTTTGTTTCATGATACGGCTTAATTAATTCTTTGTTTTTCAGCTAGGGTCCAAGGCTTGTTTGGATTAGGCTATGGGCATTTCAGTTTAGGGTTTTTGGGTTAGTTTTGTATATGGGACAGTTCAGCCCACTAAGGTAGATACATTAGGGTTAATTTTTAAGAAATATTTAAACACATGTAACAAAAATTTTGAAGCAATTGATGAATATTTCTTTTAAATTTTTCAGTTTTAATGTGTGAGAGTGATTCTTGCGTTCTTCAGTTCTTGAACGAATTGAATCTGACTTATCGAAGATTAACTTGCTTTGTGGCGTCATTCTACTTCATTCCAAAAGTATTAGTGCCTTGGGGCAGGTTTCTATTGTGTCACACTCCTATCAGACCTATTTCCAGGATCAAATCTCACTCTTGAATATGGGTTGCGTGATCACGAGGTTCGTATCAGAGCTAAGCTCCGAAACAAGGTCATATCCTTCTATTATTTTTGTGTTCCTTTAAGTTTTCAGTGTTTACGTCGTTCATCTTCTTGTTTTTTTGTGTCTGCATCATCTAAACAAAAAGAAAAGGATTATATTTCTTCTTGTTACTGTCTCTAATCATATCAGTAGCATATAAAAAAAGAGAGAGAGATTAGATGAAATTTGAAGGATGATTCAATTTTGCCGCATAAACACAACTGTAGTGAACCATAAGCAAACCACCTCATAATCAATTGAAACTTTATATTATGTCTATTGGGGGTGAGATCACATCATCTATCAAATTTTAGGCTTATTCTAATATCGTTTGCTTGAGGTTTTAATTCAAGGTTCAATTCTGTCGTAGAAACACAACTCTTAGTGAACTATAAGTAAATCACCTCAGAATCAATTGCAACTTCATATTATGTCTATTGGGGGTGAGATAGAAACATATGTAAAATTTGGACTTATTTTGATATCATATGCATGAGATTTTAATTCCACGTTCAATTCTGCCGCAAAAACACTACTCCTAGTGAACCACAAGCAAACCATTTTAGAATCAATTGAAACTTCATATGCTATGTATTGGGGGTGAAATAAAAAAATATATATTAATTTTAGGCTTATTCTCATATCCGTTTCTTGAGGTTTTAATTGGAGGTTCAATTCTGTCACAAACTGGTCATGCATGGGGTTTGGGTACCTAGACTGATGTGGACCAGCCTAGAAACACCAGCAAGGACTCATTACATATTCCAATGGTCCAATGAATCTGTCCAAGACAAAGGCATTGAATGCATTGATTTTGAATGTTTCAACCAAGTCAGAATTGAAAGTTCCATTAGAGTATCAAGAGGAGACCCTAGTACATCTTATCCATGTGCAAGAGGGGTCCAACACAACCTTATTTGGGCCATGAGGTGAGGACAACAAAGGAAGCAAAAGAATCCTACTACAACTTGGAAACAACATGGGTGGCCACATTTTCCTTTTGTTTCTAGGATTAAGGGGCTGCATGGAAGGCTATAAATAGGCCTTAAATCGGTTCTGTAATATTTTACTTCTCTTCTTTTCATGGCAGAACATGGATTTAATATTAGGGGCTTTGTTTTATTTTGTTAGCTACAGCCCAAGGCTTGTTTGGGCTTAATTAATACTTTGTTTTTAGTTAGGATCCAAGGCTTGTTTGGATGAAGTTATGGGCTTTTCAGTTTAGGGTTTTGGGTCAGTTTTGAGTGGACCTCATATAAGTCCACAAAAGGGGTCCATTAGGGTTAAGTTTCCAAGAACTATTTAAACTCATGTAAGCCAAATTTCAGCAGCTTTGATGATAATTACTTCTGAATTTTTCAGTTTTAACGTGTGAGAGTGATTCTTGCATTCTTCAGTTCTTGAACGAACTGAATTTGACTTATCAAAGATTAACTGAATTCGTTGCGTCATTCTACTCAATCCAATAGTGTTGGTGCCTTGGGGCAGGTTTCTATTATGTCACACTCCAATCAGACCTATTTTGGCTTTCCGGGATCAGATCTCAATCTTGATTGTGGGTTGCGTGACCACGTGATCACGAGGTTCGCATCCTAGGCATCTGATCCACTCCCAACACATGCTGGAAGTATGCAATTTCTTCTGATTTGACTGCCTCGTGTCCTTTGACAACCTCTCCATCCTCCCTTGTAAGTGAGAGAAGCTTATTTCTATTCTGTCTTCCATTTACTGATTTGTGAAAGTAGCTAGTATTTTGATCCCTCAAGCTAAGCCATTGTATCCTTGCCTTCTGTTTGAAAAAACTCTCTTCAGCCCTGACGATAGAAGCGTAGTTACAAAGTTGGATTCTTTTCTCGCATGCCGAAAATTGGATTCTCATGCGCTGTATGCAGAGCCTGTTGAGCCTTATCCATTTCGTTTTTTGCATCTTTGACTCTATCTGAAATGTTGGAGAAGTAAGTCATATTGAAAAGTTTCAATTCCTCCTTTAGCTTTCTTAGTTTGCAACACTACTGATACATTGGACAACCCCCCGAAATCTGATCCCATACCTTCTTCACCAAGGGCATGAACTCGTTATGATCCATCCACATATCGAAGAATCTGAATGGTTTCTTCATGTTCCAAATGGTCCAATGACTCGGTCCAAGATAAAGGCATTGAAAGAGGCATTGAATGCATTGGTTTTGAATGTTTCAACCAAATCAGAATTGAAAGGTCCATTAGAGTATCAAGAGGAGACCCTAGTACATCTTATCCATGTGCAAGAGGGGTCCAACACAACCTTATTTGGGCCATGAGGTGAGGACAGCAAAGGAAACAAAAGAATCCTTCTACAACTTGTAAACAGCATGGGTGGCTACCTTTTCCTTTTGTTTCTAGGATTAAGGGGCTGCATGGAAGGGCTATAAATAAGCCTTGAATCAGTTCTATAATATTTTACTTCCTTCTCTTCTTCTCATGACAGAACATGGATTTAATATTATGGGTTTTGTTTTATTTTGTTAGCTACAGCCCAAGGCTTGTTTGGGCTTAAATACTTTGTTTTCAGTTAGGATCCAAGGCTTGTTTAGATTAAGTTATGGGCTTTTCAGTTTAGGGTTTTGGGTCAATTTTGAATGGACCTCATATAAGTCCACATAGGGGGTCCATTAGGGTTAACTTTTCAAGAACTACTTAAACTCATGTAAGCCAAAATTTCGACAGCTTTGATGATAATTACTTCTGAATTTTTCAGTTTTAACGTGTGAGAGTGATTCTTGCATTCTTCAGTTCTTGAACGACCTGAATCTGACTTATCGAAGATTAACTGGCTTCGTGGCGTCATTCTACTCAATCCAATAGTGTTGGTGCCTTGGTGCAGGTTTCCTTTGTGTCACACTCCTATCAGACCTATTTCGGCTTTCCTGGATCAGATCTCAATCTTGATTGTGGGTTGCGTGATCATGTGATCACGAGGTTCGCATCATCGGCTGATCGAAGGATATTCAATATGAGTAAGGAAGAGCAACAGAGGTTACAAGTTTCAAATTAGGGGTGAGATCGCATCATATGTTAAATTTGGGCTTGTTTTGATATTTTTTGCTTGAGGTTTTAATTCGAGGCTCAATTTTGCTGCAGAAACACTACTCTTTGTGTACCATAAGAAAAACACCTTAGAATAAATTGAAACTTCATATTCTATGTATTGGGGATGAGATCGCACCATATATTAAATTTGGGCTTATTTTGATATCAGCTTCTGGAGGTTTTAATTGGGAGTTCAATTCTGCCGCAAACTGATCATATATTATATTTGGGTTATCTAGGAGTCAAGTAACTGTTTTCGCTAATATTCGCTTCTGTTTTATTTCGTGTCTTCGTTTCGTCCACAATTCGTACAAATTTGCATTGCTACTCGTAAAATCATAATCGTAGTTTTGTTTTGCTTTGTTTTCAGTATATTTATTGATTCTTGAGTTTGAAAATTATAATTAGAGTGCGCTGCGAAGGCTACTGACTTTGATTTGTTGATTTCAGTTCCTAAAGAACCAAAAGAAAGCAAGTTGTGAGGTAAAAGGCGTAGTGAGCTTATTAGAGTGAAAAGCCTTGATTTTTTTTTGTGTGATACAGAAGAGGTGTGAGGATATATTTTGTGCTACTAACCAAATTTTGCAGATTTAAATAATGTCTGAAAACAACGAATCAGCTACACAAAACGCTGACGTAGCTTTCCAATTGCGAGCCATGGGCCAGCAACTTGAGCTGTTGTCTAGAACGTACAAGGATCTGAAAGATGAGGTGAATTCAATAAAGCAACAGAATAGTGGGGCTGATCGCCGAGGAAAGACGGTCCGTATGGCCGTATGAAATGTCAGATCTGATTTTGAAGAGTTTGTTGATGAAAACGCAGATGCGGGTGAAGATGACTATGATTTTGCATCTGCTGGCCAAGGAATCAGGTCTAGACCGAATAGAGCTAGGAGGAATGTGAATTTCCGTGGCATGGGCACTTATGAAGATATGGATGGGGGCTTGGACACCATTAAACTAAAAATTCCTAACTTTCAAGGTAAAAACGATCCCGAGGCTTATTTGGAGTGGGAGAAAAAGGTAGATTGGATTTTTTATTGCAATATCTATTCTGAACAAAAGAAGGTGAAATTGGTGATAATTGAGTTTACAGAGTATGCATTGATTTGGTGGGATCAAATTGTAATCAGTAAGAGGAGGAATGGGGAGCAACCCATTCGGACTTGGGGGGAGATGAAAGTCTTAATGAGGAGACGATTTGTGCCAAACCACTATTACAGAGACTTGTATCTGAAGCTCCAAGGTCTAAATCAAGGTTATAAGACAGTAGATGAATATCACTAAGAGATGGAGATAGCAATGATTCGGGCCAATGTTGTTGAGGATAGAGAAGCCACCATGGCTAGATTTCTTAATGTGTTGAATCGGGACATTGCCAATGTGGTTGAGCTACAGCACTATGTGGAGCTAAAGGACATGGTTCACATGGCTATGAAGGTGGAGAGCAACTTTGGAAGGGACATGCTCGGCCAGCGTTTAATTCGGGCTCTTCATCATCTTGGAAGCCGAATCTAAAGAGAGAGGGTACTGTCCGACCAAGATCCTTTGTTCCTTCTAGAACTGAACCACCAAAGGCTAAAGTTGATGTTCCTACTGATGCCAAAGGTAAATCTGAAACTCAACCTAAACGTACCCGTGATGTTAATGTTTGTAGTACCACCCTTGTTAGTAAACTGAATTTGTGTACTGTTAAGCATGCTAAACCATATAGATTGCAATGGCTGAATGATAGTGGTGAAGTGAAAGTGACTAAACAGGTTGTGGTT
>Ga0307518_10003998_pt1 | contig 10600 bp, 5 predicted proteins | sample 25_EM_MG_FD_203889 | JGI IMG/M metagenome (GOLD analysis project Ga0307518, IMG submission 203889) | Populus trichocarpa ectomycorrhiza microbial communities from riparian zone in the Pacific Northwest, United States - 25_EM | ecosystem: Host-associated > Plants > Roots > Unclassified | place...
AGGAGCCCTTGTTTCCCAATTATGGATGCGAGTGAGAATCCAGTTGAGTCAGCTTATTTCTGATAAGACTTTGGTTCAACAAATCAAATTATAACCTCTAAAGAATATGTCGCCAAATCTTGAACACCTGCATTTTGCATGTTGTTTTGGTTTGTGCTTCACCAGAAAATGGTTGGATGCCTTGTGCTGGATCTGGTTCCCACGAACTTAGGCCAACTCCAAGTTCCTGATAGATGGATCTCGTGCTTTTATTTTTATGGTTACTCAATCTATTATTTATTTTAATCGTTTTCGTTCTGTTTTTTTTAAGAAAAAATTGAAACCAGAAACATTAAACTTTTTGTTGTAAAAAACCAACAATTAATTAATTTTTAAATCAAACAAAATGGTTTTCAATAAAAATTTGAAGGAAAAAAAACCCGCAAACGATGCTAAACAACCCTTAGTTATTCTTGTAATTTGTATAATTGATTCATTAACCTATAGTTTCAGATAAAAGCTGAGAAAGTGATTGAGGAGTTTATTTTAGAGCAAGCGGAGAATCTATGTTTTGCGGGGTTGTGGTTACTATATTTCTGTGCTGTATTGTGGGGCAAAATCAATGTTGGGAACTGGTTACTGTGTTTATTTTTGTTAAATTCTGTTGTATTTTTTAGATATAAATTAAACAATATGATTTATAACTTTAACTCACATGTTTTTTAGAATAATTCTTAAGTTCAAAAAATGAAATAATAATAATAATTGGGTGATAATATTAACACCATTGAATATCTAGGGTTTGTAGATGACTGATGGTACTAAGCACAATATTGAGGCATAATGATTTACTAAGTTTATGTTTTAATTATTTGATAAATAAATTCCTTACAAAGAATTGATGTGATCCGCAAACTCTTCCCTTGTGAGAATATTTTTGAAGTCCAAGTATCTTGACGAGCACACCATCATTAAGAAATCTGGCTCGCCTTTTGAGGTTGATTTGAAATCCGAATGACTTGGCCTAATTAGGATGATATATATATATATATATATATATATTGATTTAAGTTAACCCAAGATTCAACTATCTGGCTAGGATAATTTTTCAGTTAGGTTTAATAACTATGTTACAAATGTTAAGATTTTATCGCAATATAAATCAACAACTAGAAAACCCTCGAGTTGAGTTTAATAACTATGTTATACATGTTAAGATTTTATCGCAATATAAATCAAAGGAAACAAATATAAATTCCGTAGTCTTAGGCTACTTTAAATTTAGAATAATGGGCTTTGGGTCTTATGGCAAGGAGACTTGGTTAGGCTACTTTAGATTTAGAATAATGGGCTTTGGGCCTTGTGGCAAGGAGAATGGGGCGCGATTCGTTGAAAATAAAAAGAAAAGGGCTATGGGCCAGTTTCACACAAGACAGGGTGGATCTTTGGGAAATTTAGAAACTCTATAGTATGATGCCTTCTTATAAGTCTGGTTACCCTATGGTAAGAAGCCTTTATTGTGCCTCTCAAGATGGGCTAATTAAGGTGGCCTACCTCGCCTTACTCGTAGCTTCTGAATCTTCTCACAAGTTTTTTGTGATGCTGGATTAATCTAAATCAAAAGCATAATTTTATTCTAAGAAACATAATTTTTTATCCTAAAAATATAGAATTAATTTATAAATACCTAGTCTCACATATCTTTTTTATACTTTATATTCACATTAATTGTTTTTTAATTTTTCTATGTAGAATAATTATATATAGCTTGCATCCACTTGAATACATGAGTTGTTTTTTAACTTTTTAATATGTGATAACTATATTATACTTTATGTCTTATACTTTTTTATAACCTATATTCACATGAATTATTTTTAAATTTTTTGAATTAAGATAATTATATTACACTTTATGCCTTATATTTTTTTTTTACGATCTATATATATACGCATTGTTTAAAAAATTTCTCATATGAGATATTAAAATCTCAAACATATTTTTTTTTATTTTCTTGGGTTGATCCAATTTAACCCAAGATTTGACTACTTGGCTAGGTAAACCCTCGAGTTGGGTTTAATAACTATGTTACACATGTTAAGACTTTATCGCAATATAAATCAACAACTAGGAAACCCTTGAGTTGGGTTAATAATTATGTTACACATGTTAAGACTTTATCGCAATATAAATCAAAGGAAACTAATATAAATCTCGTTGTCCTGCCTTGGCTAGGCTGTTTTAGATTTAGAATAATGGACTTTGGGCCTTGTGGCACGGAGAATGGGGCGCACTTCTCTGAAAATAAAAAGAAGAGGGCTATGGGCCAGTTTCACACAAGACAGGGTGGATCTTTGGGAAATTTAAAAGCTCTATAGTATGATGTCTTCTTATAAGTCCGGTTACCCTCTGGTAGGAAGCCCCCATTGTGCCTCTCAAGATGGCTAATTAAGGTGGCCTACCTCGCCTTGCTCGTAGCTTTTGAATCTTATCTCAAGTTTTTTGTTATGTTGGATTGATCTGAATCAAAAGCATAATTTTATTTTAAGAAACATAATTTTTTATCCTAAAAATATAGAATTAATTTATAAATACCTAGTCTCACATATCTTTTTTATATTCACATTAATTGTTTTTTAATTTTTCTATGTAGAATAATTATATATAGCTTACATCTACTTGAATACATGAGTTGTTTTTTTAACTTTTTAATATGTGATAACTATATTACACTTTATGTCTTATATATTTTTTATAACCTATATTCACATGAATTATTTTTAAATTTTTTGATATAAGATAATTATATTACACTTTATGCCTTATATTTTTTTTTTACGATCTATATATATACGTATTGTTTAAAAAATTTCTCATATGAGATATTAAAATCTCAAACATATTTTTTTTTATTTTCTTGGGTTGATCCAATTTAACCCAAGATTTGACTACTTGGCTAGGTCAACCCTCGAGTTGGGTTTAATAACTATGTTACACATGTTAAGACTTTATCGCAATATAAATCAACAACTAGGAAACCCTTAAGTTGGGTTAATAACTATGTTACACATGTTAAGACTTTATCGCAATATAAATCAAAGGAAACTAATATAAATCCTGTTGTCCTGCCTTGGCTAGGCTGTTTTAGATTTAGAATAATGGACTTTGGGCCTTGTGGCAGGGAGAATGGGGCGCACTTCACTGAAAATAAAAAGAAGAGGGCTATGAGCCAGTTTCACACAAGACAGGGTGGATCTTTGGAAAATTTAGAAGCTCTATATTATGATGTCTTCTTATAAGTCCGGTTACCCTCTGGTAAGAAGCCCTTATTGTGCCTCTCAAGATGGGCTAATTAAGGTGGCCTACCTCGCCTTGATCGTAGCTTCTAAATCTTATCACAAGTTTTTTTGTGATGTTGGATTGATCTGAATCAAAAGCACAATTTTATTCTAAGAAACATAATTTTTTATCCTTAAAATATAAAATTAATTTATGAATACCTAGTCTCACATATCTTTTTTATACTATATATTTGGTATTGTGGTTGATGTTGTGGTTGTGGTTTTAAAAAAACAGTTTAATAAAAAGTATTTTTTGTGAGGTTTGTTGTAAATTTTGAAGTATTTGGTTAAAACTGCTGTTGAAATTATAGTTGAAAAAAAGCAGTTTGTTGTGTTTGGTTAATATGCGTTTTGTATGAGATTTGATTGTAAAACTACTGAAAATGACATTTTATATATATATATATATATATATATATATATATATATATATATATTTTTTTGTTTTAGAAGTATGATTAGATAACAAAATGAATAATCATTGTACATTAATAAAAGTTTTTCATTGTCCCATCAAACTATTTGCAATCCCATCTCGTACAAAATCTATACGTGAAGGCCGCTGTGATCCTTGAATAGCTGAGCGAGGTATAATATCAGGTAAAAAGTCATCTAGAATGAAATTAGGATTGCGATCATACTCGAAAAAAACCTTATCATCTTGCGATTGCCTTCTAATATAGTTATGTAGTGTCATTGATGCAACTACAATTTAGTTGTGGTTTTTTAAAAAATAAATTTTAAAAAACATGTATTTGATTAAAAATATTACACAATAAATTTTTATATGTAAAATAAATAAAAAACAGATCTATAAACATGTTCTAGTTTTTACAAAATTAAAGTTTAAATGCAATTACACGTGAATTAAAAAAAAATAGAAATTTTTTAGGTGGACAGAAACAAAAGTTATGAACTGTTGGCAGTGTATACAGCTTTTGATCAACTAGCAGAACGAGAAAGGACGGTCCCTTCAAGAATTACTGCCTCCATGCTTATACAAAAAACAACATCATCTCAACAGGCAACGAACTCTCTTTCTCTTGTGTTTGTTATGACAGACCGATCCTTGTTCCTCAAGGATCAAGAGAGACTAAGGTGTAGGACCCACCATAGAAAGATTTTAAGCATGATGGCCCTCGACACACCAGACTACCTGGTCCAACGGCCATTGTAACCCTTGAGTGCTTGAGTGTCTGTTCGTCAATCTTTGTCCAGATCAAGTTTAACAGAGGGGAAGGGAACAGAGTTGTTAGCTCGGGCAAGGAAAGTTTTTTTGTTACAAGAAAAAAAGTGTCGGTGAGAGGAGACCACAGAGTGAAAAAGAGGCGTGAATTGCTTTTCACAAGCTGAGGTCCAACCTCAGTTTTTTCGTGAGGCCCATGTCAATAAAAGTGTGGTTCGAGATTACCAAACATCTCAGTTCTGCTTTTATTGTCAGCCGCAGTGCCAAACGGGCACTTTATATTCATATTAATTGTTTTTTAATTTTTCTATGTAGAATAATTATATATAGCTTACATCCACTTGAATACATGAGTTGTTTTTTTAACTTTTTAATATGTGATAACTATATTACACTTTATGTCTTATATATTTTTTATAACCTATATTCACATGAATTATTTTTAAATTTTTTGATATAAGATAATTATATTACATTTTATGCCTTATATGTTTTTTACGATATATATATATATATATATTGTTTAAAAAATTTCTCATATGAGATATTAAAATCTCAAACATATTTTTTTTTATCTTCTTGGGTTGATCAAGTTAACCCAAGATCCGACTACTTAGCTAGGTCAACCCTCGAGTTGAGTTTAATAACTATATTACACATGTTAAGACTTTATCGCAATATAAATCAACAACTAGGAAACCCTTGAGTTGGGTTTAATAACTATGTTAACACATGTTAAAATATTATTAAACAACCACTAAACCCCACACTAGGTTATTATTTACTACTTAACTGAAATTGTTAATATATAATTAGTTAAAATATTTTACCTATGATTTTATGATTTTACAATTCGAGTTTACAATCCGAGTTTATATTATATATTCCGTGTCGTGTCAAAAAAATATTTTTGACAACCTTGCATCAAAGTATTGCTCCTAAATATTCTTGGTCGATGCTCTATTAAGACTATACATCAGATGGAGTCCTTAAGACTAATACATATTATGTTCTTTCCTTTATGAAAGGAAGTTATTATTATTATAAATTGATGTATGAGGGATACTTGAACCTAAAATATAGGTACTTATTAGATGACTTGTTTAATGAACTGACATGTACACGAATTTCATATGGAGAGATCACTTATGTCTATAAAAAGGCTCATGTAATTGTTATGTAAGTGAATGTTATGCTTAATTCTGACTAAACATTGTCATATTCAAGAGTAATATGGAGGAATATATTAAGTATATCATGAACTATATGAATATATTTGAGTAATCAATATAAGATTCATCACTCTAGGTTAATTAGAAAAAAATGTTTCACATATTCTCAAAAAATATTGATTGTAAAATCCTTGCGCGAGGGGATCGAGATTTAAAAAAAAATATCAAATCTTATTCAAAGAATCAATTACTATAGTGTTGATAACAAACATGATTTAACAAAGCATACACACTTTATGCTATAATGTCTAAATTAAAATATTATTGATAAAGAAATAATAATTACATTGAGAAACTAATCATTGGATGATTAAGTTGAACTACATATAAGTTTCCTAATATTTATGGGATCATAACATGTTAGATATTTTTTATTTTATCAATTATTCTTATTATGTTGAGTCTTGTGATATGTGTCATGGTAGGTTATGATGTATGAATTATAACTTTATAAAAAGATTAATTAATCTTCAATTATTACCACATATGATTTTTCTAAGTGTAAGGTTTGTGTTGAATCAAAATTTATAAAACCTTATTTTCAAATAATTAAAAAAATAATAAACCTCAAGATTTATTTCACTTAGATATCAATGTTTTAAATTTATGCAAATTAAAGGTGGAAAAAAGTATTATAGTATTTTATAGATGATTACATCATATATTGTAATACCTATTTTCTTATAAACAAATATAAGGCTCTTAAAATGTTTAATTATTACAAGAATGGAGTTGAAAATCAACTTGATGAAAAAAAAGATAATAAAAAATGTAAAAGTAGAGAATAAGAAACACCTTCTGGTGAATTTTATTCTCATAACGGTATTATACACTTAACTATTGATCCTTATTCACTTTAATAAAATGGCATTGTGAAATGTCAAAACCAAACATTAAAATAAATGATAAATTTTATGTTGATAAAATTGAGAATATCTTAAAACTTGTGGGGAAAGGCAATTCTGATTGACAATTATATATTTAACAAAGTACCCTATAAAAAGTTAAAGAAGATACCATAAGAATTGTGAAAAAAGGAAAATACATTCCTGCAAATATCTCAAAGTGTGGGGGTGTCTTGCAAGTGTAACAGTGCTTGATCCAAAAAAAGGTCAAGATATGACCTAAAATTTTGGATTATATTTTCATTGGATATGCTTCTAATAATAGGGCACATCAATTTCTTATATATAAGTCAAGTATTGAGGATATGTATCCTAATACTATAATGAAATTAAGGAATGTTATATTCTTTAAAGATATGTTTCCACTGAATAAAGCATAAGAAAATCGTTCATATAAGATAACAATTGAAGCTAGATCAAACAATCATTATCAATAAGTAGATGATGAAGTTGAGTTTAGAAGGAGTAAAAGGGAAAAAACAACCAAAATATTTTATCATAATTTTCTAATATACTTGTTAGAAAATGAACCTTTGGACATACTTTGAGGTAATGTTCTATCCCAAAGCTTCGTATTGGAAGGAGATAGTCAATAATAAAATAGAATTTATTATGACTAATAATACATGAAAACTAGTGGATCTTCTAAAAAAAACAAAAACAAACATTAGGTCATAAGTGAATATTTAAAAGGAATATAAAAGCTGATGGAATTATTAACAAATATAAAGCAAAACTTGTAGTTAAAGGATTCAACAAATAGAAAGTGTGGACTATTTTGACCTATAATCACCTGTATCAAGAATAGCTTTTATACGAACATTAATAGTTATTGTAGGTATTAACAAGCCTGAAATACATTAATTTGATGTAAAAACAATTTTCTTAAATGGTGACCTTGATAAAAAGATTTATATGGAAAAACTCAAGAGGTTCGTTATTAATGGACAAGAAAAGAAAGTTTGAAAGCTTATCAAATCATTATATGGTTTTAAATAAGAACCTAAACAATGGGATGGAAATTTTAACAAGGTTATATTGTCAAATGAATTAAAAAACAACAAAGTTGATAAATTTATTTATGTGAAAAACACATTTAAAGGTTATGCACTATATGTATCTATGTGGATGATATGTTTATTTTGATAGTAGTGAATACATGATTAAGTCTGCTAAAAAAATGTTAACTAATAAGTTTGACATGAAAGATTTGGATATTGCAGATATCATAATAGGAATAAAAATTATTAGAACATCTAATGGATTGGTATTGTCTCAATCTCATATGTTGAGAAAATTCTTGATGAATTTTCCAAATGTGATAATAACATAGTTAAAACACTAATGGACATAATTATGTATATGTATAAAAACAAATGAAAGGAATAAACTAATTGGAATACTCTCAAATAATCAGGAGCTTGATGTACATTATTAACTGCACAAGACATAATATTGCATACTCAGCTAGGAAACTAAGTAGATTTATTCGTAATTTGAGTATGGATCATTGAGAATAAATAAAAAGGGTACTTAAATAATTCAGGTATACCTTGGACTACTGTTTACACTATATTGGTTACTTGTTGGTACTAGAAAGGTATAGTGATGCCAATTATATATCCGACATTAAAGATTTAAAATTCACTAGTGGATATTTTTTCACATTCGGTGGAGCAACTAAATCATAAAAATCCTCTAAACAAATATGTATTACAAGACTCATGATGAAATCAATTTTTTTTGCTCTTGATAAAAGCTAGATAGAAAGACGAGTGACTTTGGAATTTGTGAGAGGATATTCTAAGTTGGTCAAAACTAATGTCAATAATTTCTATCCATTGTGATAGTCAGTTTGTAGGGCACAAATCAATATGTATAATGGTAAATTTAAACATATATATATCATAGAAATAATATCCTTAATCAATTTCTTTCAAATGATATTATTGTCATTGATTATGTAAAGTCAAAGGAAAATATTGTGAATACGCTAACGAAAGGTTTATTCAAAGAGCTTTTGAATAATTCATCAAATAAAATGTGCTTAAAGACTTTTAAAATATAAGAGTTTAATGACGGTAACCCTACCTAGTTGACTGAAGATCTCAAGATCTATATTTAAAGAAAAACTAAGTTATATAACATTCTCAGTAGCACTTGAAATTAATTAATTTCTTGTCTTTTCCTATGATAATAATGTTGCTAGTTGTAGTGTGCTTAAGGTGGGTTGTTCTCTTTAATATTTTCATATATTGGTATTCTAAATAGAGTATAGTAGAATAGTCTAAATGAAAGAACATCTATATAAGTGAGAAATACAGTCGTTTCTTTGAGAATTTTAAAAAATGCTTAATTCTCTAGCATGCATGAATCTAGAAGTTGTTCAGGGTTAAAATGAACAAAACAATTAAAACCAAAGAAATATCAAGGTAGAAAACTATATGAATACTATTGTATTGATTTATATAAAAAAACTGAATAGTTCAAGACATCGCAATCATAACTTAGCTGAGTAAATCATATAGTATTTCATTAAGTAATGTTCAAAATCAAAAACTACTTATCTTAATGTAGTGATCCACCAAATCAATATCTCTCTATAAATTTTCAAGTATTTTATATTGGTAAGTTAATTTCCATTCATATGAGGATGTTGGAAATTTTATCTTAAAACTTGGTTAATAGGCACATTTGAGAGCAAATTTAAAGTCAAATCCACTTACTTTCGGTGTTAAACTTTTATTAAAATTTATTCTCTAACATAAACTTTTTAATATGGAACATTGATATTAGTAAAATAAATTATGAATGAATGAAAAATTCATCTCAAATAACTCTTAATTAATATATTTTTGTGAAACTAAAAAACTTTATCCTATATAAGAAACGAAACAAGATTTTATTGTTGTTTATATAGTGGAAAGATGAAGAGTTAAAATTGAACCTAACAATCACCTAATATTTTAAAAGGAAGATGATATAAAAAAAGTGAGTTTTGGACCTAAACCACGAGTGGTCGTTCGAGGCTCGGCTCGGTCTTTAGCTTGGGCTTTAGTTTGGATTTACTATAAAAACAAAACTTTGTATAACAAATAATATTTTTTTTGTCGACCTATTTTTGAGCTTGAGTTTGGTTTTATAATTACTTGACTTATAAAAATTTATTTTCTGCTTTCCCATTCCATGAATAAATAGAATGAATAATTTTTAAACTTGAATAATTTTTGGACAATTTATATTCAAACAAAAATGTTAGGTTTAAATAAAAAAACTTTTAGATTAATTTCTGGTTTATGGAGTATAATTAAGGTTGATAATGGTGGAAATGAATTCTAGTAATTACCAAATTAATTCCTTATCAATTTTAGTTTCAAAATCCTCTATAAAAAATGGTTGAAGAAGAGTATTTTAGCACAGATTTTTTAGAGTTTACACTCTCCATTACCTCTATTGTTTTAGCTTATTCTCTTTTATTTTATTCTTTTTTTGTTCTCTAAATCTTGTGTTTAATTTTAGTCTTTGTAGAGAGATTTTTTAGTTATATTTCCTTAAGTTCATGGACTTTGTTTAGAAATCATCTAAACAAGGTAGTGTTGTTGAAATCGTGAAAGACTTTAATGTCATACCACTTGTTTGCATCAAGTGAGAAGCAATAAATTTTTAAAAACAAAGAATAGATCCTTCACAAAACCAAAGTTTTAGCTTTATAAAATTCTAAGAGTTTCAACAAGTAAGTATTTTACATATTTTTAGTTTAAGTTTAATAAATTATGTACTTAGTAAGCATGCTGAGATTTTTGTTTATATCACCTTTGCAAATTTGAATATATGCTTAATATGCATGCTAATATCTAATTTGATATCAATTGCAAGTTTACTTTGAATGATATAAAAATCACATTCTTATAAACTAAACATTTATTAAAAAAAAACTAAAAGGCATAATGAAAAATA
>Ga0307518_10003999_pt1 | contig 10598 bp, 9 predicted proteins | sample 25_EM_MG_FD_203889 | JGI IMG/M metagenome (GOLD analysis project Ga0307518, IMG submission 203889) | Populus trichocarpa ectomycorrhiza microbial communities from riparian zone in the Pacific Northwest, United States - 25_EM | ecosystem: Host-associated > Plants > Roots > Unclassified | place...
ATGTCAGCAGTGCACCTAGGTATGTACATGAAAAGGGAATGTCCGAACTCATGGTTGTTTTCACTGATGCGAAGAGGAGTAGCAATCCGTTCACTATATTAAGCGTGAAAAAGGATACCCTATCGCTTGTGGTCGTGACAGGCGTCATGCTCTTGGATGCGCTGATGGGAGGACGAAGTAACATGTCATGGGTGAGTATGATTTATTACTACCCGATCACCTGCCTGGGCGACCGAGGACCGAATTCGCAGGACCACCTCCTTAGGTCTGGATCATGCCCTGATCTCCGCAAACACGCACTGTACAGACGACGGAGACAAGTCCCAGTTTGCGGTCAAGTCTGCAGGCACGTTTACTTTGGACAGTTGGTGAACAAGCTCTCAGGTATATTTTATCGCCGATTCAAGGGGTATACCCACTGCATCCGTCTGTGGCTACAGCTGGCGAGTAATCCCCCTAGATATTTGTGCCAATGCATGGGACGCGTTGTAGTACCCTTAGTGATGTATAATGATATTTTATGAACAAAACGGCAGCAGCGAAACTGAAGTTATCCAAGGACTGACAGGGGAGAGTGTCACATCAGTGGATACCATTCCTGACTAAAACAGTGACCAAACGGTGCGCCTCTAACTGTTTCCCTGCCGTATAGAAGTCGATGCTCGCACGTCGTCATCGCTAGGCGCCACAATGGGCGCGGCGGTATTGGAGATAATTAACATCTCCAGCATACGTGGTCTGTACAAAACTTACAGTATAAGTTTATGGCGGTAATAAAAGACGGCAAGCACGTCCGCCAGACACGCCAGACACCAAACAAGCATCATTTTACCATGGATATGGGCTCTTGATGTCAGCTACGACAGACGTGCGGTTGATATGCAATGTATGTCTATACAAGCGCGTCATTTAGGCGTCTGATGGGATGGGCCAGACTTGGATGTGCGTAGTAGGTTTCAAATTCCGCTGCCCAGCCAGAAGCGATGGAACCCTACACCAGGTAATTACAATTCAGTCACGACCTTGAATTCAATGAGGGTGTACCTGTTTCTATGGTGGGTTCTTCCAAAAACGTAGGGGGATCAGAACAATCGGCCAGGCATCAGCAGAAACAAAATGGGATATGAAGGACATGGCAAAGGTTTGACCAAGAGGTCCATGTGATCCACTTGTGGGATGCAGTGAACCTTCATGGACGCGAGTTCGCTACATTGGTCAATCAATGCCTTAGCGAGAAGACCGTGGCCATTATTGCGCTGCCTGCTTGCTGCTAAAGGGGATGCTGAGAGAAGTCGGCTCTGTGCAAGGATGATGACGACGAGCGCTGGGTGAAGAGTCTTCCTGCTTGTTCCCCAGAATGGAGTGCCAACTAGTACCAGCTTGGAGGTTGAGTCAAGTGTAGTCTCCCTGTGAGGATTCCATGTTTACTCAGTGGATACCCAGTTCCGGACTAATTCTGTTACTATACATTTACGTTGTTTGACAAGCTCTAGTCGCTCATTACTACTTCTAGCCTCATCGCTGTCATCATTTCTCGTACTCCTGTCATACCACTCTCATTACTTGTCCCCTGGACCGTAGGGTATAAAGTCGATACCACTTTCTTTCTGTAGTCCCAGTCTTTTCCTGAAATCCAGTTACCATTGCTAGGTGATTATTTCAGCCCGAAGAGATTCTAGTGTGACCACGTTTGAGATTAGCTACCTCTCTCGTCGTCACATATTTTTCACCTAATCCTAGGCAACTTCCCACTTCACTCTACCTTCTATACCCACGCCTACTCGCAGCCCCACGGATTGATCAACCGCTTGGAAACCCGAGTAAGCATCTTACTATGTCTGAAAGAATTGTTAACACCCGTTACAACCTGCGCCGTACTGCACATGTACGTGCAAGGTCTGCCCCTTCCAGTCCTGAGGCCGTGGCCAAGGGAAAAGATACCCCCGCTGACGTGAGTCGCCTGTACAGCGACATCGTTAAGGCAAAAGATTCGGTGCCCAGTCGTGCGTCCGATGAATGTCCTGGCTTGAGGAAAACCTCGCCGGAGTATCCCGATGGACAGAGGTCTTCGGAGGCTATCATAGCTAGAGAATTAGCCACTGTTCGTAATAGTGATACCCCAACTGTGAAAGGCATACCTGGAAGTGCCCTAACAAGTGTTTATTCCACCCCAGCGCCTGAAGAGAGCGAGACCAACGGTGATGACCTGGACCACCATGGCAAAAAAGAGCCGCCATGGATCACCAGCAAGAGAAAGCCGCCGATCGCCAATCAGGAAGGATCGCTGTGAATCGCCGGTGAAAGGAAACCCGAGTAAAAACCGGTTAGGCCCCCAGCAAGAACGTACTGTGCAGGAGGCCATAAAGAAATTAACAAGGGACCAGCGCCAAAAGATATCTGTAAGGCAGCGCGTCATCAGCATCACTGGAGTTAAGAAACCAGGGACTAAGAGCACCTCATCTCGAGGCGAGGGACCATCCAATTTGAAAGGGAAGGGCCCGGACCCACGCAACTGGGGAAACTTGAGCGCGTGCGAAGACGAACTTGACCTAGAAGCGCAGCGTGAAGCGTTGGCATCTTGGAAAGTTGCACAGGAATTAGCTCGGAGCAAACAAGAGAGCAAACCTGACCTTAGCATCAAAGGCTCCGAACCCGATGTAGAGGCGCAACGAGCTGCCATCGCATCGTGGAACAAGGCTCATGAACTCGCCAAAGGAGAACCTGTCAGCGCAAATATATCCGTTAGGGTGCTGTCACCAGAAAGCCGGTACCGTGCTAAAACAATACCTTCGTTGGAAGGATCATTTAGAGCCTCATCACCAGAGGGACAAGTAAAAATAGTCTCACCAGAAGCAAAAAGGGTTGCCAGGAATAGAACCTGGAAACCCCATAAAACAGAAAAGGGAAAGGAAAACCCCACGAAGGGGACACCAGACCCTGTCCGTATGATGGTTGACAAGGTGATCGCACAAGACAAGTCACATCGTGAGAGGCACAAGACCCCAAGAGCGATGGAGCCTGTCGAGCAGATCGATCCGAGAAGCTATATCGGACTAGCGTTCAAACGGCTCGGAAGTAAAGATAAACGGACCTACAGTCCGAATGATAGTTCATCTGATGACAGCTTCTCCGACAAGTCTTCAAGCCCACCCAGACATAGGAAGCGGAAAGGGAAGCGAAACTCCCCCAGCAACTCCTCCAGTAGTGATTATGAGCCAAGCAAGACATCCACTGAGGGCCAGTCATCCAACTCAGACGAAACACCAAGCAGCAGCAGTTCTGATGGACGGCGACAACATAAAAGCAGGCACAGTCGGTCGCGAGGTCGAGGAAGTCGAAAGACAAAGAAGTCACGCTCAAAAAGACATAAGTCTTGGCGACGAATGAAGCTGAAGCCGATACCTCCTGTTGAGTACGACGGTTCTGTCAACTCCAAAGCATTCCACCGTTTCATAACAGAGGGAACCGCATATGTTAAAGATGGAGAAGTGCCATCGAAGAAACAGGCATTCATCTTGTCTCATTACCTCAAAGGGAAAGCACATGAATTCTATGTGCGTGAGGTGTCAGGAGACCCCTACCGTTGGAGACTCTCGACATTCTTCCACGAACTATTCAATTACTGTTTCCCGGTGGATTTCCGTATCAAACTTCAAAAGAAGCTTCACACATGTTACCAAGGGAATAGGACTGTATGAGACTACCTATATGAGTTGAATGAGATGTGGAACATGATCGGGGAAGCCGACGAATGCACGAAGGTTCACAAACTTTGGTTTGGACTGCGAAAAGAGATCCAGCATGATCTCTGGCGGGACAAACTAAACCCGGAAATATCTTCACTACAATCAGTAATTGCGAGTGTGGAGATCATTGAGATCGCCCAATCGGTAACTGGGGGGGGACCCGAGTCAAAGAACAAACAGCGAGAGAACCCACCAATTGTCCGAAGCGCTGCCATGACTCCTGATGGAGAGAGGCGGTGTAAGCGCCATGAACAAGGACGTTCAACAAAGAAAGGGGATCGAAAAGAGCACTGGAAGGCCCCACAACCACAAGCCGGACCAAGTCAGCCGCGCACGGAAGGACGGAATAATAAACCAACTGAAGGGAAAGGCAGCAAAGCTGCCCGCCCGAAGTTGAGCAACGCCGAACAGGAAAGACACAAAGCCGAAGGACTTTTCTTTATATGCCATAAGTCCAGGCACTTCTCACGCAACTGCCCTGAACAGAACAAAGTCTCGTCTTCCTCGAACAAGCCACCTGGCGTCGCGAGCTTTGGAATCAATGTCGACTTTGGTGATATTGAAAATCAACGCGAGCTATCAGTGCAATCACAAGATTGCGAAATAACCGCCAACAACATCAGCATCCCTGAGGACGAAGATGAGATCAATGACGAACCTGAGCTTGACGACGCAGCAACAGACGATCTTGACACAGGGAGTGATATCACACTCAGCGAACTGGATGATGATACAAGCACCGAGGATGACTCCCGAAGCTTCAATCCATGGATCGGAGACCTGCTTGGACAACGTGCTGAAGAACAATTGACGGGAATCTGCTACCCGGGAGACAACCATCTCTCGCCTGGAATATTTGACCCTGCCTGATTCTGCATCTATCCTGTTGAAGGAAACAAACACATTGTGATTGAAAGTGAGCATGATGAACGAGGGGACGGAAGCTCAATCTATGTACCCGACGACTCACTAAGGGATCCCCAATTCAACATGGTCCGATGGTATTGGGTACAAAAGGCTATCCTGACAGGAATGAGCGAGTCAGACGCAGTGCAATCCACAGAGGACAACCTACTAGGCAGTTCCCAGATGGGATACGCGATGGAGGAGGCCATCGAGCACAAGCTGGCCGAGTACTGTCTGACTGAAGGTGGTCAAGACAACAACAATCGGTTCTCGTGCGAGCGATCCGAAGGGGACATATATCTGATCTGGGATTTCTCCGCGCAGACAACTATGTATATTTCATACGAACAGCTGAAGTCCAGGGATTTCAACATTGTGGAGTGGTATATGGAACGTCTGGAAGGCCTGGACAGAATAGAGTTGAGCTATATGGATCTCCCACAGGATGAGACCACTCACCTGAATGTTGAGTGCAACAAGACCATGCCATCTAGTAGTGGCTACTCGGCCTTGGAACGAAACGCGGCAGTCACAAAGGATGTCACAAGAACGATTCCGAAACCAGTAGTTGTGATAGTCCATGCCAATGAGCAGCCGGCACGTGCACTGGTCGACACAGGATCATTGGCCGACTTTATGTCATTAAACCTGGCAGAGCAGTTAAAAGTAAAAAGAATTTGGCTAGAAAAGCCATTACCTATACAACTTGCTGTGCAAGGGTCCCGCTCGAAGGTGAATTTTGGAGTGTCCGTACGTTTCCAGTACCAAGGTACAGATTACCAACGGTACTTTGACGTGATCAACCTCCAAAACTACGATATCATCCTGGGAACGCCGTTCCTGTACCAACATCAAGCATTGGTAGGGCTCAATTCTTCGAGACTAGTACTTGGAAGTAAGGAACCTAAAGAAATGAAGGGTCCGCAAGTGTCAGTGCTCGAATCCCGTGCCACCGAGGTATATGAAGAGAACTTAGAGAAAGTTCGGAAGTACCTACAAGAATTAGCGCAACCATTGTGTTCACAAGTCGGCGCAACAGCACTACCCCCATTCCATGCGATAAATCATTCGATTCCATTGATTGATGAGTCGAAGATATATCCATGGCGACCATCTAGGTGTCCAGAAGCTATGAGAGAACTCTGGATTGAAAAGAAGAATGCATACCTTAAAACTGGACGGTGGGAGATGACCGCCACCCGAAACACTTGCCCTATGCTCCTTATACCAAAGGCAGGAACGCCTCCGAGACTCCGAGTTGTGGTTGACCTGCGGGAACGGAACAAAAATACCTGAAAATTATCCTTGCTGATGCCGGACATGGAAGGAATATTGAGACGAGTAGCGCGAAAGCCTTACCGATCAACCATTGACGGACAAGACGCCTATGAACAGATAAGAGTGATACCAGAACATGTGTCCCGGACCGCGGTAACCACGCCTGACAGAAATATGGTCAGCCTGGTGGTACAGCAGGGCGACTGCAACGCACCTGCTACATACCAAGCACTAATGAACCATACCTTCGGGGAATATATTGGCATCTTCATGGATGTGTACCTGGACGACATCATAATATATTCAGATACCCTGGAGGAACATGTGAAGCACGTTAAAATCATTCTGGAAATCCTCACGCGGGAGAAACTATACCTGAGTGAAAAGAAGCTCCGATTCCTTTGCACAGAAGTAAAGATCCTAGGACGGATCGTGGCAGATGATGGTATCCGCATGGACCCCGAAAAGGTTGATAGTATTTTGAAATGGAAGGTACCGACGAACAGAACTCTCTGTAGGGGATTCATTGGATCAGTTGGATACCTCGCAGACGATATATATAAGGTACGCGTACCTTTGGGGGTCCTATCTGAAGCGAGCTCGGAAACTCGACCATTCCGCTGGAGCTACACGGAACAATGAGCATTTGATACAATAAAACGATACGTTGCCGGATGCGCACCACACTCTCGTGTACCCCTTGACTATGGCACAGGTCATGATCCCATCTGGATCATGACCGATGCATGTGGAAACAGAATAGGTGGGGTAGTCGCCCAGGGAAGTGAATGGAAGAGCGCGAAGGTAGCCGCCTTCTATTCTGCAAAGATGTCCTCAGCGCAACGAAACTACCCTGTGCATGAGCAGGAAATGTTAGCTGGTGTAGAAACAATGCTGAGGCATCGGGACATCTTACAGGGAACCCACTTCACTTGGGTGACCGACCATAAAAGTCTAATTCATATACTGGACCAGAAGGGACTATCCGGTCGTCAGGCGCGATGGTTGGAAAAACTGTCGGAATTCAACTTTACCGTTAAGTATGTTGCCGGAGAAGAGAACATATTGCCGGACGCACTATCACGTCTGTATGAGTACGACGAACCTGGAACGATACGTGCCCCTGCAGAATACTCACAATACGATGCAGATGTTGAGACAAGCGCCGTGAGCGAATGGCCCGTGCTAAGTGCCCCACTCCTTGTAGGAATGGAAGCTCTTGCTATGTCTCCGAGGCGGAGTTCCCGCATACAACAACGGACGAGCGAGGGGACGACCCATACCTCCCAAACCGACGCCAATACCTGCTGACCCAGAAAAGAGGATCAAACCGTTGGAACCACCCCAACCACGCTCAACATGGAAGGGACCTCCCCCACCGGCCGAAACAGGGCGACCAGAAACTGGTGCCGAATTCACAGCGCGAATGAGGGATCATTTCATTCTGCTGGGCCCAGGTGAACGAAAGAAGGGGGGAGTGGGTACAGGTACCCAACGCAACAGTAACTCGCCACGCGAGGAAACCGAACGTTCAACACCACGCATACCAGTAACATACCCACACAAAGAAGGACTGTTATCACAGATAAAGGGTCAATACAATAACGATCCATTCTACATATAAGAAGATTCTCGACTCACCACATGAGTTCAAGAACTTTGAAGTATCAGAGGATGGCCACATCTGCCTGAAACCTGCTGACCGAAAGGTACTGTGCATACCGAATCTTCGGGAAGGAGAACGCCGCCTGCAAGAAACCATTATTGACCAGGCACATTTGCTATTAGCGCACTTAGGACCCAGAAAGACTCTGACCTACCTAAAAGAATATGTCTGGTGGGAATCAATGACTTCCGATGTTCAAGCATTCTGCAATTCTTGCATGACATGCCAGAAAAGCAAGCCACCAACGCAGAAGCCATACGGACTGCTGAACCCCCTGTCTGTACCATCCAAACCTTGGGAAGCAATAGGCGTGGACTTCGTGGGACCACTGCCCGAATCCAAGGACAGAAATGGCCGTTACGATTCAATTACCGTAATCATTGACCTACTCACGGCCATGGTACATTTAGTACCCAGCCGAACAGACTATACCGCAAAAAATATTGCCGAGTTGATGTACCACGAAGTATACCGATTAGATGGCCTACCCAGGGCGATCATCAGTGATCAAGATGTCTTATTCACTAGCCTATTCTGGACGCACCTGAATAAATTGATTGGCATCCGCCAGAAAATGTCCAGCGCATACCACCCTGAAACAGATGGATCAACCGAAAGGGCCAACCGAACTGTCGGACAGATGCTCCGAGCGTGCATAGGACCCACTCAAAGGGATTGGGTGACCAAGCTACCTGCAATTGAGTTCGCGATCAACATAGCTCGATCTGAATCAACCGGTTACGCACCTTTCTTCCTAAACACCAGACGAATGCCGAGAGCAATGATATGGGACAACCCTGGAAAGGATGAGTACCCGAACGTCAGAACCTACGCTTGGAAAATGAAGCTAGCATTAATGGCAGCACATGACGCTCTACTAGCGACACGAGTCAAGCAGACAGTACAGGCAAATAAGAGGCGGAGAATGTGCCCGCTGGAGAACGGGGATCTGGTGTATATCTCAACTAAGAACATCAGCTTCCCCAAGGGAACATCGAGAAAACTCGTACCAAAGTTCATTGGGCCATATCGAATAATCAAAGATTTCGGGAACAACTCGTATCGGATAGATTTGCCGGATAACCTAAAACAACGTGGGGTGCATAACGTCTTCCACTCGTCACTATTAAGGGTCCACATACCTAATGATGACAGATTGTTCCCCGGGAGAAGGGACGATCAACTAGAGGACCTTGGGGGAACGAACCGAGAATGGGCTGTTGATAGGATTCTAGGGCATCGAGGCAGCCATTCAGACACCAAGTTCGAGATTCAATGGACGGCAGGCGATAAATCTTGGCTGCCATACCATGAGCTGTCACATCTAAGAGCGCTAACCGATTATTTCGAGGCCATAGGCGTGACAGGAATTGAAAACTTACGACGGACGGGCAATGAAGACTCATCGGATGATCTTCAGGTGTCAGCAGGACACTTGGCACCTCACGCTTTTGGTGCCTATTTAAGCCGCCCGTCTCGTCAACAAAATCTGCCAACCCCTCGTCACTCTCGAACTCACCACTCCCACTCGCCTCCCCTACCTCGATTCTGATGTTCCACTCCACACTTTCGCCGACCGCCCCCACATGAAGCACCGCACCCGCAACCTAAGAATAGGCAGCGTCGTCAGCACGACCCGGTAGAACGGTATATCGACTGCATCAATTGCGGGAGAATCTACTTTGACCTGCAAGATTATATCAGTCGCCAGCTGTCGCAGCAGCCCCAGCGACACACCACCACTAGTTTCCAAAACTCCTACCGGGCTAATAGACAGCCTGCCCCCTCATCACCTCGCAGACCCGCAGCGGCTAGGCACGATCGCCCCTGACCCAATCATAAGCGTCGTCACCAACCCCGTCCATGTGCTGCTCACCCCATGGGTCCTGAACCCCAAAGAAATATTGAGCGGGTGGACTCGGACTTTTATTCCGTCCGCTGGAGTCTAGCAGAAGGAGATGAGAACCGGCGTCTGCTGGTGCATCGCGAACAAGTGCGCGCTTACTTCCGTTTCAACGCCGCTCTCCGCCGAGGGAAGGATTGCCCTCCCTACCTCCCTTGCGGATATACCCAGTTCAGCGACGCCTATGCGCATGAGGCCACTACTTCATCCCGCTTCACCACCTTTGAACCGGGTGAAGATGGGATGGGTCACATCGTCATCAATGGACGCACTCCTACACCTGCCGAGGTATTAGGACCCAACACCGATCTCCGAAGTCTAGAGGAGAGAGAGGGCGGACGAACCTTAAACGGCGCTGAGGCCGAATCACTGCAGAGTATGCTCTGGGATCTCGCAGATAGAGCTAAACGTCAGCGAAAAAGGGTGCAGGAGGAATATTCCACTCGACGGGGAAAGAGAGGCGATTATAGCTATGATTGGGGATCACTCACTGAGCGGATCAGTAACCCGCCCAACAGGAACGATCGGCCCAATCGCAAGTACCGTGAGAGGAAGAGAGCATGCACCTCAGTTGTCGTCGACGATCGTTTCTCCAAGGCCACCACCCCTGCCAGATACGAGCCAGCTGAACCCGCTGGGCCGAGTTACCCACTTGAGAGCAAGAGGGACGGCATGTATGGGGACGAGGGAGAGGGATACGAGGAAGAAGAGGTCCCTGCCGACCAAGAGATGGTGGAGGGAGACAAACCAGTCAAGGGCAAGGGCAAGGCCGTCGACTGCACGTAGACCACAATGCACGCCATGCAGAAAAGGCAGTGCCTGCCTTGAAGGGGGGAGTGTGAGGATTCCATGTTTACTCAGCGGATACCCAGTTCCGGACTAATTCTGTTACTATACATTTACATTGTTTGACAAGCTCTAGTCGCTCGTTACTACTTCTAGCCTCGTCGCTGTCATCATTTCTCATACTCCTGTCATACCACTCTCGTTACTTGTCCCCTGGACCGTAGGGTATAAAGTCGATACCACTTTCTTTCTGTAGTCCCAGTCTTTTCCTGAAATCCAGTTACCATTGCTAGGTGATTATTTCAGCCCGAAG
>Ga0307518_10004000_pt1 | contig 10596 bp, 7 predicted proteins | sample 25_EM_MG_FD_203889 | JGI IMG/M metagenome (GOLD analysis project Ga0307518, IMG submission 203889) | Populus trichocarpa ectomycorrhiza microbial communities from riparian zone in the Pacific Northwest, United States - 25_EM | ecosystem: Host-associated > Plants > Roots > Unclassified | place...
TGTCTTTTCTTGATCAAGCTGTGGAACAGGAATTTCTAACATCTTCGACACGACAAATCATAATCTCTGCTGCTACTGCTGAACAATTGATTGACCAACTACAATCTTTCATCCCTGTAATTGATCCTTCCATGAGTCGTATAAATTGGTCAACTATGGAAAGCCGTAAAAAGATTAGATTGGATTTGAGCCTTCGTTTGTGAAACCTTGTGTCTTTTGGTTTTATTAATAACATATTATTTTGTTTTGTTATTTCTTATATTTGTTTAAGTGTGTTTCAGGTTTGTCAGTGTTCGTTGTTTCAGGTGATGTCTTCTATACTCTATCTTTCTACCTTATGACATTGAGGACAATGTCTTGTTTTGGTTGGGGGGAGAGGGTAGCAGTTGACATAAAAAAAACTAACTAACTAACTGTTTTTAATAAAACCATTTGATAAAACTATTATTACTAGGATGGCACAGTAACGGAGAATTTTATTGACTCTTGAGACGCATCTTAATAAACATTTTCCAATGCTTATTTGCAATATTCATAATAAGGTTTATCACATACTTCTCTTGAAATATTCAGGTTTACAAACTCTCGCATTGTTATCACTTGGTTCTGCTCATATACTCATTTAACAAGTATTCTTAAACCTTCATTTTCACACACACACTTTAACATATGATTGTGAGTTGCACATTGGATTATTACATTATTTATGTTCTTTTGTTAAAGGTAACAACTAAGGGAAATGGATAGTATACAATTTGCAAAAAAAAAAAAAAACAAATTGATAATATTGATTTCGTAGCCTCCCTAACCTAAGCAATTAAGCCCAAAGGGGTGTTTTAACACCTAATACCCTAAGGTCAACTGACTTAGGAGCTATTGGCCCAAAGCTTGTTACATGGGTTAAGGAGAAAAGCTTAAGGGAATCAAGCATTGCACTACCTACATATCAGTATCTGTAACCCGAGTTACTAAGCTCGTAGGGGTGTCTCAACACCTAATGCCCTAAGACCAACTGGTCTGGGAGTCATTAGCCTAAAGCTCGTTACATGGGTTAAAGATACATTGTGTTTTAAGTTATATGTATATATATTAAAAAAAAGATAATAATCTCAAGCCAAGGAAGTTAACTTTAAACATTAGAACAAAATTTTGTTTTCTTCCAAGTAAAGCCCCATAACTATGTGTTGATGATATATTGAGCACAAAAGAAAGGTTTATTAATATTTTGTTTAAGAGGTATTGAGCAGATATATAAATTTAATAAGAGTTTGTTTATCTAAATAGATTAATGGAAGTTGAATGATGAATGCCTTGCTTTGTGGAACTTGCAAATTGTTTTTCTATTTTAACGCTTTAATTACTAGGGACTAGTAATAAGCTGGTTGGGGGGTGTGATTAGTACTTAAAAGTGTATTTTTATCAAGTATCAATAACTCCTTAACTAGAGTATGTTTTATAATAACATGTCTAATAATATAAGATACCTTTAATTTATGGTAAATGTTTATCTTAAATGCAGGCCTATCACATAAATCAAAGGATTGATTGATGAGTTTAACTACTGAAATTTAGAAGAGACAGAGAGGGCTAAGCTTAGAAAAGAGATGCTGGTTCAGTCCAAACTAGAACACTGTTCAGTCACTGGATCATATCTGGAGCTGTAGATCTTGGATTTCAATTTGGTTTATATGGCTAAAAAGCTACGATATAGGCCTAAAACATTCATGAGGAGTGTAAACCCCAGGGAAAAATAAAGGTTGCTTGGATTGCAAACTAACTACATGAGAAATAAAAGTGAAGAAATTAATGCATATGGTTAAATAATAACAGGAATTCAGAAATTTTTGGATATAAGTTTCTGGACAAAATATTTCGAGACATTATAAATCAACCCGAAAATGTTGAGGGTTGGATTAAATTAAAGAAAATAAACTAAACTAAAAGTTGGGTGAAATGATAAGAAATGAAAAGAGGTATAACTTAATTATAAGAAGAAAAAAAAATATAGGGGCCTAAATGCAAATAAGAAAAATTATAGGGCATAAATACTTATATTCTCATCAAAATCTGCAGAAATCATAAGGAAAGAAAAGAGGGACTTTTTGTATTCATTCTTGCAAAATCAAGAGAGAAACACCAAAATTTCAAGAAAACCATCCAAGATTAAGAGTTTATAGATGGAATAAACACTTGTGGGCAAGGGATTAACGAGGAAATTGAACAAGAAGAGAAGATGGAGGGGTGGCTATCATTAGATAAGAAAGGAGGGAGTTGAAAAAAATCTTCAACTAGTTGAAGATCAAAACCTTAATTCTTACCGGGTAAGGTGCTCTAAACATTGTGGTTGATATGAATGATGATGTTTGTGGGATTGAGAACCAGGATGATTGGGCTAAATTGAGTTAGGAGATGTGGTATATTAAAAGTGTAAACAGGTCGTATGTCGATAACTTGGGACCTCCCGGTATAGGGGAGACTCTGTCGAAATTTTGGTAGACCTTAATACAGATACCATGAATAGATATAAAAAAAAATTAGTCACTTTGTTTATCAGTTAACATGAGATCGTTGCTTTATCCCGAATATGGGGATGTTACATTTTGGTATCAGAGCGTAGGTTGCTATTCCGGGGATAGGAATGAGTGTAAGGTTTTGAAATGTGGTTCGGAATAGTGAGAACAAGGCAAGGAGCCAGGACTGATTCATTCCCAGTTCGGGGAAGTGATCAGAGTCTTCATTATGAAAGTGATCCAAATTGGGATCCCTTGACAGACACTTTCTATCATATACCTGCAACATCAGTATACTCTGAAAGAGTTGAGTTAGTGAGATTTTGAGATGATTTGTTGTCCCGTCAAGCTAGGGTAACAATGCCGATGTATAAGACATACAGGAGGGGGAGATAATATACCCCCATCAGTGACACCGGTAGACGGGTCAAACCCAGTTTAGGATTTTGCTTTTATGGATCATATAGTGAGAGCTGTAGCAGCAGGAATGGCAGCGGGAGCCTCCAGTGTAGCTCCTAAATCAGGGGGAGTAGTCACCATAGTTCAGTGGGTGAGGTGTATGAGAGGGATGGGTTGTATGACTTACCATTGTGAAGAGGATGCTGAGGTTGCTGGGCTTTGGCTGGAAAAAAAAAGGCCTTTAGAATTCTAAGTGGGGGATAAGGTATTTTTGAAGGTGGCGCCTTGGAAAATCATCATTCGATTTGAAGTAAAAGGGAAATTAGCTCCGAGATATATTGGCCCTTTCGAGATTAAGGAAAGAATCGGACGAGTTGCCTGCATATTTGGATAAAATTCACAAAGCGTTCCATGAGTCATTGCTGCGAAAGGTCAAGATAGACCCTTCACGAGTATTGCCACACGTTCCTATGAAGATTAAAGGGGGATTTAACCATGGAAGCTAAGCCTGTCAAGATCTTGGATTGAGATGTGAGGGTGTTACGGAATAAGAGAGTTTCCCTGGTGAGAGTATTGTGGAGAAACTCTCGAATAGAAGAAGAAACGATGGAAAAAGAATCCGAGATGAAGAAAAAGTTCCCGCATTTATTCTTCAACATAGGTACGTAACTTAAATTTTAAGGACAAAATTTCTATTAGGAGGGGAGAATGTAAACCCCGAGGAAAAATAAAGGTTGCTTGGATTGCAAACTAACTACATGAGAAATAAAAGTGTAAAAATTCATGCATATGGTTAAATAAAAACAGGAATTTAGAAATTTTTGGATATAAGTTTCTGGATGAAATATTTCGAGACATTATAAGTCAACCTGAAAATGTTGAGGGTTGGATTAAATTAAAGAAAATAAACTAAACTAAAAGTTGTGGGGTGAAATTATAAGAAATGAAAAGAGGTATAACTTAATTATAAGAAAAAAAGAAGATGTAGGGGCCTAAATGCAAATAAGAAAAATTATAGGGCATAAATACTCATATTCTCATCAAAATCTGCAGAAATCATAAGGAAAGAAAAAAGGGACTTTTTTGTATTCATTCTTGCAAAATCAAGAGAGAAACACCAAAATTTCAAGAAAACCATCCAAGATTAAGGGTTTATAGATGGAATAAACACTTGTGGGCAAGGGATTAACGAGGAAATTGAACAAGAAGAGAAGATGGAGGGCTGACTATCATTAGATAAGAAAGAAGGAAGTTGAAAAAATCTTCAACTAGTTGAAGATCAAAACCTTAATTCGTACCGGGTAAGGTGTTCTAAACATGATCTTATAAGTCATTTCAAATTTGATAATGAATGAAAAAAAAAAGGAAAGAGTTATAAATCAGATATTGGTGCCAAAGATTTGACAGTTTTTTTATAGAGGGGTACAACTTTATATGTGAGAGTAAGAATTGAGGGTAGATCTTTTGCCGCTAGAGTTATATGATTTTGACTTGAATCTGGGCATGGTTTGGCTAAGTAAACATAAGACATAAGTGGATTGTTTCACCAAGACAGTGACAATCCAAGGAATAAGTGATAAAAGAGTAGTGGTTAAAGGGGAACGAAAAGATATTCCAAGTTGTGTAATCTCAGTCTTGGTGGCTAGAAAGTTACTGAGGAAGGGTTGTTCTACTTGGTTAACCCTTATAAGAGAGCTAGAAAGGGTAGTATAGATTTGGCTAGTATTCCCGTTGTGATGGAGTTTCGAGATGTATTCCCAGAAGAGTTGCCTGGATTACCTCCCGTAGAGAAATTGAAGTTTCCATAGAAATTATTCCAGGAATTTCTCCTATAGCCTAGTCTCCTTATAGGATGACACCTATGGAATTGGCTGAACTGAAGGTCCAGCTTCCGAAATTGTTAGATAAAGGCTTCATTCGGTCTAGTAACTCGCCCTAGGAAGCTTCGGTATTGTTTGTAAAAAAAGAAGAAGGATGGCACACTTCGTTTGTGCATTGATTATCGTCAATTGAATAAAGTGATGGTGAAGAACAAGTACCCATTCCCACAAATAGATAATTTGTTTGATCAGTTGAAGGGTGCTAAGGTGTTCTCTAAGATAGAGTTGAGATCTGGATATCGCCAGTTGAGAATCAAGGAACAAGATAGATAAATGACTGTATTCCGAACCCTTTATCCACATTACGAGTTTTTAGTGATGCCTTTCAGGTTAACCAATGCTCTGGCCATACTTATGGACTTGATGAATCGGGTGTTTTAGCCTTACCTGGACCAAAATGCGGGGGTATTTATTGACAATATCTTGGTATATTCAAGCTCTTACTTGGAACATGAACAACATCTTAGGGTTGTGCTACAAACTGTAAGGGAGAATCAATTATATGCAAAGTTGGATAAGTGTGAGTTCTAGATCAAAGAAGTAATTTTTTTTAGGCCATGTAATATCCATAGAAGGAATATTGTGGATCCAAGAAAGGTTGGGGTCGTGTTGAAATGCGAAAGGCCTACCAACGTGACAGAAATCCGGAGTTCTTGGGCCTTGTTGGGCATTATAGGAGGTTTATTGAGGGTTTCTTCACCATAGCATCACCTTTGACTAAGCTAACCTGTAAGGAAGTCAGGTTTGTTTGGTCAGGAAGAGTGTGAAGCGAGCTTTCAAGAACTGAATGAGAGACTCACTTTTGCTCTTGCGTTGGCCCTTCCATCAGGGACAGAAAGGTTTATGGTATATAGTGATACCTCAAAAAGGGGTCTAGGATGGGTGTTGATGCAACACGGGCGTGTGATTGCTTATGCATCAAGACAACTAAAGTCGTATGAGGTGAATTCCCAATTCATGGCCTTGAACTTGCAGCAGTGGTGTTTGCCTTAAGAGTATGGAGACATTGTTTGTGTGGTCACAACGTTAAATCTTTACAAACCATAAAAGTTTGAAGTATTTGATGTCACATAAGGAGTTGAATATGTGACAAAGAAGATGCATAGAGTTAATAAAAGATTACGATTGTGTGATTGACTACTATCCTAGTAAGGCTAATTTAGTAGTCGATGCATTGATTAGGAAAGCAAAAACAATGATGAATGATATGGAGATTAAGGAACAGGGAAGTATAGTGGAATTGAAGAAATAAAACAATGATGAATGATATGGAGATTAAGGAATAGGGAAGTATAGTGGAATTAAAGAAATTAGGCTTGCGACTAAGTGTAGGGCCTGAGGGATCACTATTAGCTCAGTTAAAGATCCAATCTGTGCTTCGAGACAAGGTTTTGGTGGCTCAACAGGTAGATGAAAAGATCCAATCAGTTAAAGGATATCAACGAGAGTGTAAACCAGGGTATAGAGAAAGCATTCCAAATGTTATCTAGTGGGCTAATAGCTATGGGTAGGCGAATTTATTTACCTGATCATAAGACTTTGAAGGATGAAGTATGGAGAGAAGCTCATGAATCCCGATTCGCTACTCATCCTAGAAGTACGAAGATGTATAAAGATTTAAAGGAATACTACTGGTGGCCAAATATAAAGAGGGAAATAGCAGAATTTGTGTCGAACTGTGGGATCTGTCAACAAGTAAAGATAGAACACCAGAGACCTGCAGGGGATTTACAGTTATTGTCGATTTCAGAATGGAAATGGAAGGGTATTTCTATGGATTTTTGTGATGGAATTACCTAGGGGAAAGAAAAGGAATGATGTCGTACCCCAATTTATTAGGAGGAAGTAGGAAAAATGAAGCTTTTGGGACCTGAAATGGTGCAACTGACACCTGACAAGGTGAGCGTGATCAGAAAGAGGATGAAGGAAGCCCAGGATAGACAAAAAAAAAGGTTATGCAGATAACAAAAAAAAAGGCCTTTAGAATTCTAAGTGGGGGATAAGGTATTTTTTAAGGTGGCGCCTTGGAAAGGCATCATTCGATTTGGAGTAAAAGGGAAATTTGCTCCAATATACATTGGCCCTTTCGAGATTAAGGAAAGAATCAGACGAGTTGCCTATTGTTAGAGTTGCCTGCATATTTGGATAAGATTCACAAAGTGTTCCATGAGTCATTGCTGCGAAAGGTCAAGATAGACCCCTCACGGTTATTGCCACACGTTCTTATGAAGATTAAAGGGGATTTAACCATGGAAGCTAAGCCTATCAAGATCTTGGATCAAGATGTGAGGGTGTTAAGGAATAAGAGAGTTTCCCTGGTGAGAGTATTGTGGAGAAACTCTCGAATAGAAGAAGAAACGAGGGAAAAAGAATCTGAGATGAAGAAAAAGTTCCCGCATTTATTCTTCAACATAGGTACGTTACTTAAATTTTAAGGACGAAATTTCTATTAGGAGAGGCGAATGTAAACCCCGAGGAAAAGTAAAGGTTGCTTGGATTGCAAATTAAATACATTAGAAATAAAAGTGAAGAAATTCATGCATATGGTTAAACAAAAACGGGAATTCAGAAATTTTTGGATATAAGTTTCTGGACGAAATATTTTGAGACATTATAAATCAACCCGAAAATATTTAGGGTTGGATTAAATTAAAGAAAATAAACAGTAACAATCCAAGTATTTGTTGATGAGAAATTTTGACTATCTTAGAGGCATAACTAGGTTCTTCTTAATCATATAACTTGTAGTCTCATGTCTTAGCTTTCCAACGAGAATAATCGCGCTTAAATCGGAGTTCTATAACTCAAGATATAGTTAAAATTCTGAGGAGAGGTCAGACAGTAACAGTTAAAAAACGAGACAGTAACAGTTCGACAGTAACAGTCCATGTGTTTGTTGATGAGCAATTTTGACTATCTTAGAGGCAGAACTGGGTTCTTCTTGATTCATTGAACTTGTAGCCTCATGTCTTAGCTTTCCAACGAGACTAATAGTGCTTGAATCGAAGTTCTATGCTCCAGATATAGTTAAAATTCTGATGAGAGGTCAGACAGTAACAGTTAAAAAACGAGACAATAACAGTTGTAAAGTAACAGTCCATGTGTTTGTTATTGAGCAATTTTGACTATCTTAGAGGCAGAACTGGGTTCTTCTTGATGCATTGAACTTGTAGCCTCATGTCTTAGATTTCCAACGAGACTAATAGCGCTTGAATCGGAGTTCTATGCTCCATATATAGGTAAACATCTGAGGAGAGGTCAGACAGTAACAGTTAAAAAACGAGACAGTAACAGTTGGAAAGTAACAGTCCATGTGTTTGTTATTGAGCAATTTTTACTATCTTAGAGGCAGAACTGGGTTCTTCTTGATCATAGAACTAGTAGCCTCACGTCTTAGCTTTCCAATGAGACTAATCGCGCTTGAATAGAAGTTCTATAACTCCAGATATAGTTAAAAATATGAGGAGAGATCAGACAGTAAGACTTAAAAAACAAGACAGTAACAGTTGGACAGGAACAGTCCAAGTGTTTGTTGATGAGCAATTTTGACTATCTTAGAGGCAGAACTGGGTTCTTCTTGATGCATTGAACTTGTAGCCTCCTGTCTTATCTTTCCAACGAGACTAATCTCGCTTGAATCGGAGTTCTATACCTCCTGATATAGTTAAAAATATGAGGAGAGGTCAGACAGTAATAGTTAAAAAACAAGACAGTAACAGTTGGACAGTAACAGTCCAAGTGTTTGTTGATGACCAATTTTGACTATCTTAGAGGCAGAACTGGGTTCTTCTTGATGCATAGAACTTGTAGCCTCATGTCTTAGCTTTCCAACGAGACTAATCGCGCTTGAATCGAAGTTCTATAACTCCAGATATAGTTAAAATTATGAGTAGAGGTCAGACAGTAACAATTAAAAAATGAGACAGTAACAGTTGGATAGTAACAGTCCAAAAGTTTGTTGATGAGCAATTTTGACTATTTTAGAGGCAGAACTGGGTTCTTCTTGATCATTGAACTTGTAGCCTCATGTCTTAGCTTTCCAAGTAGACTAATCTCGCTTGAATCGAAGTTCAATAGCTCCAGATATAGTTAAAATTCTGAGGAGAGCTTAGACAGTAACAGTTAAAAAACGAGACAGTAACAGTCCATGTGTTTGTTGTTGAGCAATTTTGACTATCTTAGAGGCAGAACTGGGTTCTTCTTGATGCATTGAACTTGTAGCCTCATGTCTTAGCTTTCCTGCAAGACTAATCTCCCTTCAATCGGAGTTCTATAACTCTAGATATAGTTAAAATTCTGAATAGAGGTCAAAGAGTAATAATTAAAAAGCAAGACAGTAATGGTTGCACAGTAAAAATCAAAGTGTTTGTTGATGAGCAATTTTGACTATCTTACAGGCGGAACTGGGTTCTTCTTGATGTATTGAACTTGTAGCGTCATGTCTTAGCTTTCCAACGAGATTAATCTCGCTTGAATTGGAGTTCTATACCTCCAGATATAGTTAAAAATATGAGGAGAGGTCATACAGTAACAGTTAAAAAACGAGACAGTAACAGTTGGACAGTAACGATCCAAGTGTCTGTTGATGAGCAATTTTGACTATCTTAGAGTCCGAATTGTGTTCTTCTTGATAATTGAATTTGTAGCCTCATGTCTTAGCTTTCCAACGAGACTAAACGCGCTTGAATCGATGTTCTATAACTCCAGATATAGTTAAAATTATGAGTAGAGGTCAGACAGTAACAGTTCAAAAACGAGACAGTAACAGTTGGACAATAACAGTCCATGTGTTTGTTATTGGGCAATTTTTACAATCTTAGAAGCAGAACTAGGTTCTCCTTGATCATAGAACTTGTAGCCTCACGTCTTAGCTTTCCAACGAGAGTAATCTCGCTTGAATCGGAGTTCTATACCTCCAGACATAGTTAAAAATATGAGGAGAGGTCAGACAGTAACAGTTAAAAAAACGGGACAGTAACAGTTGGACATTATCAGTTCATGTGTTTGTTGATGAGCAATTTTGACTATCTTAGAGGCAGAAGAGGATTCTTCTTGATTCATTGAACTTGTAGCCTCATGTCTTAGCTTTCCAACGAGACTAATCTCGCTTAAATCGGACTTATATAACTCCAGATAGAGTTAAAATTCTGAGTAGAGGTCAGATAGTACAGTTAAAAAACGAGACAGTAACAGTCCAAGTGTTTATTGATGAGCAATTTTGACTATCTTAAAGGCAGAAGTGGGTTCTTCTTGATGCATTGAACTTGTAGCTTCATGTCTTATCTTTCTAACGAGACTAATTGCGCTTGAATCGAAGTTCTATAACTCCATATATAGTTAAATTCTGAGTAGGGGTCAGACAGTAACAGTTCAAAAGCTAGACAGTAACAGTCCAAGTGTTTGTTGATGAGCAATTTTCACTATCTTAGAGGCAGAACTGGGTTCTTCTTGATGCATTGAACTTGTAGCCTCATGTCTTATCTTTCCAACGAGACTAATGTCGCTTAAATCGGACTTCTATAACTCCAGATATAGTTAAAATTCTGAGTAGAGGTCAGATGGTAATATTTAAAAAACGAGACAGTAACAGTTGGATAGTATCAGTTCATGTGTTTGTTGATGAGCAATTTTGACTATCTTTGAGGCAGAACTGGGTTCTTCTTGATGCATTGAACTTGTAGCTTCATGTCTTATCTTTCTAACGAGACTAATTGCGCTTGAATCGAAGTTCTATAACTCCATATATAGTTAAAATTCTGAGTAGAGGTCAGACAGTAACAGTTGAAAAGCTAGACAGTATCAGTTGG
>Ga0307518_10004001_pt1 | contig 10592 bp, 17 predicted proteins | sample 25_EM_MG_FD_203889 | JGI IMG/M metagenome (GOLD analysis project Ga0307518, IMG submission 203889) | Populus trichocarpa ectomycorrhiza microbial communities from riparian zone in the Pacific Northwest, United States - 25_EM | ecosystem: Host-associated > Plants > Roots > Unclassified | place...
TGCCAACGTTGGTATATAAGATGCCAAACCAGCACGTTCCCCACATACGCAACCAGACACTGCGACGATGTCTTTGACCCGCTTCTACTACGACCCGTTCACTGAATTCGACCGTCTCTTCGACGACGCTTTCATCTCTCGCTTCCGTCCTAGCACTGCTCCGACGGACACCACTCCCAATTCGCGCTTGGACGTCATGTTCAGACCCAGGTGCGTCTTGCTATTATGCATAATACGTCATAGTCGTCTCCTTGCGATGTATGCTTATGTTCGTCGTCTTCGTCCTTAGGCTTGACCTGCAAGAAAACCCCGACACGAACACCGTCACCGCTAAATTCGAACTGCCGGGGATGGAGCCCAACAACGTCCGTGTCGATGTCCAAAATGACCGCCTCACTGTTTCGGGTGAGACAGCGGCCTCCGAGACACGGGACGAGGGCAACTATGTCGTTCGCGAACGTACGTGCGGCAAATTCTCTCGAACCCTGTCCCTTTCCCCGGGCACAAAGGTACGTGTATACGCATGTCTTGGTCGAAGTAGGGGGTATTGATGGGCACGGGGTTCTAGCCTGACGACGTCAAGGCCAAGATGGAACATGGCATCTTGACTGTTACGTTCCCCAAGGCCTCCGCTGAGCAACAGCCGAGGCGTATCACTGTCACCTGAAGAGGAAACGAGGAGTCGTCGCTCGTAGGAGTAGCTCAACAATCTGCGTACTTACGGTTTTCTCTTCTCCAAAACTCAAAAAGGCATTATCACATCATATTTTGCTTAGCTGTGATATTTCAATGATGTACTTGCTGTATAAGTCAAAATCTGGCATGCAAAGCCAGTGCCATTACATATTTGATTGAGGGGAGTGGGTAATGATTGAGGATGGTAATAAACATAGTCTATACTCAGAAAAACTGAATCACGAGCTTGGACGTACAATATTTTTTACAGTGTTCCACCAGGGCGTTCCGTAGTAGTAATAAATAGCGCCAAACGCCGCACCCCCTAGATGTGCATAATGGTCAAAGAGCCTGTCAAAATTAGCTTGAGCATCACCAAGCTATCTTGTGGTACCGTTGACTTACCTCCACCCTCTAATCGCACCCACCACATCTAGAAGAACGAGGCCACCGACACCCTGGATGATGGGTATAGGGAAGAAGGGAGGGAACAGTAATCGTACTTCGGCGTCGGGGAAAGCGAGCGCGCTGAGCGTCACGGCAGCATAGACAGCCCCCGAAGCGCCCAATGAAGGTAAAATCTCGCGAGAAGTCGCCGTAGTCGTAGCATTAGTCACCCCAGCAACGGCACTCGCAGCAGGGGAGACTCTAATGGAAGCTTGCGCAGATGCTCGTGCCACCAACCGAGGAAAGAGGACCTTTGCTGCGACTGCGTGACTGACCAGTCCGGAGAACATGCCAGCTGGAGAAACAACATGTCAGACGTGGTTCGAGAGGATGCGGAAGGCCGTACCCGAAAGGAAGAAGGCCACGAAATGCCATATACTAGTGGCTTCGGGCGGTAGGTCTGGGTTGCTTCGCTGTTGGAAATAGAAGTATGTTGTGGCAGCCGAACCTGAAATTTGTCGGCGAGGTCAATAAGCGCAGCGCATCACATGTGTAGTGCTCACCGAAAGAGCAAAGTGCCATATTATTGGCAATGAGATGTAAAAAACTTTTGTGACTGTTACATTCAACGTTGGCTCGCCGTGAAATCAGGTATTGTTCACGGATGGGCCCACCTGAATATGCTCGTGAAGAGAGTATATGCTCGGCCAGAAAGGGGATCATGGGTAAATGCTTTATGCATGAAGGGGCGCAGACGAGCGGCTTTCCAAGCCAAAAAGATGGATGCATTAACACAAGCAATGTACCAGCATACCCGTCTGCCTTCGGTGCAATCGAGATACTCTTGAGCAGCGGCAATATACGCGCTAACAGAGGCATTTCGAAGAGTACTAGGCCACGTTGACGTCTGTTCCTTGACGTAGTCGAGGTTCTCCTTCAGGACCTGCAGGACAGGGGATGAGCGGTGATCAGTGTGTGTCGTTCTCCATGAAAGACGTCGTGCACATTGGCGAGCTCCAAATACCGCGCCTTTCTCATTTCCTCTATTGTAGGTGAGCGAAACTGGAAGATATGCGAAACAGAGATTAATTTGTCCTTCCAATACTTTGTCTCTGCTTCCGTCATGCTAGCCGCAAATACGTAGGCAAACAATGATACAGCGAGGAAGACCTGCCATTCCAAGGTGTATATCAGTATCGCCTAGGAAAGCACACAACCAGACGCACCTCGACCTGTTTCCACACGTGGGGCTTCTCTAGCCTAGCGCTGAATGAAGAGACACCGCCTGTCTTTGCTACCTGGGCCCGAAAGGATGGGAAGACAACCTGTCCGCTGGGTGGTTTTCCTCGTAGAAATCGAGCATTTCTTGGGAAACTATTTGGGGGTGTCTGAAACAGCGAGCGATGTCTGGGGTGGGGATGAATGAGAAACGTCCTCAACGAACGAGTGTTGACACGACAAAATGCAGTCCCAAGCATAATCTTGCAATGGATGAGAATGAGCGATCAAGGCTATTACATAATCATATCACTAATCCGCGCGGAGATGTGCGGCGGGCAAGTATCTGCCAAAAAGCATCTCCCCAACACCCTCCCCTACGACCAGCGAAATTATATATCCCAACTGGAAGGTCCTATACCAGATCGTCAGTGCGTGGACACGTAAGACAGCCAACCACCTACATCACCGCCAGCATGAAAAGATAGTTGAGGAATGCATGAGCAGCATACATGACGCCTCTTGGTATGTCATGTGCAAGGGTGAACGGGGGTGCTGAGAGGGAACCACTCTTGGGTGGCAATTGGGGTGCGTTCAGCTTGTCCGCAAGCACCACATTCACCCTGTTCTTCCCTCAGCTTGGAAGAAAAATCATTCTAGAAAATACCAACTTTGCATCCCAGTGCATCTCCATGATTGACCTGCATGCTGCCAGCCATCTCTCCAGCAGAGCGAGCAGGAATAGGCCGATACACGCCCCAACCATCGCACCTCCACTCTGGGGCACCCATCCAAGGAACCACACTGCGAGAAGTCAGCAAGGATCGTGGGGCAGAACGAGAGACATACGGGAGTCTCCAATTGTAACGTGCAGATAAGGGATCATGTGGCCCATGGCTAGAGCCATGGCACCGTCCATCGACATGTCCATTCCATCCATATCGTCTGCAGCAGATCCTTGTACATAAAACAGAAGTAAGAGGGCGAGATATGTCCAATACATGACTGCAGGACCTCGGGATAATCAGGAATTAGGAAGAGTGGGAAAGTGGTGGCAGCTGTTCCTGCCCAAGGGTGTACCTTACTTCCATGTTCTACTACATTTCGTTTCTGCGTCCACCTCCAGCACAAGCAAGCCTCGTACACACAGAACAGATCCTCATAACCCCACAGATATGCAACGATCTACGCACAGAATACTTCCAAGACACCATCGACATCTACTTTTCATGGGCCCTCCTTCCTGATCCACGCCATCAGACACACTCCATGATAACCAAACCCGCAAAGCTCACCTCCTGGAGAAGTACAAATGCATACAAAGAGATTGCCGTGCCCCGTCCTCAGAACCTACGTGATGGACAGTTCTGGCAGCTCATACTGAGCGTGGGCACCTCCAGAAAGGACCAACTCATTCCACTGTACGATCAAGATGTCGGACGCACACCCTTTCCCGTGATGTCCATGCCTGTCCTGTTCACGAGCAAACCCAGGAAACCCTCGAAACAGGAGCAGATCATCCGGTCGTATCTCTTGCGTTCCCCAACGCAAGAGGCTCTCGCAGACTCGAAGTTCGATGTGTGCGAACAGACATCGTTCGATCTGGACAAAGTATGTCGTACTTGATTGATTGACCGTGCCGCTGACTATCATCAGCTCAGAAAGTGTGGGATAGTGGAATAGGACTGAGCTCATGGCTCGTTCGGTTATCTTCTGCGGAGCAGACAGAAACAAACCCATTGCTGTCTGAACTACGGCAGTCTCTCCTGGAGGGGAATGATCGAAATATCGTCGAGCTAGGTGACACTAATGTATTCAACTCGGGACACTACATGATACCCGTCTATGTGTAGGTGCCGGCACAGGCATAGTTGCAATCACCCTGAGCATCCTATGGTCAAAGCTAGACACATCGGAAAATCATGGGGAAGTTCTGACCACCGATCTCCGTGAGTCAACTAACCACTAACCTATCGCGTTGAATACTCAATCCATACCGACAGCTTCAGCAATGCCTTTGTTACGACACAACATCGCCGCGAACAGTTTGCTCACAACCAAGGTCTCCCTAGGGGCAGCAGCACTTGATTGGGAGGACGAACAACTCCCTGATGTCGTCGAATCCAATTTCGGGTCTGGAATTGATGCCATTGTGTACGTGAGGTCACCGTTCTTTCTTGTCCGTCTCATTGGTGTTAGAATGGCAGACGTTACCTACAATACGGCATCCTTCTCTGCTCTGATTAACACGCTTTCACGTCTCATCCAATTCTCGAGGTCTAAACGCAATGGCCAATCACCATTGATAGTGATGGGATACAAAGAACGCGATGCAGCGGAGCGGGCGCTATGGGACATGGCGCAAGAAGCTGGTATTAACTTGGAGCTGGTAACGGAGGTAAAGGGAGCTGGCGGGAAAGCAATCGAGATTTGGGTAGGAAGGGCTAAGTAGGTCAAGGTTTGGGCAGATTCCATCAGGTTACCGCTATACCGTGGTATTTCCCATTTGGCATTGGTCATTTGTCTTACTGGAAGTCGCTCTTGCTCACCCTACCAATCTATCTGAAGATTGAAGGCGTAACTGGTTTATTAACACCACTCGTTTAACGCTACGACCACAGAAACCATCGCGGTGAGAGCTTTAATCACCCTATTTTATAGGCCAACTCGTTTGAAGACTCGATGAAAGACAATTGTTCCTTCTGAGAGTAACCCTGTCATCTTCCATGCCGACATCTAGCCCCGCGCTAATGTCGAGGCTCAGTCAAAGATATTATCAACCTTTTCTGCCACCTTGCGCAACCAATTGCTATCTCACTTTATCATAGGTGAGACACAGTGGAAATGGCCCGCGTTCGCTATGGCGTGTTTCGTGCTGGTGACATGCAAGCTGGTAATATTTTGATCCACGAGCTTGTCCACGCGGTTGATGGGACCCTGGCCCGGCCACTGTTTCGCATGCATGGGTGAAGGGGTGGGTTGTCGGATATTCCTATCATACCGCACTGGTGAGCCTATCTGTACGACTTTATCACCAGCTATGCGCTCGACTACTCGGACTACCCCATGATCACCTGAACATCGGATCGTACCAAAGGCACCCACGATGACCTCTACTTTCTCACTAACGAGACCGACCTCTCGACCCACCAGCCTGGATACTGGGTGTCCACGCGACCGGTGGAGTTTGGGCAGAGATCTTCTGTGTTGTACCTCAGCACCTCGTAAATAAGTGGCACAGTCTCTCCGACACCTGTCACTTTCTTCCCTCATGCTCCCGATGCTAAGCGACGCATGCCCGAAGACAACTTCTGCGTCCCGCAAGTGTACACTTCTAGCGGCCACACCCATTCCCATTGGTTCCCATGCACGGGAACACGTTGTTCTTGTGGCCCATCATCCAGGGCATGAAGTCGCAGCCATGCGCGGCGTCGTCTTTGATGCGCACACGGCGATCCTGCATACAGATGAAGCTCTGACCGTCGATGAGAAACTCATGTAAAATTTAGGCAGGCATCACAGAGAGGTGCTTGGGTACAGATGCGTCAGTGATTGGCCAGACGTTATGGGGTAAAGGTGCGCGTACAGTGTGGGTTTCTTTTACTTTCTCTTGCATCATAGTGGGTTCCTGACCATAGCTATCGACTCGGAAAGTTTCGATCTGCACAAAGACTCGGACTTAGCCAGGCAACCCTGATGCAGAGCGTGGTCCCTTCGGGTTGTGCTGGCCGTGGAAGGACAAGAATGACAGGTAGAGAAGCGTAGGTTGGCTTTGGACCAATTATTGAGAACGGGGATGCGGAGTTTAGGAGGAAAATGGAAGACGGATTTAAAGGATACCGAATCTGAATTTACCACATCAACCGGCACTTGGAACACCGGATGAAGGAATCTGCCACATGTTCTTGCGATTCTCTTTTAACCTCCCTATGTGCTTTTTTCTTTTGTTTCAAGGTGGCATCACGGGCATGGCATAGCGGCCGCCAACTTCTCATCGTCTTTGCACCAGCCCTGTTTATTACCCTTACCGCGCGGATCCTCGGTCTCGGTCTCGGTCTTGCATACTCGAATCCTGTCCACGCGAATACATGGAATTATCCCCTCGGTGATAATACTCCTTCCATTTTATGTTAGTATATCCGTTAGTTGCACAGTGTTAGATTATAATGGGTGAGAATAATGTCTGTAAGTCTGGTTGTAAGTCTCACTGGTACGATCGATCGAAGGAGATCGGACGGTGCAAGCACGTCAGCGTTTTGGCATAGTAGGTTGAATTTGGTGGTGCAAACCTTAGTTCGGAAGATGAAAGTCGTAAGTGAAATGTCTGACAAGTTGTTTGTGGGAGGAGCATTTAGTCCTGAAACTTGAAAAACGGATTTGAGCGCACAATCCGCGCTGAAGAGCTGGTCCCTGTCGACTGCAAACCAATGTGTCACCGGCCGTCGAATCAGAAACATGAACAGGCGCCATTGAAGTGCTGTTTGAAAACGAGGGCACATATTGGCCTCAGGGTTTGCCCAGACCCCACACATGGATGAACAGGCTCCTCGGATAGTTTTTCCGAAGAACTCCACGCCAAAACACTCAGGCGCGGAAAATATTACGTGCAGAACCAAATAAACAAGCCGATAGGAATAATAAATTTGTTCCCCTACCATGTATAAAACGCAAACAGAATGATGCGTCATTCTGCAAACAATTCCCGACTGTAAAAATGGTTCGCATCCTCGGTATCGCGTCCTTGCTGCTCTTTTCGCACATTGCTCTAGCTGGAGCCCCATACGTAAATGGTGTCGAATCGAATGACGTCGTCGCGAGGGCGGGTTGTATGGATCCTAAAGCAAGTGAGTCGTATGATATGCTACTCAACAAACTCTCCTGCTCACCTTGTACACAGCAAAGTGCAAGGATAATACGTGCTGCGCCTCAGGAAACTTTTGTTGCAGTAGCCCGTACCGTGGATGTAAGAGCTTGGATTCAATAGCAAATCATTTACTGTGTTACTTACAATGGATTTCACCCAGGCTGTCCTACTGGGTACACTTGCGCATGGAAAGCTAACAATGTCCCTAGCTGCAAGAAAAAATGATATTCCCACCTGAATCAAAGTAGTACTTAATAGAATGAACGATCTTGCTCGGCGATGCTCTCGCGGTTCCCCATCTGATGAATGAGAACAGCGCAGTCAATCAATTTGTTTTGACAGCCCAAGCATGCCCCGTGCGCGTGATTGAGGGATGTAGGTTAGAGACAGGTCACATCTGGGGTTGGACGGGTTGGACTGGATGTACAAACAGAATGTCATATCAACTTGAAACTGCCCGTGATTCAGGGTAAGGAATCGTGAATGATAGTAGCATTCGTGACAATAGTGACTCGGACGTACGCAGTACATGGCACTGTATGATCGATCGGATTGGCGCTGGCTGATCACCTTGTTTACAAGGTCACTGGCTGCAACTGGAAGTGTGTTTTCGTCTTTTCGATGGTCGCGTTCTGGTCGCGATCGTCATTATGTCGATCTCTAATCTATTCCTTGTACTCGAGTCCCTTAAAGTTCGTCACATGCATCCTTCTCGACGTTTCTTAGTCTAAGCTACTGTCTACAGCATAATTATGTGGATTCTAATGCGCTATTGGTTCTCGATGCGCTGACGAACACCTCAAGTTCTTCGCATGTATATCGATGTCTCTTACTCTAGGCTGGTGGTAGGGGCCTACGGCATTGTGGGCAGATATTCTAATGGCTTCTGAGACTCTGTCAGGCACTGTAAGAACAACAGTTAACTTTACCTACCTTGACCGCTAACCACAGTGGAGGTAATGAAACACTCGTAAACTGTAAGTACACTAATACATGAAATTCATATTCAGTACCTTCTCGAGGTATTCGGTGTACTGGAGGCAAAATCAGCCATCGAACCATGACCGACAGATGTACCGAACTCACGAATAAATGATGGCCATGATGCCAAGTTGTAGTTCTTCCTTTAAGGATCTGGCAACCTACTTGTAACTTGTTGTAATTGGATACCTTCATGTAAAATTCAGGATGCAGATGTGTCGGTGATTGGCCAGACATTATGAGGTGGAGATGTCCATACAGTGTAAATTTCTTTTACATTCTCTTAGATCGTGGGTTCATGGCCATGGCCATCGACTCGGAACCGCGCGAGATTTCAATGTGCACAAGGACTGTCTTGCCGACTAGGACCTAGCCAGGCAACCCTTTGGGTTGTGCTGACTGTGGAAGGACAAGGATAGCCGGTACAGAAGCTGAGGTTGGCTCTGGACCAATTATTGAAAACGGGGACAAAACGGGGATGCCAAGATTAGGGGGAATACCCAGGTTGCTAGTAGAACCTGGCTTCATCGCACCAACCGGAATTGGAATCGTGCTCGGATGAAGGAATATGCCATACTTACATGCGTATGTTCTCTCGATTCTCTTTTATGTAACAACATCCCTCTGTGCCCCTTTATTTTATTTTATTTTTTTCCAAGGCAGCATGACGGGAATGGCAGAGTATGACAGCTTTTTATTGGCTGATTCCTCATGTCATGGCGGCCGCCAGCTTCTCACCCTTACCATGCCTCGGTCTTGGCCTTAGTCTTGCAAACCCGAACCACGTAAACACACGGAATTGTGCCCTTGATGATAATACTCCTTCCATTTTATGGGTTGGTTGCACCGTGTTTAGATTATAATGTCGGTCAGTTTGGTTGTAAGTCTCTGTATGATCGATCGGATGCGATGACTTAGTTGGTGCTGGGTTAACCATGTGTTGCCTTTTTTCAACGGCCGATCGTCACTATGTCGATCTCCGACGAGTCTCAAATTCGTCGCATGCATCCTCCTCGACGTTTCTCAGTCTAGGCTACAGTATCAATATATATTGATTCTAATGTGCTATTGGTCCTCGACGCTGATGCCCGCCTCAAGTTCTTCGCATGCATATCGATGTCTCTTATTCTAGGCTACAGCATAATTAGGAGGGATGCTGATGAAATGACAATGCAAGCCGCGTTAGCGTTTTGGCGTAGTAGATTGAATTTGGTGGTGCGCACCCCAGTTTGGAAGATGAAAGTCGTGAGTGAAATGTCTGACGAGTCGTCTGTAGGAGGAGCATCTAGTCCCAATAACTCGAACAACGGTTTTTCCTGAAATTGTAGTAACGCACAATCTGCGCTCGAGAGCTGGTCCCTGTCGACTGCAAATCAATATATCACTGGCCATCGGATCAGAAACATGAACAGGCGCCACTGAGGTAGTGTTGTTTGAAAACGAAGAGTAGTCTCAGGAATTGCCCGAACCCCGAAGAAGCTCCTTGGATGGTATTCCCAAAGAAACGCCTGAAGGGGCGGAAAATATTATGTGCGGAATCGGATAAACGGGCCAATATCATGGTTTGATAAGTTTGTGAGGCCCAACCATGTATAAAACACAGACAGAATGACGCGTCATTCTTCAAACAGCTCTTTCACTCCCGACTGTACTCAAAATGGTCCGTTTCCTCGGTATCGCGTCCTTACTGCTCATTTCACACGTTGCTGTTGTGGCTGCCAAAGCTATAATCCCGCGCGTGGATAATCCCCAATTGCCACGTTGTGGTGATCCTAAAGCAAGTAAGTTATATGATATGCAACTCCCAAACTCTCCTGCTCACCTTGTGCACAGCGAAGTGCAGCGACAATACGTGTTGCCCCTCAGGAACCTATTGTTGTAGCAGTGGATGTAAGTGCTTGGATTCAATAGCAAATCATTTATTGTGTTACTCACATCATGGACCTCATCCAGGCTGTTCCAAGAAGCACACTTGAATGTACTACAGTAGCAATATCCGTGGCTGCGAGATGTTCCCAACTAAATCAAGTCGAATTGGCACATAAGAAAAAGGCACGATAGAGGTAACTGGGTTGGTGACTGCACCATCAATTAACGAGGGCCGCACGCTGGCTGAAAGAAAGAGTCAAGCAGAAGGAAAGATTGGGATGAGCGAAGGCAATGATGCAGGTCATTACGACGTAATCCGAGACAAGAGACAGCAAGAATCCCCGACTCCCACGTAGCAGTGGGGGAGGGTTTTGTCTGCCAGAAATGACCCGCGCCCTGCAAATGGACCTGTTGGCGCCGAAAGTCTTTCCATTTCAGGTTTTTAGACGGTTGATTGATTAGTAATGAACGTGTGGCGCCAGCACGAAGATAGCTAGTCTTGTGTTGTCGGCACACTTGGTAGGCTTCAAGCTCGAGTAATCACCGCTTTACAAGATAGTGATTTCAGGAAAGAGAATCCTCAGTACACAGGGCGTAT
>Ga0307518_10004002_pt1 | contig 10590 bp, 4 predicted proteins | sample 25_EM_MG_FD_203889 | JGI IMG/M metagenome (GOLD analysis project Ga0307518, IMG submission 203889) | Populus trichocarpa ectomycorrhiza microbial communities from riparian zone in the Pacific Northwest, United States - 25_EM | ecosystem: Host-associated > Plants > Roots > Unclassified | place...
TTAATACATTTATTAAAATTTAATTATTTTATACAGTAATTTATGAGCTTTTACAATAAATTCTCTTACAAAAGAGGAAAGATAAATATTAATTGGGAAGATAAAATTATTATTAGCAAATAACCTAAATAAGATACTAGTGAAATCCTAATTAAGAAAATTGAATATTTTTCATTAAGTTTAGATATGAATAGTCTATCTTTTATTAGATAAAAAGAAAATATTGTCTTTTTGAAAAAAATGGAGAACTCCTACTTGTGAACTTGAAAATTGATTTAATTATATCTTATTTTTTACTAACTAATAAAGCATTGCTTCGAATTTAAGAGATGCCGGATTTGATTTTTTCTTTGCATATGTGCAATATGTTTGCACACAATATGAGATTGACATACCACATATGAATGTTTTGTATAAAAAGACTACATGTTATTTATGTCAATAACAAAAATCAGTGACAGTTTACCAACATTATCATTATGATATATTTAACTCAATAATAGATTTTTTGTTAGAATAATTAAATTTTAGATTCAGTGATGGGACAGTAAAATTCTTTGTATTTAGCTCTATTTTAGAACCTAAAAACAACTTTAAATCATTTAAAGTTGATACTATTTACAAGCTTGCTAAAAAAATTTACCATGAAGATTTCAATGAACAAGAGATGTATTATTTGAGATCTCTGATAGAGTATTATTAGATTGATGTGATTCATCATAAGAACTTTTAGAATATGTCTACCATTTCTAAATTATGTCGAGGATTAATTAAAATAAATAAGTCGTAACACTATCATTTGATTGACAAGTTGATTCGTCTTATTTTGACTTTGTCTATTTTCATTGGCATCACAAAGCAAGCATTTTCAGCAATAAAACATGTTAAAACTGTGTTTCGCAATAAAATAGAAGACGGGTTTTTAGCATATTTTATGATGATTTACATTGAACGAGAGCTTGCTGAAAATATTGATTCGGATTCGATCATAGATGAATTTTATTCCATAAGACATGGAAGGGTGCAACTTTGATAGTGTAATTTATTTTTATTTTTTTTTCAATTTTATATACTTTAAATTTGAATTAAAACTTTATTATTAACTTGATAAATTTATATATATATATATATATATATAAGTTAATGAATGATCTAAAAAAATAATTTATATATATCTGAATAGCCCAGGAAATTCCTGGCTCTGCCCTTCGCTACATACTCCATTCCCGTCTAGGGAGGTAGATGTTTGCTTTAATATTGCTTTATATATATATATATATAGTCTTTCAAGATATTTGTCCAGTTACAGACATGACTAGGGACGGCAATAGGGTTCCCCCTTCTTTTGTTTTTTTGATGGACAAGATTTCAAACAAGAAGAACATGGATCTATGGCGTAACATCATTTCCGGCCTATATTTATGAAAATCTGCAACTGCTAGGAAATGCTGAATAGGCAAAACTGACGTGGTACCATTTTAGCTTGGTGCTTAACAGATTGGAGTGGTTAATCACTCTCTAATCATCTTAAATTTTCTTGTTTTTATATATATATGACCATTGAGACGAGGATGGAGCTCCTCTGCTACACTTTCCCAGCTACCACTCCTCTGCTACACTTTCCCAGCTACCAAACAATTAATCAAATCATAAACTTTTTCTCTTCCGACGTGCCGAACTAATAATGAAAGACGTGCATGGCCACTCATCAAGCAGGAACAGTTAAACCGGCAGTGGTGATTGTGTTTTCTGGGCCCTTTTGAAACTGACAACAAATGGACGTTTCAGGTGCGCCTCGAGACCACTTCATCATAGCAGAGTGTGGACAGAATTTCCTCCTAGACTTTTTCGTCGTTATTACATATTCAAAAGTACAATAGAATCTTTTGTTCGTTAACTACCAATTACTTAATTGCTATTTGTTACTATAAAAAAATTGAGATGCTTAGTAGATATTTGTTCGTTATTTTTTACTGAAATGCTATGAATTGATTAAGGGATCATCCAATTTTCATAATCATGCATGAATTTTCTATATAAAAAAATATGAAGTTATTGCCAACAAATGTTAAAATAGCGTTAGTGCTAATTAAAAATTGAGTAGAGAAGCTCATAAGAGGATACATATTAATATATTTCATCTTATAATTAATATTTGATCTTATGGAATTTGTTTTTTAAAAAAAGAACAACTATACAACAACAAAATTGGTTTTTTTAAGAAAAGTAATAATTTAAAATAAATTGAAAAAAAAAAAACTTTGTGGTATAATTCCTCCTTTCCTTCTTAATCTATTTTTATTAAACAATTTTTTTTATTACTTGGATTCTTAATTTGATAAAATTGAAATTGATTAAATAGATATTAAAAAAATCAAAATAACTTGAAATAAGGATAGAAAAGACATCCTTCCAATTAAAAAAAAAACAATGTTTCAATAATTTCAACGTGAGCATTTTAAAAAATATATAAGAACAACACCCCACTCACGCATTATCACGTGTAATTTTTGTAGTTCTTCTTTGAAGGCATTGAAGGGAAAAACGGCGAATAAAATTTATCATAACTCAAGTTTGACCCCTCGTTTCAAACTTTCAATCAAGATTTCTAAGAAATATAAAAATATATCAAAATGTATTTTTGATGTAATTCGACATATTTTTAGCTATTTTTGGCTATTTTATATCAAAGGGGTCAGAAGGGTTGTGTTGCAACAAGTTTATCTGAGCCATAATGGTTTGGTCTTGGTGTGAAATTTGATTGTGTTGATGTTTTTTGTTTTTGAATTATTATGTTGTGTGGATGTTATTTTCATTGTGTGGTAATGTTGTCTACCCACCTAGAATAAGTAAATTATTATTGGTTGTTCTAGAGTTTTGAGAAGGGGGAAGTTGACAAATACAAGGCTAGGCTTGTAGCAAAAGGGTATGCACAGCAACATAGGATTGACTACACTGAGATGTTCACACCAATGGTAAGCTGGGACGCAATTCGGATGGTTCTAGCTATGGCAGTATAGAGAAAATAGAAAGTGTATCAAATGGATGTAAAAGGCGTATTTCTCCATGGAGAATTAGATGAAGATATGTACGTAGAGCAGCCTCTTGGTTACAAAAGGAAGGGAGAGGAGTACAAAGTTTTCAAGTCAAAGAAAGCTTTATACGGATTGAAGCAGACACCGAAAGCTTGGTTTAGTACGATTGAATCATATTTTTTTAAGGAAGGGTATGTTCGATGTCCAAATGGGCATACTTTATTTGTCAAAACTCAAGGAGAAGGAAAGATTCTGGTGGTGATCTTGTACGTGGATGACTTTGTGTTCACTGGATGTGATGATGAGATGTTTACAGAGTTTAAAGCTTCAATGAAACAAGAGTTTGATATAACTGATTTAGGTAAGATGAAGTTCTTTCTCGGAGTAGAGGGTATGCAAAATGATGAAGGAATTTGCTTAAGTCAAAAGCAATATGATCTAGAGATTTCAGAGAGGTTTGGCTTAGAGAATGCAAATTCAGTTCGTAATCCAATGGTACCGGTTATGAAACTGATGAAGAAAAAAGATGGAAAACAAGTGGATATGACTCAATGCAAGCAAATGGTAAGTAGCCTTATGTACTTATTAGTGACTAGGTCAAACCTTATGTTTGTGGTTAGTTTAGTCAGTAGGTATATGGAGAGACCTACAAGTCTACATATGCAGGCTAGCAAGAGAGTTTTGAGGTATGTGAAGGGATTAATGGACTTGAGAATTTAATACTAAAGGGGAGCTGCAAGTGATGAAATGTTAATGGCCTTATTTGATAGTGACTATGTCGGTGATCAAGATGATCGTAAGAGCACTTCTGGATATGTTTTTATACTTAGTGGGGGAGCAGTTGCTTGGAGTTCGAAGAAACAACCAGTGATCTCCTTTTCAACAACCAAGGCAGAGTTTATATGTGTAGCTCATTGTGCTTGCCAGGCGGTGTGGACGAGAAGAATGTTTGAAAGGTTAGATTGCAAGCAAGGTACACCTACTGTCATACACTGTGATAACATGTCTACGATTAAATTAACAAAGAATCCAGTTATGCATGACATAAGTAACTATATAGATGTTTGGTTTCACTTCCTGCGTGAGCTTTGCAAAGAAGGTGTAATTGAGTTGAAGCACTGCAAATAACGAGACCAAGTTGCTGACATTATGAAAAAAGCATTAAAGATGGATGCATTCGAGAAGCTGAGAAGTTTGTTGGGCGTATGTGTGGTACCAAGTGGGTAAACTGCTTGCTGGAAGCAATACAGTTTAAGGAAGGAATTGTTGAAACTGAGTTAATGTCCTAAAAATCTGTTAGGATTTAGTGCATTATCTAGGATTTAGGATTTAGTGCATTATCTACACATTCTTTTACTGCTTTCTGTTAATAATGTCCTTGTTTTTAGGATTAAGGAATTTGGTTTGATTTATTCTTTGTTCCATGTTTGTAGAAGTGTTAAACGTGAGTTCCATATTTTTCTATTTTTATGTTGTAAAGGCTTGATATATAAATCAATTTTATTATTGAACAAAGGTGTAGTAACATTCTCCTCATTCCGAGAGTTTTATCTTGCTCAACAATAAAATCACTAACTCTCGTATATACAAACACACCGATGTCTTTCGTGCATTTTGCACCAATACATACTGAACGAACTAAATATTCAAAGCATTCGGTTAAACTCAATTGCTTGAACCATGACTATGGCTAGGGATAATCGTTTCTTGTTAAAACTGTCTTGGACAAGAAGGATAATTTGGAGAACTCTGGATTCAATACTGAGTAATAAATCCCGCTTAGGTTTTTAATGACTCGGTAAATTTAGATTTTATTTTAATAAAAATAATTAATCTAAAACTAACAATCCATGTCCTTCAAGTTATTATAATTATTATAAAAAAAGGAAAACTCTCCGTACGGAAACTTGAATGTACGTTTTGACTTTAAAGTGTGCAAAAACCCAGCTTGCCGAACCTAAAACTCCAAAGAAGCAAGCCGAACACGTTGAAAATGTACTGGATTCAACTTTGTGACCAATTTATCTAACATGGAAACATCAATAAAGATATTCAAATTCTAAATGCTATCTACACTCCTGTTTTGAATTTGTCTTTTGAGAGTCGGTGGTATCTGACTCGGTGCTTCTATTTTCTAAATAATATAAATAAATAAATAATAATAAAGCAGGCAAAACACTAAATACGGCAATCTGAATTCGCTTCGTGCCACCCTCACTTCCTCTATTTACTAATGAAAAATGCTTGCTTTGCTCTCTGTCATTCCCGCGTTTTCCTTGTCTTTGTCCTACTTTGACTTTTTCTTTCTATGGTAAGGACCCACTTATTTAATACTTTCCCTAAGTATTATATTCGTTCTTTATTCACCAGTATCTTGATTAAAATTGAATTTATTTTTTTAATAGTACATCTTTTATATTTGGTGTTTTCAATTTAATTTAATCGTTTTTTAAATATCTATCCTTATATTTGGATTCAAAAAAGGGAAGTAAATGATGCATACATACATGCATGTATATATGCCTCATCCAATTTCAAATGATTCCATTGGACAATATCGTTATTGAATGAAATGACCATAGAGCCCCTTTACATGATTACAAACTATTCAGGCATTTGCGCGTTTCTGTTTGGTCCTATTCCTATAGTTTTTAATATCGTCATTGAATGAAATGACCATAGAGCCCCTTTACTTGATTACAAATTATTCAGGCATTTGCGTTTCTATTTCGTCCTATTTTTATAGTTTTTAATCTAACCCGGTGGTCAACACAATTTTAAATTTAAATCATGAGTTTTGACTAGGTCATCGGATCATTCTAAATTGATTTTTAATTTTTTTTAATATAAAACAATATCTTTTTTGTTTTAAAAAATAAATAATCAACAGTTTGCAACCAGTTTTTTATTTTCTTCTATTTTTTTTAACTTGGCCTAATTTTGATCTCGGGTTGACCAGATCCTAGGTCAACCTGCTGGGACTTGATCAAGTTTTAAAACTATGATTGAAACCTGTAAAATTTTATATAGTGACAAATCAGTTATGAAATTATTAGATCATCAGTAAGTGCGTTGGTTATTGTGATATACGGTACTTTTCAAAAGTATTTTTTATTTGTAAATATATCAAAGTAATTTGTTTTCTTTGATACTAGCATATTAAATTATTAAAAAATACTAAAAAATTATTAATTTAATATATTTTTTAAGACAAATATTCCTTTGAAAAGCAAAAGTATATTGAACAGGCCAAAAGATATTAATTAGGTAATTAAAATATGGGGATTTAGTTGAATATTAACTTAGAGGAGTGCTAAAAACAGCTATCTGCCCAAACCCAAACGTAGACACCGGTCAATTAATCTTTTTAGATAATATGACATATTTACATTGAACTTATCTCTATTCATGAAATTATCCTAAATTTTATTTTAAATATATTTATATAAGAGGTGCAGTGTTATTACAACATATCTATGTTAATGTCAGTTTAAAACAATGTTTTAACTGGAGTTTTTAAAATTATTATTTTTATTTATTTTTAAAAAAGCATCAGCTACCATTATTTTCAATACCACTTGATATACACGCATTCATAAAAAAGTAGCGGAAATAGGAAGAAAAGGTTTTTTCATGGCCCCTTCTACAAATTTGTAATTTTAACTCTAAAACTAGAAGATTTTAAATTTTGCCCTCCTTAATTTATTTTTGCTTAATTTGACCTCTAACTAAATTTTTTAACTCCGCTACTGTTCATATATATATATATATATATTAATTTAATTGTTAAAAAATTACCAATCCACCTATCTAAATAAATGAAAGTATAGTTAGGTCACCGCAAATAAAAAAAGATCTTATTATAAAAAATAAATAAAAAGAAAAAAAAATACATGGAAATTAAAGATATTAGTAAAGAAAAGTGTGGTTGCGGCTGTTTTTTAAAATGTTTTTCATGTTAAAATATATTAAAATAATAGTTTTTTAAAATTATTTTTGAGATTAACGTATCAAAATAATCTAAAATATAAAAAAAATTAATTTTTCATAAAAAAAAAAAAAATTCACGGATTGGCCCGCGATTTCGATCTTCTATAAAGAAACGTAAACTTTTTGAGGCCATATATATACAGGAAAGCGCAAAGCATGACTGAGAAAAGGGAGTGTGTTGGTAAAAAATCTGATGATGCCTGCTGCCTTCCACAATATTTACATCAATCACACTAGGTCTACCTGTACCGTCCAGATTAATCTTTCTTTTCCATGATTTGCGGCCACTAATTACTCCTGCTGACCAGACGCTTTTATCGCCGAAAATGAAATTTCACTCTATTCTTGTTTTCCCGTTCACGTTATTGCCCTGATTTTTCCACGACTACTTTTATTAAGAAATAAAAAATAACTAACTGAGTCAATAGGTAAATCCATGATGGGATTGACCCGTTTAAATTCCGGTTTAATCGATACAAGTTAACCTTAATTAAAGAAGAGGACTTCCTTGATGTAGCTTTTTAGATTAACAATATATTTTAATTTGAAATTAATTTGAAATTTTTCCGTGTCTACTCAAAATCAAGTAAAATCTTAATAATATTTTTTATTTAAAAATATATCAAAATAATAGTTTTTTTTTTCATATCGAGATATTAAAATGATCTAAAAATATATATAAAAAATTTAAACTAAAATAAATTCAAAAACTTTAAATTCTGATCTCATCGATATAAATTAATCTGTTAATTAAAGAAGAGGACTTCGTTGATTTAATTTTTTAAATTAATAATAGATTTTAACTAGGAATATGTCCTTGTCTACTCAAAATCAAGTTAAATAACTTAATTGTATGAGAATATAACAGATATTGCATTTTAAAATATTTTTTATTTAAAAATATATTAAAATAATATTTTTTATTTTTTTATTTTTATTTTTAATACTGAAACATCAATTTAAAAATATAAAAAAAATTATTTTTTTTTAAAATGATTTAATTGGTTTTTTTTTTTTAAAGACGTGAAACATTTGCACTGCCCTATTTCTGTTTCAGAAATGGGAAGACTTGCAATCAATTCATTGCCCATGAAGAAGTGCGTCCAAAACATCATGAAACATGGCCAAATGTAAACTCCATGAAGAAGTGAGTGATCCTCGTAAACAAAGAAGGATTTGCTGACTTCCACACTGCTCCATCTTCTATAAATACTGCTCAAATCCTAGCCCTTCAAATTTATAACCACCGCTAGATTTCAAAAGAGCAAACCTCAATAATAGTCCCATATCTTTAGGGAAAATCTTGTTTAAGTCCCCAAATTATTTTTTTTCTCCATGAGGTTTACAATGTTTCAATGAATTTCTTAAATAAATCACTCCTTCGGTTACAAATGCAAACAACATGATTGTTAAGTAATAACGTGAAACTAATTAAATATCTAGTTTTTTAATAAAAAAACTATTAATTTTTTTGATATCTTCTTTTTGAATCACATGATCGAATTACTATATAAAAAACATTGATATCTTGTTAATTGAAATTGCTAAAAGGATTTGATTGAAAATTCATTGTTACATTAGGTACCTAATTGAAAATTGTTCTTAGGTTTCCCATCTCAGAATTTACATTGCATAGGCATGGTCTTTATAAATCTGACTTTTCAACGCGGAGGAAATGCCAATTAACCCAGTAGTTGGTACAAAATCACAACCCCTGGTTTATTCCCATTTTGCCCCTCCCTCCCAAGGACACACTACACATACCATGATTTGACATACACGAATTACTCTCCTCTCCTCTCCTCTCCTCTCTCACTAGTTCAAAGAGCAAGAATTCAGAAAGATTTGAAGCCAGCCCGGTATCATTTTGTAACTTAAAAATCCAGTACAAACACAAGAACAACCTGATCGTCTCATTTTGCAACTTAAAAAGCGCGTGAAATGTTAGTACTAATAGCAGTAGCAAACACTCCGATTTGAAGATTTCAATGGTGTCCCAAACAACAAACCTGACATCTGCAGATTTATTACACTGATTGTCTCTATTCCTTATCTCTTATTTGTCACTTTGATTTGAAAAGAGCACTCACCTATTAAGCAGCTTGGGCTCTGGGGGCAGTTACAATCTTTGCTGTTTTTGGGACAGGCGAAGGCAGAGATAAAAAGAGTGAAATTCGCTTTGGAACATGCAGTGGATCTGATGCAGATGGTATTCTGAGCAGGTACTGATGAAGTTGGGTTCTTGAGAAAAAAAAAGATTGCATTTTTAGGATTTTCTTTGGCAACCCAGAAAATAAGAAAGAGAGGGGAAGAGAAAGTTAAAAAGGAAAAGAAGTTTTCAAGCAGCAGCGTTTGGAAAAGCAAGATACCATAGTTCTTGTTTGGTATGTGAAATGCTCTACTTAATTCAGCTGATTGTACCTTTTCTGCCTTACCTAACAAAAATTTTCTCTTCATCCTGTGCTTTGTTTCTACAAATATTTTCTAGTGAAGCAAGATAAAATGTTAAAAAAACACACTTTCTTACTTAATTTGCTCTCTCTCTCTCTCTTTATTATCTTTGGCTAATATTCTTCTCTCTATTAGTAATACCTAAATGATCCATCCACTTGTGTCCCAGTGCAGGATTTTGAATCTAGCAATGTCACTGGCAATCAAACCTCATCTCCACCATCACAATCACAGAATGCACAAACCCACGTCAACAAACAGCAGAGACTGGACACAGATCTACAAAATTTATGGCATGGAACAATGGCAAACATTACTTTTTCTCACATTTCAAGCTATTCTCTTCTCCATTTTATCAATCCTTTTCCTCCTTTACTTCCAACCAATCTGTCAATTTCTAGACACTCTCTTCATCTTCACCCCCACCAGCTCCACCGGTGGTGGCAGTGCAGCACGTTTTGCTGCTGGATTCACCGGCTGCGTGACAGCACTGTCTGCTGTTTGTTTGTTTTTCGCGGCCGGGAACTTCTTTTATAGTGCTGTTGGGTTGCACTATGAAATGGCGCAAAGGATCGTGAGTTGTGTGAATGATTGGTCTACTGTTAAGGTTGCTCTTGATATTGGGTGCGGCCGTGGGATTTTGTTGAATGCGGTGGCTACTCAGTTGAAGAAGACAGGGAGTTCGGGTCGGGTTGTTGGGTTGGACCGATCTAAAAGAACTACTTTGTCTACGCTTCGCACCGCCAACATGGAAGGTGAGTTTTGTTGGTGTTGGATTAAGTTAAGCACCTTTTGATAATCCTTCACATACTGACCTTTTTACTAAATTTATTATTTATTTTTTACTAAACATGTTCTAATTTTTTGGGTTTAATGCTTTTAAATTTATGGCTGCTGTGAATTTTTTGAATGTGTTTTTTGCGTAATTGGTGGTTCGGTTTAGTTTCTGGTTATTTGGTTGTGGCTGCTCTTGTTTTCCTAATGTTTTTTGGAGTTTCGGTTCAAAATTAGTTTAAGTTATGCAGGTTATTGAGCTATTTGCAGTTTTTTTCCCCAGTTTTGGTTCAATCTTGAAGCACCAATCTCTTTCTAGAGGGTATCTTACATGACAAAT
>Ga0307518_10004004_pt1 | contig 10589 bp, 12 predicted proteins | sample 25_EM_MG_FD_203889 | JGI IMG/M metagenome (GOLD analysis project Ga0307518, IMG submission 203889) | Populus trichocarpa ectomycorrhiza microbial communities from riparian zone in the Pacific Northwest, United States - 25_EM | ecosystem: Host-associated > Plants > Roots > Unclassified | place...
GCATGCTCGGATCGTGCTTCTGTTTCAGTCGCGTTAGACAGCACGAACAGCTCCATATGAAGCTCTTCCCGACCATCGCGCGCGACTTGGCTGATCGCGACCTCCGTTTGCGACCACTTCTCGTTGAGGTGACGACGAACAACCATTCGTTGAGGGACACGGCAGACGTCATAGCACAGTGGGAAAAACTCATTCTCCAACCCCTTTCTCAATTAAAAGGTTCCCATATTGGAAATGTCGTGGTGGTCATTGATGCTTTGGATGAGAGTGGCGTAGAGCGCACGAGGGCGACTGTTCTTAGGGTCCTTGCTGCATGTGGTGGGGAACTTCCAGCAAACATTCGGATTCTCCTGACTTCTCGGCCACTCGTGGACATCGGGGAGGCATTAAACACCAGTTCGCATACCTATGCCAGGTCGCTCGATGCCATCGATACGGAGCTGACCATGCGCGACCTTCATCTCTACGTTTCTACCCGTTTGTTGAGTCTCCGTGACACGTTCTCCGACGAAAATTTACAACAGCTTGCTGCGAAATCAGGTGGTGTGTTTGAATGGGCACGTCTGGCATGCGACTTCATATCCCCACGAATCGGAGTAATCCCAAATGACCGTTTCCACGAAATCATGTCTCATGCTCTTGGCGATGGAAGGACTCTTCTCGACGAAATGTACACCACATTTTTAAAGGACCTATTCAGAGAGCCTGATGACCGCCGGGTATTTCGGGATGTCATGCGGCAGATCCTGTGGTTGAAGGAACCACTCCCCATCACCGCATTGGACTATATGCGTGACAGCTTCCCTCGGGAGGATGACCGTTATCCTGTAGGATTCATCCTCAACTTCATGGCGTCACTGCTTGCTGGTGTCAATGAAGTATCCCCTGTCCGCCCCCTGCATGCTTCATTCTACGACTTTTTACTTGACGAAAAGCGAAGCAGAGACTTCTTTATTCAGCAGGGTGATGCACATCGTGACCTTGCTGTCGCCTCACTTTCTGTCATGCAAGCTGGCCTTCATTTCAACATCTGTGGACTGGAAACATCATATATATCCAACTTGGAGGTGGCAAACTTGGAAAAGAGAGTCGAAGAAAACCTTCCACCACATCTGTTGTATTCATGTCGATTCTGGGCAATCCATCTCCAAGGTACAGCATTTGATCCAGACTTGGCACAACTGGTGAAGGGTCTTGTCACTGGAGAGCAGATGCTATTTTGGTTGGAGGCCCTTGGTGTATCAAAGTTGGTTGGGGAGGCCCATTTGGCCTTGATCTTTACTGAGGGATGGTTGCAGGTAAGTTTATTCATGTGTAATATGGGATGTCATCCCAGTAACAATGAGTTACTAGCAGAGAAGAATGGAGTATGAAGAACTCTTGATGTTCATTAAGGATGGGATAAAATTTGTGCAGAACTTTGCTGGGATCATTGACAAGAGCACACCACACCTGTACTTGTCAGCATTGCCATTTTTACCATCAAAGTCAGTATTGGCAAGATCTCTGAAGGAAAAGTTTTCAGGAATTGCCCAAGTTGCTGTTGGACAGCAAGATGACTGGCCCAGGAATCAACAGGTTCTTCAAGGGCATAACTCCAGAATTGAGTCAGTTGTATTCTCACCAGATGGAAGGCACATTATGTCATGTTCTGCGGGTGATACAGTACTTTGGGATGCCCACACAGGTGGCCAGGTGGGCAACCCTCTCAAAGGGCATGCTGTCCATCCAGTTGCATTTTCACCAGATGGAAGGCACATTGTGTCATGGACAAGGAAAAATACAATCCAACTTCGGGATGCACAGACAGGTGGCCAAGTGGGCAACCCCCTCCAAGGGCACTCCCAAGTTGGCTCAGTTGCATTCTCCCCAGATGGAAAGTACATTGTGTCAGGTTCAGATGATGGAATGCTCCAACTTTGGGATCCTCATACAGGTGAACAGGTGGGAAACCATCTTCAAGGGCACACACACAAAGTTGCATCAGTTGCATTCTCACCAGAAGGAAAGAAAATTGTGTCAGGTTCTTGGGATAATACAATCTGACTTTGGGATGCTACACAGACAGGTGGGCAGGTGGGCAACCCCCTCCAAGGGCACACAAACTCAGTCACATCAGTTGCATTCTCACCAGATGGAAGGCACATTGTGTCAGGTTCTTGGGATAAGACAATCCGACTTTGGGATGTACAGACAGGTGGGCAGGTGGGCAACCCTCTCCAAGGCCACATCTCCTCAGTCTTGTCAGTTGGATTCTCACCAAATGGAAGGCACATTGTGTCAAGTTCAGAGGATAAGACAATGCAACTTTGGGATGCCCAGACAGGTGGCCAGGTGGCCAAATGAGACGACCCTAGGTGAAAACACCAAGGACCCAACTACATGCTGAACTCTGAGAGGATAGGAGTCGAGAGACTAGGGCAAAGACCCAAGATGAGCTCGAATGGAGAGCCTCTGGGTGCTGGATTGCACTGTATATATACTACTGTACACAAGGGCTACACAAGGCTATCCATGAGGCTACCTACTGTGCAATGCTATGTAGATGATGTCATGGTGGAGCTAAGGCTATGTGGTATGACATCAAGGGTGGCAGCATGTACAGCATGAGGCACAGGTCTGGACTAGGTAGACAAGATACGGTTGTACACTAAGATAAGATAAAAAGCTGGTCCGTTACACCACTCCCCCCTCAGGTGCAGGATTCCAGACTGCAGAACTGAGAGTCACAAACTGTAAGGTTTTCGGGGATACGACTAAATAATGAATCAAAGTCTGCTTGGGTCATATGAAGCTTCCGAGGAGCAGAGGGGTTTTCTTGGTAAAAGTGCTCAACTACCAGAGGAGAATTCTTTAAATTTGATGATGGTTCCCAAGTTCTCTTGCGTTCTTCATACCCTTTCCAATGCACTAGGTACTGGAGTTGCCTCTTATAAATATGGGAAGCTACTATATAGTCCACTTCGTATTCTTCATCGCGTTCTTCAGAAACATGCACCGGACCAGGCCGAGACACAGGTTGACCAGGGAGAGGTCCTAAATAAGGCTTTACTCGCGATACATTCACAACCAGGTGAATCCAAAGAGTTTTTGGGAGTTTAAGCTCAACTGTGTTCAGGGTTACATGAGTGACCTCATAGGGGCCAATCCATTTTTCTGTAAGCTTCCTAGAAGCATGATTCAGCATTCAAAGGTTGTCCATAGAAGGCCAGACTTGCTGGCCTACAACATAATCTGGGGCAGGATTTCTGTGCTTATCCGCCTGAAGCTTCATATTATGTTTAGCCTTCTCAGAAGACTCAACGACTTTATTAAATATGGTGGCGAAGTCCTTGGCTGCTGGGGCCACTGTATCCACGGGTTCTACACCCATTCAAGGGGAATAACTCCAGGTAATTCCAAACAGTGAATCAGTAGTGACCTCTGAGACCGTGTTGTTCCAAACAAACTGGGCAATCTTGATCCATTTAGCCCATTCATTCTGTGGATCATTTATGTAGGTTCGGAGATACTGATTAATTTCGTGATTCAACCACTCCGTCTGACCATCGGTTTGGGGATGGAATGCCATAGACATTTTCCTTTTTACACCTAGAAGTCTATACAACTCCCCCAGGAAATTGCTCGCAAAGACCAATCTGCAGTCAGACACAACAGAAGACAGTAGTCCATGTTGGCACCAGACATGGTCTCTAAATAATTCAGCGGTTGATAATGCAGTTTCCTCTTTTGTACAAGGCACAAACATGACCTCCTTGGAGAACCAATCAATGACCACTAATATATAGTTGTAACCGAGGGACTCCGGCATCTCGGTAAAGTCCATTGTGACATCAAGCCACGGGCCACTAGGGGTAGGTAGGGGAACAAGACTTCCAGAAGTCTTTTGATTTGACACTTTGGACTGTTGGCACCTTTGACAGTGCTTTACATAGGTCTGAATCTGTTCCTTCATTCCTTTTCAGGAATAGTGCTTCCGGAGTGCGTTATAAGTAGCTTTGACTCCTTTATGTCCAGCAACAGGAGTGTTGTGAAAGTTCGTAATGAGTGACTGTCGCTCTTTGTAAGTCTGATCAGTGATGTCGATCAGTTTAATAGATACTGGGTTCAACAGGACCTGGTCCTTGTTGTCTTCAGAACTAGATGCGTAATGGTCCGATCACCTACTAAGCAGATCTGCAATGTGCATCTGAGTTCCCTTCTTATAGATTAATGAGTAATTGAAGCACATCATCCACATTTGCCAGTGTGCTTGGTGCTTAGATAGATTCTGCGACTTTGTGAAGTACGTTAAGTTATGATGGTCCGTGTAAATCTCAAAAGCATAAGGAGTGGCTTCGAGATAATGGCGCCAGGCTTCAGTTGCTTTTATGATGGCCAGCATCTCCTTGTCGTGAATAGGATAGTTTCATTTGGGAGGTGTCATGGAATGTGACATATACATGACGGGTCTGAATTCACTGTCTTTGCACTTTATGGATATCACTCCCCCAATGGCGAACTCAGATGCATCTGTTTCCAGGCAGAATTCGCGGTCTTGGTCGGGGTACTGAAGTACCAGAGCACGAGTAAAGGCAGCTTTCAAAGCTTCAAATGCCGCGTGTTCCTTCTCTCCAAAGTTAAATACAGTGTCTTTACACGTTAAGTCCATCATGGGCTGAGCCATGATTGCATAGTCTTTAATAAAATGTCTATCAAAGTTGCCGAGGCCTAAGAATGCACAGACCTGCTTTACATTTGTTGGTTCTGGCCACTTTAAAATAGTGTTAACCTTTTCAGGGTCCATTTTAATTCCATCATGTGAAACGATCATGCCGAGGAAGTCGACTTTGGTGACTCTGAAGCGACACTTCTCAGGTTTGATGTAAAGATCATTATCATGTACCTGTTTCAAAACTTTAAGCACGATCCTGTCATGCTTTTCCTGATCATCTGTATTCGTAAATATCATAAGGTCATTGATATACACCATGCAAACATCCAACATATTGTGGAAGATTTCGTTCATCATCTTCTGGAATGTTGTGGGTGAGTTACAGAGACTGAAATACATAACTAATGGCTTGAAAGCCCCCTTGTGCATTACAAATGCCACTTTCCATTCATCGCCTTCGTGAATGCTCACATTGTTGTAACCCCAGTGAAGATCCATCTTCGTGAAGAGTTTACAACCCTTGAGCTTGTCAACAAGCTGAGAGATAAGCGGCAGCAGATAGTTATTTTTGATTGTCCAGTCGTTTACATAACGGTAATCCTGTACCATGCGGTTTTTGCCATCCTTTTTGGGAATAAAGAAGACCGGTGACGTCTGTTGACTAATAGAAGGTTGAATATATCCTTTTGCCAGCTGGTCATCTAGGAAAGATTCAACTTCTTTTTGCTCATCAACAGAGAGTGGGATAAGTCTTCCCTTTTTGGGCGGGAAGTCTTCTTTTAGGTCAATTCCATGATCCCAAGGTTTTCTAAGCGGCATGTGCTCTGACGACTTTTTACTAAATACGTCCAAGACTTCCCAGTATTCCCTAGGCACTTGCTTCTGAGCATCTTCTAGGGTCAACTCATCTATAGTGACCTTCAATTCATGTGCCTTTAAAGCTTGCACCCAGGTTTCCTGAGATTCGTTTTCTCGCAATAACTTAGCAAAGCATGTTTCCAAAAGTGACTTGCACTCCAGAGGACACCAAGTTAAATTAACTTTGCTGGTAACCCAATCTATATTGGGATTGTGCTTCTGAAGCCAGGTGTGGCCAAGGATAAGCGGGACCTTTCCAAGGCAGGTGACGGCACACCACAACTTCTCAGCGTGTTTTCCAATACCGACTGTGAGCAACACATAATGCATGATGTCACCCTCCTGGTTCCTTGTGCCATCTATGTTAAGCACAGGTATGGGTTTCACCAACTTGGATAACTGCAAACGTTGATCAAGAGCCCAGTTCTTGTCAACAAAGCATCCAGTAGTGCCACTGTCTAGCAGGGCGTCTACTTCAATAGTGTTAAGGGGCCTGCGGATGCGGACCAGCACTGTCACTTCACGTTCCATTGTGAAGGACCTCCATAAGTCCATAGCAACTTCCAAGTTGCTGGCGGGACTTTCCGGTTCCTTAGATGCCAAAGAAGGAGAAAGATTGTCTATATTTGATCAGGAATTAAGCACGCTCAATTTTACTTCCGGTGCCGAGCCCTTTGCAGGGACCCCCTTAGAAGATACGGTACAGTCTGAGTCATAGTTCATACTATCAACAGAAAGAACAGAGTAATGTCCAGAAGAAACCGAGACAGGGGAAACTACAGAAGACACTTTTTTATGGGTTTTCTAACTTTTGTGCATAATAAAGCAATGTGATACTTAAATATTGTTGAAGCAATACCTACATACATAGAGGAACTACTACTCCAACTCACCTGTTGGGTGGAGTGCACAACCTGAGATGGTAGTGGTAGCTGGTTAAGAGCTGTTATATTATATAAGCAATGTCCGCTGTTTATATACAACAAATAGTGTGATGCGTGACTGTGACATGTGACGTGTGACATGTAACATCTACTCTAAAGAGGACTATTACTAAGTCTACACTAATATGGGTTGCAGTCTTGTGCGCACTTCATCGATGGTTTACACCGGGTGCATGTGTGACTTCAACACTCCCCCTTGCTGTGCTGCATGTAGAGCACTTCAGTGAATAAGGCACTAGATGCTGCCAGAGGGAAACTGTAAGCCTAACTGAGCTCTGAATTTCGTGAACTTCTTGCATGGTAAGTTCTTGGTGAGTAGATCGGTGGGATTTTCAGCACCATCAATGAAGAATAGCTCCACATTACCTTTCGTGACTGATTCGTGGATTCTGTGGTAGCGGATGTCGATGTGCTTGGAGTGAGGCTCCATGATGGGGTTGGATGCCATGAATATGGACCCCTGATTATTACCGCAAATTGGGATAGCTTTCAGCTTATAGCCAAGCTCTCCGAGGAAACTCCAAATCCAGGTGACTTGGCGAGCACAATCGCTCAAAGCCATGTACTCTGCTTCAGTGGACGAGTACACAATAGTCTTCTGCACACGAGAAGTCCAACTGATCAAGCCGCATCTGCAAGCTTCAGGTAGAAACCTGTCTGCAAGAGGCAAGAGGTAGGGTCTGATCCCCAATCTGAGTCTGTGCATGCAATCAGGCCAGTACCGGATCCACCATTGTATCCTAGGGAGTATGTAGACGTCCCAATTAAGTAGCGACAGATATACAGCAGTTTATTCAGGTGGTCCTGAGATGGGTTCGTGGCATGGCACGAGAGATGGGTGACTGCAAAAGCAGTGTCGGGCCTAGTGCCCAACATAAGGTACAGGAGGGACCCTATTACCATCTGGAAACAGGAGTGGAGTTCCACATCAACAGGCTCTGTGTTCTTGGTGGCATAGTAGCCAGCTGGCAGTGGGGTGCTTGTGGACTTTGCATTGAGCATGCCGCAGCGTTCAATGACCTTTTGTAGGTACACACATTGGTCCAAGTGGATAGCGTGACCTTTGCAGGTGATTCGCATTCAGAGGAACTCATTTGGTTCTCCAAGGTCTCTGCACTCCCATTTGCGCATGAATTGTGCTTTGATGGCATCAACAACAGCCTTGTTAGGGGTGCAGAATAGTGCGTCGTCAACATAGATGATACCAATGACAATGTTGGTGCCTTTCTTCTTGTAGAAGAAGATGCCTGCTTCAGACTTAAGGCGCTCAAACCCGAGCTCTTTCAGAGACTCATTGAGTGTGCGCCACCAAGCTAGGCCAGCCTGTTTGAGGCCATAGAGGGCATGCCAGAGGCAGAGCACTTTGCGCTCTTGCCCAGGAACTGCAAACCCTTTGGGTTGCTCCATGTAGATCTCTTCGTTGAGCTTGCCATACAAGTAGGCACTCTGAATGTCAAGTCCAGTAATATACCAGTTTTCAAGTGTGGTGAGCGCAAGCATGAGGCACACTGTTTCAAAGCGCACAACTGGTGAGAAGACTTGGTCAAAATCCAATCCCTCGACCTGGGAGAAGCCTTTTGCAACTAAGTGAGCTTTCTTGTGGCCATCTGACTTTATGTCAAAGACCCATTGGTTTTTGATGACCTTCTGGTCTTGGAGACAGTCAACAAGCTCAAAGACTTTGCGCTTTCGCAGCATGTCGAGCTCTTCTTGGCAAGCAAGTTTCCAGAGTTTCTGCTCCACTTGGGGTAAGCGAGCAATGTCCCTATAGGACCAATCATGGACATTCTCATATTGAGGGCTGTGGGTTGTGAGGGCTTTGCCCATCAGGAAGCGGACTAGGTTTGCTCCCCCTTCCTCGCACATCTTTTGCACATCTTCCTCACTGGGCATTGCAGAGGTGTCGGGGAAACCACCAGGTATATGGTCTGGTGTGTCCGGTTGTGGGGGCCTAGAGGCCTCACCCACTGTTTGTCGCCATCAAGAGGCACTTTTGATATCCCGGAGTTGCTCGATGGGATGTTGCCACTCACCATACATGTTACTGGGGCGCAAAGGCACTCTACGTTCATGTTGGGGGCGGGCAGGTATATTCACTGCAGGAGGTCATGGTGCATTCTGGCAGCATTCAGCTTGGCCAGGGCACTGCGGTGCCAGAGGTGGTGGGTTTCTTGCTGGTGAAGGCGTTCTTGGTGCCGGTTGAGGCACTGGAGATGGCGTACGGGGAGGATTTGGTTGAATAGGCTCTTCCTCATGAGCCTCAGGGTCCTCGTGCTTTGGATCATCATCCTGCACTTGGGGATGTGGATAGCCATGGTCATGTTCCACATTATCATCACTGTCAATATCATCAGGGGTAGTACCTGGTCGATCAGTGGCTGGTTTTGGATTTGCCCTTCAAAGGGTTCTTGAGAGGTTCGCGCCTGTTTTTGGGGCAGCGAGGGAAATGACGCTCGTCAAAGATGGTGTGAGCAGCAGTGAACACTGCATTGGTGGAGTGCATAAACAAGTTGTGCTCATTGCCAGGGGCAACACCAACATATGTCATAAGCTCCGACTTGGGAGCCATCTTATTTGCTCTAGCCATTGCTAGGAGGTAGACAAATGCTCCACAGCCAAACACACAGAGGTGGTCGATGTTAGGCATCTCCCCCTTAAGCATTTCATGGGGGGTGCACCATTGCAGGCGAGCTACCAGAGTATGGTTGTAGATGTGGGTTGTGTGAGTGAACGCAAATTCCCACCAGGAGTCAGGAATGCAGGCTTGATGCTGCATAGACTCAGCTTTATCCATGAGAGTGCGCCCTAAACACTTGGCGCAGCCATTCTGCATGGGGGTTCTTGGAGCACTTTGATATATTTTAATTCCTTTTTCAAGGAGTGCTTGATCAAACAGATTGGATTTATACTCTCTGCCAGCATCGGACATCCATCCAACAACATGCACATTATGTTGGACGTGCACCATTTCGAGGAAATCTTTGGCAGCCATAATCACTGCAGCTTTGGAGCAAAGAGGCATGGTCCAGGCGTGAGAGGTAAAGTCATCATAGAATGTGATAACATATTTGAATTTCTGGTACAACATAACCAGGAAAGACTTGAGATCAGAGTGCACCAGCTCAAAGGGCTTGGAAGCATGTCTTTCGTTCTCTGGGAAAGCTCGATTGGGCATTTTGCCAAGAGCACATCCAGGGCAAACACAATCCTCAGTAGGAAAGTGGATCTCTGGGAAGTGCTGCATATGTTTTTGCACACATCAGAGTACTTCCTTCGAGGGGTGCCTGAATCTCTGGTGCATAATGTCGTAATTGACTTTGCTCACAGAGGTGATATAGTTAGATCTAATTATTGGGATAGATCTAATCCCAAAAATGATGTTGCAATTGTCTTCTGGGTCTGGCCTGAACCATAGGCAGTCAGCTTTGCCAATAAGGCTAATGCCTCGCTTATCGCCAGTGACTCTGTAATTGCACTGGAGCATTTCACCCATAGAAATGAGGCATGCAGTGGCGCCTGGCATGTGGAGCACTTGGGTGAGTGTAACTACTTTCTCATCCCCAGAGTTGTGGTCTAGGCACTGGAGTAATACTGTGCCAATGCCAGAAATCAGTGCTACTCCATTAGCCGTTTTGGCATAGTGTGCTCGTTTTAGCACATTGTAGGAGGCAAAGTCACCTATGTCACCGGTAAAGTGGCGGGATGCACCTGAGTCTAGTAGCCAGAAAGCACCAGATAGTTCACTGTCATTGACCATTTTTCCCTTACAGCCAGCACAGTGCGCATCATTCAAACATGAACAGATATATGCTTTACTTGAGATACAACATGACATATTGTAGTGACTACTCACTATATACAGTGCAGGTGTATAACGCACATGTAAAGGGAGCATGTCAGTGTTGATCAGCACATGTGCAGAAGGTACTTGCCTGAAAAGGCTGGCCTCTGCGCCCACTGCCATCAATGTTGCATTATAGTGGTCAAGGACCATTGCGTCGATTTCATCGAACTCATCGTCAGCAAAGGGCTCATGGGCGAATGGTTCACCATCCCCAAGGGAGATGGCATCCTCCTCATACATCATGATGTGCTCCTCAAGACAAGGGCACTTCAGCGAGGAGGGACCAGCC
>Ga0307518_10004005_pt1 | contig 10588 bp, 6 predicted proteins | sample 25_EM_MG_FD_203889 | JGI IMG/M metagenome (GOLD analysis project Ga0307518, IMG submission 203889) | Populus trichocarpa ectomycorrhiza microbial communities from riparian zone in the Pacific Northwest, United States - 25_EM | ecosystem: Host-associated > Plants > Roots > Unclassified | place...
ATTCTATTCTTTTTTTTTTTTTGTTCCTATTCTTCCTTCTGGAAAAAAAAAGATAAAGGATTAGTTCGTTCCTAATAGTCATTTGTTTAATTGGTGGATAGAAGCGTACTCTAGATCAGAATCATGGGGAATACTGCCTGATCATTTCTACTAATTTAAAGCCCCAATTAATATTCTTTTATTTTAGATAATTCTATTACTAATATTTTATGTATCTTGGTGTTCCAACCATCCACTCATTTATATATATATATATATATATATATATATGATAGTAAAAACTCACTAAGGTTGAGTCTTTGAGCCCGCTTTCAAGCCAGGATAACTAATCAACCAATTTTGGGACAAATGATCTCATCTTCTTATGTTAATTTCTACTTTACTGTTGTACATAACAAATGAGTCTTGATTTTTTTTACTGCAAATTTAGAAGTTGTTTTCTTTCACTCATATAACTATCTAATTTAGTTCATTAATTCAAATTATAAATAAAAAATAAAGATATATATTCAATTAATTTCACCTTCTTCCTAATAAAGAAAAAGGGAATAGGGAAAAATTTATGTTTCAACGAATCGCACGTAAAGATATGGATAAAATACACAGAGAGTTAATGGTATTTCATAACTAATCGATTGAGCAGCAACTCGTAGACCACCTAAAAAAGAATATTTATTATTTGATCCATATCCTAACATAAGAAGTCCAATGGGAGCAATACTTGAAATGGCAATCCATAAAAAGACGCCGATATTTAGATCCGCTAAAACAAAGTGATAGCCAAAAGGAATTACTAAATAGCTTAATAGAATTGATATGAATGTTATGGATGGTCCGATACTGAATAAGCGAGTATCTCCTCTAGATGAAAAAAGATTTTCTTTGAAAAGTAGTTTTGTTCCATCCGCGAGAGCTTGAAGAACTCTAAAAGGACCGACATATTCAAGTCCAATACATTGTTGTATCCCTACAGAACTTCTCTTTCTAACCACATAATTACTAATATGCCTATTATGATTCCCAATACAAGAGTTAAAATAGGGACAAGCATCCATATAATTCCATAGACCTCGTTTAAGGATTTCAATTTAGAAAAAAGAATTGATAGCTTGTACTGTTGTTGTATCAATTATCATTTCAATGATCAACTTCCCCATAATAATATCTATGCTACCTAGTATTGTCATAATATCAGCCAATTTCATTCTTTTAATTAATTGAGGAAGAATTTGTAAATTGAACAAACCCGGCGGGTGAATTTTCCATCTCCAAGGAAAACTACTTTGATCCCCTATTAGAAAAATTCTCAACTCTCCCTTTGGTGCTTCAACGCGAACATAAAGTTCTTGTTTCGGCAATTCAAAGGCGGGAGAAGTTTTTTTTTACTAATAAATCGATATTCAAAATTATTCCATTCTCGATTCCTTTCTCTATCAAAACTTCGAGTTTCTAAATTTTCATAAGGCCCCCCTGGAATCCCTTCCAAAGCTTGTTGAATAATTTTTACGGATTCCGTCATTTCACCAATTCGGACTAAATAACGAGCTAACGAATCCCCTTCTTTTTGCCACTGGACTCCCCAATCAAATTCGTCATTAACACTCATAATGATCAACTTTATGAAGATCCCATTGTACTGTAGAAGCTCGTAGCATTGGTCCTGATAAACCCCAATTTATTTCTTCCACTACACTAAAAATACCTATTCCTTCAACGCGCTCTAAAAAAATAGGATTTCGCATAATAAGTTTTTGATATTCAGCAACTCCTGTTAAAAAATAATCGCAGAAATCCAAACATTTATCTGGCTAGCCATGAGGTAGATCAGCTGCTACTCCTCCGATACGAAAATAATTATGCATCATTCTCATACTAGTGGCAGCTTCGAATAAATCATATATTAAATCTCTTTCTCTAAAAATATAGAAGAAAGGGGTCTGCCCACCAATATCTGCCATAAAAGGGCCAAGCCATAAGAGATGAGAAGCTATACGACTCAACTCCAACATAATTACTCTGATATAGCTAGCTCTTTTAGGTACTTGAATATTTCCCAACTGTTCCAGTCCATTTATTGTTATCGCTTCTATAAACATAGTAGCTAAATAATCCCAACGTGTTACATAAGACAAATATTGTATAATTGTTCGGTTTTCCGTAATTTTTTCCATCCCTCTATGTAAATAACCTAATATTGGTTCGCAGTCAATAACATCTTCATCGTCTAGATTAAGGATGAGTTGAAGAACGCCATGCATTGATGGCTGGTGGGGACCCATATTGACTATCATAAAGTCTTTTCTTGTAGCTGGTACATTTATAGGGGGTTCCTCGATTTATTTTTCCATGAATTACTGAAAACGAAAAGAAGTTCATCAAAATTCAAATTTGAGATCTAATAAATCAAATAATAATAATAAAAAGACTCTTCAAATTAACGAGTTTTTGATTCCCGAATGTTCAACTGGCTAATTAATTCTTTATAACGTACTCCATTTTTCTTTGCCAAATAAGACAGTAGTCGTTGGCGTTTTCCTAGAATTTCCCTAAACTTTTTTGAGATAAATAGTCTATTCTATGTAATTCCAAATGTGAAGTAAGTCTTCTATCTTATTAGTAAAACTTACTATTTAAAATTCAACTGATCCCTTATTTTCTTTTTTGTCTTTTTGTGAAATAATTGAAATGAATGAACTTTTTACCATAAAATGAAATCCCCCTCCTCCCGCTTTTTTAAGACAGTTTTATTGATCAGTAATAATAAATAATGGAATATTAAATAAGAGTGTCAGTTTGTTTGAATTTGGTATACATAATAATCTTCAATTCGTTAGGAATTCCTAATTTTGTATTAATCCAATTTTTTTGTATTCAGCTAGAAATACATAAAGAATGGTATATTTCTTCCCTTATAAAAGAAAAAAATAATATCTATATCTAAAAATTTAAAACAAAAAATTAGATTGATTCATTTTTAGATCAAATTGATATATGATTGAATTCCATGTATCAGAATGGAATATGGGATGTAAAACAATGTATATGGACCTCTCCTTGTTTTCATATATTTCATATTCTAGATTAGATATGCTATGGGATATATATGACAAATGGACCTTTACTGAAATACTAAACCGACTAGCATTATTGGTATCAAACCAATAGTGATTTATTCAAGCTAAATCTTCTAATCGATAATTGAGCCAAAGAAAAAGTTTTAATTTAATTTATTTATTTTTATCTCTATCAAAACCCACCTAGGTCTTTTTGCTTTAAAGGCAAATTCTTTTGGACAACAACATATACAACTTCACCTATACTTACCGTTTCATAGCCTTTTAGCTTCTAAGCTCTTTTGGTAGTACACAACCCCTTCAAGAATTTGACATATGGGAATTTGTTTGATAGCATCAATCAAAGAAGTGTTGAGTTCCACTTTCTTGAAAATCTCTAAAATCTCTTTTTCTTTTGCCTTTTTCTTGGACTTAGAAGATTAATTGACGTGCAGTCTCTAGTGTTTTATCTACCAATGCCCCTCCATTTGCCGCATCAATGATATTGCCGTCAGTAGGCATCAGTCCTTCGTAGAAGTATTGAATGAGTATTTGATGATGAGAATATTGAATGCACAACTGCTCAAATCTTTCTCAATACTCAGATAGTGTTTCCCCATGAGATTGTCGAATCCCACATATTTCTTTTCTTATATTGGCAACTCGAGAGGTTGGGAAGTACTTCTTCAAGAAAATCTTCATCATGTCATTCCAAGTTCCAATGGAACTTGATCAGGCCTTACCTTTCATTCATATTCAACATGAACCGAGATAGGCTTAGTTGATAAGTTGCAAGTAAAATCAAAATCATGAATAATAAGCAAAGAAGCATTAATCTCAATATATACCCTTGCGAAGTCAAGCTTAGTACACCTCAAAGTCTACTCATAACATGAAAGAGGCCTCTCAACCATAGTTGACACCTTGCTCAAACCCTTTATTGTCCATAAAGGGAATGGTAAGCCATGTAGTCTCACCTATACTGCCAATCTCTTTATTCTGTTCATATCAAATACGAAGTGGGGATTCCATTGTTGTAGCACAATCACCTTCCCTCGCAACATCCATGACCATTTTTCAAGAACCGAATAGACATCATCCTTAGTTTTGAAATGAAATATCTTGAAACATTTTGTCGTCATCTTGATATCCTCCAAACCTAAACTCTTCCATACCTGAAAAGCTAAAATTTTCATGGCATGATAAGGCATCCTATAACCAGGGAAAAATTCAACAGTACTTCTCTATCATAGCAAATTGCTCTTATTAACAACAAAATCCAAGACATCCATCGTTTTCCCTATTTCATGCCTAGGTAATAGTTCCAAGTATTGGTGACTAGAATCGTTTCAGCCCACATTTGTTTCATTTTCAATTTGATCCCTCAAATTTCAATTGTTTTAGATCAATAAAAGTTTATTTTATTTTTTAAAACCGAGTATTAACTAAGTGACAAAATGTTTTCTCAACACCACATGATTTTCTGATCTAGGTAGTCAAACTAAACCAGCAAGTCTAATCCTAAATAAACCCAAATTTAAAGGAATAAATTGAAAAAAAAAATTAAGGGACCAAAATGAAAAAAAGCCAAAGGATAAAAAATAAAAATAAAAACATTGTGGAACACTATTACAATTCATAATTTTTTTTTCTTGGTGAACACACTCCCTTTTTTTTTTTTTTTAATGGCAACGGATGTGTTTAACTCTAAATCGCACTAAAAATTATGTTTCCTTCACATGATACACACAAAGCATTTGATAATCCACATCGAGCTCAATACCTGCCTTAGCATAGGTGATCTTGCTTTTTCTCCATGGTCTAATCCTTGTTTAATTTGTAGGACACCATTACATATGTGTTCATAGCCAATTAACAAAAACATTTATTGATACAAATACAAAAGCTGGAGTACGGACTTGTTCAGGGAACAATATCTGTTTGTTCCTCTATCCATGTCGATATATATATTTTAAGACATCATATAATTGTAAGTTCAGAGGTTACTATAATTTGTGTAAGAATCAGCAACATAGTTAAGGTTGTGGAACTTGTCTATTATTTGTTGTTTATAAAGCATTTGATTAGAAAGTTCATAAGCAAATTGTATTGACCTTTCAAATGGTGTAATTAATTGTATGGTCCAGGAAATATTATTCTTGTTTGGAAGAATTGCAACATTAATTAATTAGAGGCATCCACAAACTATTTGGATTGTACTATTGTTAATAAATGTTTCTAAATTTGGAAACCATTCTTCTATTTATTATCACTCTATATATCATTTTCCCAGATAGAAACATCATGCGTACGAATAAGCAACATTAACAACTTGAACAACTTCTGCATTATGCTTCCATTGGTACTTGCCAATATTATTGTCCACTTGAAATCATATTGGATTGTAAATTTATAGCAATAAATCAGCAATTCCAATATAGTTTTAATATATATGAATTCAAAGTATATATATAAAAATTAGCATTGCCACTACCATTTGACAGCTTCTTGAACATGCTATCCAGCTCCTTCGCAAATCTTTCCATAGTCGGAGTCGGTGAGCAAAGAGTCCCAAGGATACCATTTTCTCCTTTCTTATTCCTGTATGATATCTGAAAGCTTGCCACATTACCCCTGGCAGGCACACTAGACATTGTGAAGTCCATCTCTGCACCAAGGCCTACCCTTAATAACCATTAGATCAGCCACAGATCGCATGCATGTACACTTCAGTCACACTTCAGATCGAATTCCAATGTAAAGCCTAAATAATTACGAGAAATCTCTCCTGCTGGTGCCATTGCCACTGAGTATGCAGTGCAGTTGCCATGATAACCTCTAGCTAACGGAGGGTTGAATATATTGCGAGCATTGACAATGCATACTGTCCGCATCTCATCATTGGGGTTTGGTTGAAGTGCAATAGTTCGACAACTCCACGAAAATGCTGTCAAGACTTCAAATGTAGAGCAATGGCGAAGGTGGAGCAGAGCAGATTTACGAATAGCTGATATGTTCGAAGGTCCATAAAAGAATGAACTATGGGCCCTGCTAGTAAATGGAACTCGTGGAGTAAACAGGTTACATGAGGTGGGTTCAGTGCAATCTTTTTAAATTGCAATCACATGCAATCTTTAGTGTTTCATCCACCATTAACTTAGTGCATGTAAATGCTTATATTAAAAAGCAACATTTATATATCAATTAGATAAAATCAAATAAAAATCATAACAATTCATGTTTAAATAAATAAAAAAGAACCTAAAATCGATCTACAATAATAAAATCAATCAATCTTAAAGAGTTTTTATCGATTATGAAAGCTAAAAAGTAGTTGGACAGATATCTAGAAGTTATGATCAATCAAATTGCAACATGAGTTTTAATTTATGTGAATGACAAGAAAGTTCAATTCTATTCAGAGTGGTAATTATTGATAGGGTAATATGACTAATTAAGTGGTATAACTTGGTTATAATTTATGTCATTATCAATGAACATGAATTTTAGTTTGTATTAGGATTTAATATTCCTTCTTATATGATATATGTTACATGTTTAAGATTGGAATTAAATGTTTAGATTGAATTTAAATAATATACCAATATAAATAAGGTCATCTAGCCTTGTATGTAATTTCTTTTTTGTGATTTATTCAAAAACATTTTCCCATCATAGCTTTATTTACTTTATTTTACAAGTATTCATTTACTTTTTTATTTTATTTATCCTTTTTCTTTACCTATTTTTGTTCTCATGTGGCGCTACTTGAATAGATATTCCTTTCTTAAAATATGAAATCTTAGAACACGCATATTTCGTTTGATTTTGTGAGTTTGCTACCTATCTCAAAACAGGATTTAGATTCTAATTATTATTTCTCCTTATTATAAGGAAGAAACGATTAATAGGTAACATAATTGATCAAAAGATTAATGATTGATCATCTAATTATTTAATAATCAATCACACAATTATTTATGAGATTAATATATTGGCACACCTGATATGATTAGATTAAGTATTTGTTTCATTAATTAACAATTATGCCATAAGAAAGAATATAGATAAACTTGTCATTATAGCACTCAATGAACAATCAAGAACTTAACAACAATAAAAAACCAAACTCGAGACATAAACTAAAGTGAATTTAAAGATTGATATATTTTTTTTTTACTTTTACTTTTAACTTTAACCACAATTAAGTTTTATATGACAAAACGATAAAATAACACGGAAACTAAAATATAAAGGGATATAACATGATTTTAAAGTCTTGCTCTAATACCAACTGATATGAACCTTGTTGATATAAAGATCCAAAAACCTATAGCCAAGTAAGACACTTTCTTATAAAGTTAAGATTAGGTTTGGAATTAAGGTTGACATAATGATAACTTGTGTCGAGGAATCAAGACTGTAAGTAATAAACCCCAACCCAACACCTACAATCAAGATGCGAACGAGAAGTATAAAAGATACCATGAAACATGGTTAACTCTTTGATAATTCAGAGTAGTTTCATGAGGAACCAAGAGTAAAAACAAACTTTCACATATAAGTTTTATTCCTGAATAATCAATCCATCTCTTATTAATTTTCTTAAACCTAAATACAAGTTAAATAAACTTATTTATATTGAGTAAAAAATCCTAAACAATGCTGAAAAATAACAAAAGGGTTCTAAATAAAATAGAAAAAATAATGTTAAATAAACTAGAAACTAATGCAATTCATGTGCAGTAGCTTCTAGATCTTCTCGCAAGGCCTCTCGAATTCTGATTGATCTAAAATTTTAACTCAACATCAAACAAGGCATCCTGAATATTTCAGTATGATTTCTATTTGATCCAACTGTTGGATTAAAACTCATGCTTGTTAAAGTAAACTTGCGTATTAGAAAAAATAAGATTAATCCACGTGTAAGTAAGGAAAACAATGATGAATCTGTAAGTCTTATAAGAAATAAAACCAAAATATCTTGAATTAACTCATTGAATGTCTTTTTAACCTTCTTACCTCTTGAACTTGTATTAGGTCTAATTGGCACATGTAATAAATCCTTTGGTGCAGTATGAATTGCGTTATTTTTTTTGTCTTTAAAAGGATTCAAATTCAAATCATCACCTTACTTCGATGTTGACTCACTTTTAGGGTACATATTAACTTGATTTTGCAATTTTAATCTTCTTTATATATAAAAATTTCAAAATAAACCCAACACTTAACTAAACTATAGAACAAGTCAAAATTCATGACATATGAACTAGGATAAAAAAAAACCAAACAAACCAAAAAAACATAACTCAAGACACAAACTAAACTAAATTTATATATATATATATATATATATATATATATATATATATATATATATATATATATATATATATTACATTTAACTTTTACCAGAACTAAGTTCTAGATGACCACAACGATGAAATAATGTGAAAACTAAAATATGAAGGGATATAACCTTATTTTAGAGCTTTGCTTCAATACTAGATGTGAACCTCATTGATATAAAGATCTAGAAATCCACAGTCAAGTAAGATAATTCCCAAGAAACCTAAGATTACGTTTAAAATTGAGTTTGCACAACTATAACTTGTACCAGGACACCAAGACCATAAGTAACTAACCCTCACCTAACATTTATGATTGAGACCTGAACAAGAAGTATAAAAGATACCATGAAGCTTAGTTAATTCTTTGATAAGTTAGAGTAGTTCCGTGAGGAATCAAGAGTAAGAGTAATCTCTCACACACAAATTTTATTTCTGAATAATTAATTCATCTCTTATAATTTTTTTAAAACCTAAATACAAGATAAATAACCATATTTGCACTAGTTAAAAGAAATCATAAACAAGACTAGAAAAATAATAAAAATATATAAATAAAATAAGAAAAAGAATCCTAAATCCTAGGAAACTAATGCAATTCCTGCATAGTAACTTATGGATTTGATCACAAGGCCTTTTTTTTTTCTGATTGACCTAAAAGTTTAACTCAAATATAAAACAAGGCCTTTGAAATCTATTGGCAAACTTTCAGTGTGACCCAATGATAAGATAAAAGATTATGATTGTCATAATAAATCTCTATATTAAGAAAAATAAGCTTAATTCGTGTGTAAGTAGAAAAATAAGTTGAATCTACAAATCTTGCAAGAAATAAGATTCAAATATCTTGAATTATCCTATTGAATATCTATTTAACCTTTTTAAATCGTAACCTTGTAATAGTCTTAATTGACATATATAATAAATCCGTTGGTATAGATATCTTGTATGATATCATATATGGTTGCTTTATTGTGTCCACCTCTACTAGTAAAATTAATTTCTTCCAACTTTTGTTTTCTTCTAGATGTCAAATCCAAGTATTGCAATTTCCTTTTCATAAGAAAGAAACCATCAATCAAATATCTTGAAAAAATAAAAAAAAAATGTAACGATCCATGCTAGATTTTTTGTAATTTAACTAAAAAGTTCAAAGTGAGTGAGTCAGATAGTAAATCAATTGTAATTGATGTAACTCTTTTTTATTTGTTTAGAATTTGTGATACTTTTTTCACTCATAATATCTCTTTTCATTCTAAATATGTTCTTATAATTTAAAATAAACTAAAATATTATTTTTAAGAATAAAATTATATTTTTCTTATAAAATTATTACGTGCTTTTTTTACAAAGCTTCACGATTTGTATTTATTTTTTCTAAAATTTTAACTTTTAGCTTTTAAAAAGAAAACTATTGTCCACAATGAGGTAGGTGGTCTTTCTCCGCAAGTCAACATTACCCACCTCGGCCATCAAAAGTCCAACTATTGTGTCGTGTGTCAACTTTAAATAGGGTGGCTTCGCTGGCTCTCATATTATTATTATTACTACTATTGTGTTTCATGCGCCTATGTTTTTAATAGGGTCAAAAAAGCATGCCAACCCATAAACGTGTGGTCCTTCAATTTTTTATCTCAGTGTATTTTTGTATAAATAATTTTTTAAAATAAGTTTTTCAAACAATGTTTCACTAATTATCCAATAATTTTTAATGATATTAGTATCTTTTATTGTAATATTAACAATTATTTTCCAAATAGTTATATATCAATCTAATATGTATAATTTAGTCTTATGATAAAAAAAAAATGATGATAATATTTGTACAGTCTTCTCTTGCGTTGGTTAATTGGCTAGTGTGTGTCTATAATATGAATGATTTTCCAATCCTCTTGAATTCTGTAGAGTGGTGAAATCCAATAAAGAACCAGTTCATAAACTAAATAAATAAATAAAGGGCAGAGCAGGTTGCCCGTTTGTTTACTAGAAAATAGTTTTTTTAAAAAAAGTAAATTCCGAGAAAGTGAATTCTGGAAAAGTGAATTATTTTCTGATGTTTGATTGTATAATGAAAAATAAGTTGGAAAACACTTTCTAGTGTTCGGTTATGTCATGAAAAATGAGCTGAAAAATAACTTATTAATGTTTTATTATTTTTAAGTTTATTAAAATAATGAGGAACAAATC
>Ga0307518_10004006_pt1 | contig 10587 bp, 14 predicted proteins | sample 25_EM_MG_FD_203889 | JGI IMG/M metagenome (GOLD analysis project Ga0307518, IMG submission 203889) | Populus trichocarpa ectomycorrhiza microbial communities from riparian zone in the Pacific Northwest, United States - 25_EM | ecosystem: Host-associated > Plants > Roots > Unclassified | place...
GCTGGAGTGCAGCTATGGGGCTGGAGATGGCCGGACTAGATCCGGAGTTGCATCTATGCCTAAGGAGAGGTCAGGCGGGCCAAGGTTAGACCGGAGTTGCGACTGGGAAAAGTATGGATATGACAGAGCTCCTCGCTATCTTTGAGGCTTTCAAGAGCTGGTGTCACTACTTGGAGGGCCCTGCCTTCCCAATTGACGTCGTGACCAACCACAAAAACCTGGAGTATTTCTCTACCTCTAAAGTTCTCACCCGTCGGCAAGCCCGATGGTCGGAATACCTCTGCTCATTCAATCTGATCATTCATTTCTGACCTGGTAAACTTGGCACAAAGCCCGACACCTTGACTAGATGCTGGGATGTCTACCCCAAGGAGGGGGATAGGGGCTTCACCCAAGTCAATCCACAGAACCTCCAACCGGTGTTCATGGCAGAACAGCTCACCAATTCCCTTCGTGCGACATACCTACACACCCCAGTACTCAGAGCTAGTGCACTCATGGATGTCAAGCATCTTCATGCCGATATCCTAGCCAATCTCCCGACCGATCCCATCGCTAAAGCCCACCTCTTGGACACATTGAATCCCCGATGGTCGACCGATGAGACTGGTTACCTACATCTCAATGGTCGCATGTACATCCCCGAGGCCGATGACCTATGTCTTTGTGTCCTCAGGTATAAGCATGACCATCCCCTATCGGGACACTTTGGTCAGAACTGCACACTAGAGCTCATTCGTCGCAAATACATATGGCCAGGCATTTGTACCTATGTAAAGGACTACGTCAAGTCCTGCACAGCCTGTGCCCGAGCTAAGACACCACATCACCAACCCTATGGGATGCTCAAGCAATTACCGGTCCCCGACCAACCATGGAATTCCATCTTGATGGATTTCATCGAGCAACTCCCATCCTCATCTGGCTTCACAGCCATACTGGTAGTCATTGACCGACTATCAAAGCAAGCCATATTCATCCCGACTCATGATACAATAACCTCCCCTGAGCTCGCACAGCTCTTCCTACTACACGTCTTCGCTAAGCATGGCGTACCTGCGCATGTAACGTCTGACCGAGGCTCAGAGTTTGTCTCGCATTTCTTCTGATCACTTGGTAAGGCCTTAGATATGAAATTACATTTCATGTCAGGCTATCACCCAGAAGGTGACGGACAGACCGAGTGAGCTAACCAAACACTCAAGCAATACCTCAGGATGTACTGCAACTACCAGCAGGACAACTGGTCGGACTTACTACCTCTTGCTGAGTTCGCCTACAACAATGCCCCTAGTGCTATGACAGGTGTCTCACTGTTCTTCGTGAACAAAGGATACCACCCAAACCTCGCTGTGCACCCTGAGCATGATCTCTCATCAGCTCGGGCAAGGGAATACGCGGTTGACTTAGAGTCACTGCACGAGTACCTATGTGGAGAAATGGCTGCTGCCCAAAAAAGGTACCAAGGCCCTGCTGACGCCAGCAGATCACCCGCACCTGATTTCAAAGTCGGTGATCACGTATTTGTCAAAGCCAAGTACTTTAGGTCTACCCAACCATCAAAGAATCTCTCTGAGAAGAATCTTGGTCCCTACCCCATTATCGCCCAAGTTGGCACTCTATCATTCATGATCCGTCTCCCCGACTCTATGCATGCTGTCCACCCAGTCTTCCACATCTCACAGCTCAAACCAGTGACACTGAACACAATACCGAATCGGTCACAACCTCCACCACCTCCCATCGAAGTCGACAGTGAACCCGAGTTCGAGATCACCGAGATCCTCAATTCAAAGTTCGACCAACATCGATGCCAATGCCCACTCCTCTACCTCATTAGATGGGCTGGTTACGAAGGTACCAATGAAGAAACGTCTTGGTTGATTGTGACCGAGCTAGGACATGCATCAGAACTTGTGGCCGACTATCACAAAGCCTACCTGACTAAGCCAGGCCCCTTAGAAAGCCTCTCACGCTGAGTTGTCTAAATCACCGAACAAAGTCTATTGACAGTGTAGAAAACAAAGTAAAAAGAAAAAGAAAACTAAATACAATTACAAGTACTTGTCCGACTACCTACTCGGACTCACCCTCTCCATCCTCATCCCCCGACTCTTCGTTCTCCCTGTCCATCTTGTCCAACTCTTCCTGCTCTTCGCTCTCCTCGGGCATCGCCTTGCCCTTGCCCTTCAGGTCCCTAGCGTCGGCCACCCTCTTCGTCTCCCATGTGGCCCCTTCCACCTTTCGACCGAGCTTTGCCAGCTCTCTTGTGTTACGATTGATGGCCACTACAATTTCCCCGAGTCAGCGGTCCAAGACCAGCATGACTGGGTCTGGCCGACTCAATGGCCCAGCCACCAAGAATCCCCCCATCGCCGCCTCTATCTCCTCGGTGCTCATGGCATCGGCAACCATCTTCTTTGTCCTCTTCCTCTTTTCGCCTCCCCTCAGCGACGTGTTCACCTCTGCTGCCTTCTCGCTCTGCTTCCTCTTCTCTCCGCTCACTGACCTTTCCATTGCCGCTGTCGAAACTTCGAAGGTGCATTTGATCTTTGAGCGCTGGCACCGACCGCACATTGGTGTGCACGCACCATCGGCCAGCTTGCACCCGTCTCTGTTGCCGCTTTGCCTGCATCGGTCACAGGGGGGCCTGAACCCCATTATGCCCGTGTTGGAATGGGCAGTGACCTGACGAGGCTAATCAAGCAATAAGTCAGCAAAAGGCAAAAGAAAAATATTGGCCACACACCTTGGGCTTCGCGCCCTGTCCCAACCGAGCCCACATTGCCTCACCAGCCACCAGTGACTCGGCCTTCTCTCTCGCCCTTACCTCTGCTTTGGCCTTGCATCTCGCCTCAAAATTGGCTCACGCCTTTGCCTTAGCAACTCGTTTTGCCTCCTCTTCAGCCTTCTGTTTCTCCTCGGCGATCCTTTTCACCTCCTCCTCAGCCTTCTTCTTCGCAGCCTGTGCAAGCCTCCTTGCCTCTTGCTCGGCCGCCTGTTTCATCAGTTGGTCTCGTCATCGCCATGACTGCTTGTCAAACTTGGCGATTTGAACTTGGATTGAGTTGGTCAGTTTCCCTTCCAACTCAGGTGAGGCGACACGCGTCCAGTCAACGTTGTTGCCCTTGTTGCCAGAGGACATGATTAGGAATCAAGGATGTTATATGAAAGAAAGTGTTGATGGGTTGACCGTCACCAAAGGCCAGTCTTAAATATGCCCTAACTGATTTTCAAACCCAGACAATGGTCATGCACAATCAATGTGGAATACGCATTGCAGCCTCATGGGCTCAGCCCTAAGAGGGGGATACTGTCACGACCATGACATCTGATCACCCTGTACCCTATTGTCCGATTGCATCCACATGTTTGCCGTCTGTTTATAGTATGTACTCCCCTTTACCATTTCTCTCTATCTGTCTTGTAGCGCCACCGATCAGTGAGCATGTTGTCCGATCTGTCTCTCTGTTTGATTACCTAATATGTTTCCTTTCTCGTTTCTGGTCACTATATGTTCCCGTCCCGTTCCATTACTAATATGATACTCATCAGTAATCTGGTTATCGCACTTACCGTACTTACTCAGCACACAGCGTGACTGCGCTCGTTGTTCATTGGTAATCCCGACTTCTGTACATCGCCTCATCCATTCTACTTAGTATAAATACTTAGATACTCGGTCTGTTGTAGTTTCAGTTCGAATATCAAATAAGATACTTCTCCTCTGTTCTCCCTTCACACTCTCCATCTCTGCCTCGTGCAAGCACTCGGTCATAGACCGTTTATCCTCGGACACTCCATATAATCCTCAGTCGGCCTTCCTATCACTTGGGAAGCACAACTACACTACGTAGCATCTCAGTCTTACCGCTAGGCCAACCCCTGACCCCCTGACCCCTCGTAGAGATCAGGTTGGTGAAGAACTGGTCTTGATAGTCGCCTCAACCACCGATTGCCAGCACGTTACCGAGACATTGTACTGGAGCCACCAAGGCCATTGGCTCCTGCGGAAACCCGAGGAAACCTGGGCGAAGTGGGACTTTCACATTTGTCCCGTCCTCCAAGTGCATCGCCACCATCCTCAGTCCAACACATTTGCCCTCGATTCACTCACATCCAAAGATCAAGACCCAGCCCAATAGTTTTGGCTTGTTTCGGTTGTACGATGAAGATTCATTGCCAATCAACAACTCTGATATGGAAAATTCACTGGACGAGGCAGGACCCTTTGTTGCACGTGAAAACTCTTCCAAATTTAACAAAGGTATTACAGATGCTAGCAATCCATTTTATCCATACCCAAACGAGACTTCATTGCTTTTAAGAGATTGGTATTGGAATCAGGGCCACCACAAGTCTCAGGCAGGCTTTAAGAAGCTCCTCGATATTATCGGAGACCTAGAATATCACCCCGAAGATGTACAAAACACAAACTGGATGGCTATCAACCAAAAACTTGGCAACAGTAGCATTCAAGACGACAGAACTAGGGGTGATTGCGAATGGTTGGATGGGGATAGTGGATGGAAGAAGGTGACTGTTCAGATATGCACTCCCTTCCATTGTCATGCTCGGCACCCTGGCCCAAAGGAATACACTGTTGAGGGCTTTCATTATCGCTCCCTGGTGGATATCATTCACGAGAATATATCAGACCCCACTCATCGACTCTTCCATTATGAACCCTACGAACTCCGCTGGCAGCCACCTCATAAGGCCAAGGATGTAAGGGTTTATGGCGAGCTGTACACCTCCGAGAGCTTTTTAATAGCCCACCGTCAACTCCAGGATTCGCTGCCTGAGTTTGGATGTGCCCTGCCCCGACATATCATCACTCTTATGTTGTGGTTGGATGCTACACAACTCACCGCCTTTGGCACAGCCAAGTTGTGGCCTTTGTACATCTACATGGGCAATGAATCAAAGTACATGCATTGCCAGCCATCAGCCAACCTTTGCTCCCATGCAGCATATTTCCATACTGTAAGTCTCTTTGATTCAGTTCTAATGGTATATAACTATGTGTTAAAATGAAATAAATAGCTCCCTGATGCATTCAAAGACTTCGCAGCGAACAATGCAGGTGACGGTCGCCTCGGTAATGACTTTTTCACACATTGCCACAGGGAATTATTCCATGCGCAGTGGGGAATACTATTGGACGATGAATTCATTGAAGCGTATCAACATGGGATCGTCAGCCGGTGTTACGACGGGATTATTCGTCGACTCTATCCTCGCATATTTACATATTCAGCTGACTATCCCGAAAAGTGAGTAGGCACTTGTTCATACCAGCCGAATATATGGATTGACTCGGACAACACAGAGTTCTCATAGCCACTATTCGGAATATGGGTGTATGCCCGTGTCCCCGCTGCCTAATTCCCAAGTCTAAGGTCTACCAGATTGCTACTGAAAGGGATATATTGCACCGAACGACCCTTCAATGCTGCGATACAAAAGAACGGCGCGACAAGGTTGTTGCCGCCCATCGGCTGATTTATGAGAAGCAATATGCGGTGCACGCTTCTCAAGTTGAAGAATTACTCAAAAGCGAATCTTTAGTTCCAACATTGGTTGAGTACTCTCTCATAATGAGATTTGAAGTTTGACAGCTGATGATTATGGGTAGAACACCTTTTCAGAAAGGCTCGGCATCACCGGCTTCGACTTGTTCCATATGCTAGTGGTTGACCTTCTCCATGAGTTTGAGCTGGGAGTATGGAAAACTATATTCACACACTTGCTGAGACTTCTGGACGCCTCAAAGAAAAGTATAGTTCACGAACTAGATCATCGGTGGGACTTTTTGAATTGGTCCGCAACTTCAGTTTGGATTGACAAGAGATTTAGCTATCGCCAAGTACCTTTGTTTGGCCGTGATACCATTCAATTCTTTCGTTCTAATTCCTCCGAGATGAAGAAAATGGCAGCCAGAGACTTTGAGGATCTGTTACTGGTACTATGATTACTTTCCTCCATCTTGTCCTTATCTTATGGTCACACTAGTGCGCCATCCCCGTCTTTGAGAAGCTTTTACCTGAACTGCACAATACTTCTGTAATGATGCTCCTATTTTTACTCTGCCACTGGCATGGGCTGGCCAAGCTTCGCATGCACACAGACGACACACTCAAGCTGATGGAGTCGGTAACTGCAGCGCTGGGTAACCACCTCCGTGCATTCACCACTGAAACTTGCACTGCCTTTTCCACCAAAGAGCTTCATCATGAGACTGAAGCCCGAATGAGGCGTCAGGGTCACGAGTCTCTTTGGAAACATGGAATTTCATCTAGTCAACAAAACAATGCCCAAGCTACTGCCTGAAAGGCGAGGACCCTCAACTTGCAGACATACAAACTACATGCTTTAGGAGATTATACAGAACAGATTCAAAGATATGGTACAGTAGATTCATACTCCACACAAATGGTAAGCCACCAAGGTTTGCTGATCTGTTTATCCCAAATATTTTGATTCTCCAGGGCAAGCTTGAGCACTGTATTGGCAAAAGTAGATTTACTCGCACCAGCTGAAAGGTGTTCATTCCACAACTTGCCTCAATTGAACAGCGCCAGGCGTGCACCCATCATATCTGAGCAAAGTTGGCTGCTTTGCAAGCGGGCCCAAAGGAAAGCCTCCCCGATAATCCCGAAGATCAATATCACATTGGCCAAACTCAATGTTTTCCTGAAGACCTCATGCTATTCGTTAGAAAGCACCCGGATGACCCCCTCACAATGGTTCATAGAGTCCAGCTTATTATCTATTAAATGATTTGAGGAGTTCACTGCTGTTGGCACCTTTAGAACTTTATTCTGCACCTCAAGGCTCATCTGCTACCCCGTGTATGAGCTCTCCACGAGGTCCAAATTTTTGCAGATCCTTCAGAGTCTTCCACTGCTGATGTAGACAACATGGAACACCTTTCGACTTTGAACCAAGTTATTTTCAAAGGGGGTCGCATATATCGTTATCAATTATTTCGCATCAACTACACCACATATGATGTTCGCTGTGCTCAGGATACCATCAACCCTTGCACTGATCACCATGATATTATGCTACTGGCCCCTTCAGACTCTGCCCACCCATTCCTATATGCACGTGTCCTGGGCATCTTCCATATGAACATCATTTACACCAGCTCAGATTTGAAGGATTACCTTCCCAGGTGCCTGGAATTTTTGTGGGTGTGTTGGTTCGAGGTTGTAGATGTGCCAGCAGGCTGGGAACACGCAGTTCTTGATTCCCTGAGATTTGTTCTGATGTCCCATGATGATGCATATGGATTTGCCGACCCAGCCCATGTCTTAAGGGGTTGTCATCTCATCCCAGCCTTCACTAGTGGCAGGGTGCACCCTGATGGTGTCTCAGTTTCACAAAATGCCAGGGATGGTGCAGACTGGAAGTTCTACTATGTCAACAGGTAGAGATACTTTTCTCGACTTATAGGTAAAATAAACTATTATATTTTAGGTTTGTCGACAGAGATATGCTACTGCGCTACCACTGGGGTCATGGTGTTGGCCATGTATACTCACATGTTAGCCGGACAGAAGCTGATTCTGGTGGCAATTGTACCTCCACCCATATCAATACTCATAACTGGGGAGACTCCAAACCTAATGTAGACTCTGGTGACCAAGCCAGAGCATCAGACACATCGGACAAGTGGGAGGACTCCAACAATGATTCAGATGATACCAAGTCAGACAATTCAACCACAGATCGTAGCGAAGGGCTGGAGTCTGACCTCGAGTTGGAAGAAGAGGTTTTGATTGCTTCTTACTTGGACTCGGAACCAATTCACCCTGCTTTCAATGTTTTGGAATATGATGACTATAGGTTCTAGTACTAGTCCCATGTACTTGCATAGTGATTGCTTTTGGACTTCAACAATGATCTTGCACTTTGTTTCTTCAGATTGCAACAATTCTGGTGCATTAGCCACAGTAGGTTGTACTACCAGAACTTTCCCTACAGTACATCCAATATTTGACAGCAAGGTTCACATGGTTTGATTCCATTCCTTAAGTTTTGTGTAACTGTGACATGCATGAGCAAGATGAGTTTTCTTTTTTTTTTTTGGACAAGTGATATTATTATGTAGCCACTGACAAGTCTAGTTCTACATAATACTGTCAAGTCCGGGTCTACTCCGGTAGGGGGTCCGGTCAAGTCCAGACAAAAGCGGACGAAGGAGAAGGGCAGAGGGCTGGACAAGGGATTAGTCCGGCCGGAGTTGAGACTGATTGGATTCAACGACAAGGGTGTCGAGTGTTGATCCCTTGCGTAGGTTCCGGTCAAGGCAATGGGGTCGGAGATGGAGGCGGAGACAGACAGAGACTGGAGTAGAGACTAAGTTGATTTCAGACTGAAGAATACAGGATAATCTACGGAGTACTTATACTAAGTAAGAACTAGGGACAAGTACTTACGGTGACAAGTAAACAGCCTAAAAAGCGGACAAGGGATAACCAGAGAAAGTACTAAGTCAGGTCCGAGTAAAATAAAGTCAGGTCCGGTGAAAATGCTACAAGGTATGGGATATATCGAGTTCACAGAGAACTCACATCAAGGCAGGGTAAACGGCGAGGTGTGGTAACGAGCGAACAGAGGATAGTCCAAGGGTCGTACTTAATGGAGGCATATCTGTGTGACCGTGACCAGAGTAACTGTGAGCGACCAGAGTTGGGCTAGAGTGCTGCGATGCGACCGGAGTAACCGGATAAGTCCCGGAGTTGGACATGGTCATAACAGTATCCCCCCTTTAGGGGCCGAACCCATGAGGCCCCAATGAGGCTGACGTGTGGTTGCCTAGAACAATGCGGAGTCCGGAGCGAGTGTCTGAGTACGAATTATGGATCTATAAAGATCAGACCGGTTTTGCTTTTTACCCCCAGTTTTCTTTCCGTGATCCTAACATGTTGGCCACTGCTAAGTCCACCAGCCCCGTCGCCCCCATTGCCACCGAGTCCAGGGATTGGACGAAGGCCTCGACACTGGAATTACAGTCTGGTAGCGAGGATGAATCCGACGTTCTTGATGCCAAAGCGAAGGAGCGCCGTCGTCGCAAGCAAGTGAAGAGGGAGGAGAGGCAACATAGGGAGGAGGCGGAGAGGCGAGCACGCGAAGAGGCGGAGGCAAGGGCTTGCAAGGAGGCGGAGCAGAAAGCGAGAGAGCAGGCGGAGCGCGAGCAGGCGGAGAAGGACAGGGCGGAGGTGCAGCGGAGGGCTGCAGAGGTTGCAGCGAGGCAGAGGGCACTGGCGCAAGAGGTGTCAAAGAAACGAGCAAGGGAGGAGCCGGAGGCGGGTCCGAGTGGCGACCGGAGCGACGAGGTCTGGTAAGTAATACTTTTATTTCTTTTGCTTCTTTTTCTTTTTACTAACTTCTTGGCAGATGCCTCCGTTGCACGAAGCACAAGGCTAAGTGCGAATGGGACCCAGAGAAGCCCAAGCAGCGCGCGTGTATGAAGTGTGCAGGGCTCAAGGAGCGATGTGAGTGGCCGGAGGTGGGGAATGCCGGGTCCGGGTCCAGTGGTGACAAGGCGAAGGGCAAGGCGAAGGAGAAGGAGGTGGCGACATCACCGTGCGGAGGCGAGAAGCGCAAGAAGAAGAAGACGGTCGTGAAGGTCATCGAGATGCCGGGGCCATCTGGGAAGCGGTCCGGGTTTGACCCTGGACCGTTCCTGGAGCGGCTAGACAGGCTGACTGGGGCCGTGGAGGAGATGACCGGGCAGATTCGCCAGGTCACGGATGCCACTCGTTCGGTGGTGAGAGGGAACGAGCGGCTGACGGCGGGCCTTGAGACTTTTCTCAAGGAGTGCCGATTCTTTACGGCGCCCTGGGACGAAGACGAGGAGTCGGAGGACAGTGAGGCGGAGGTTGACCCGGAGGAGGTCGAACAGGACGTCCAGGGGCTCCAAGAGGAGCAGGAGAATCCTGACAGCGGTGTGCTGGAGTGATTAGTCCGGTCCGGGTCTTGTAAAATAGAAATGTAAATTAGTTTTACTTTTTGTTTATAAGAAAAGTGGCCTTGATTTGAGAGTGAGTGATATTACAGGGTGAAACAGATAAGAGAAACAGATAAAAGAAATGGAGGTGAGAGTAATACTACATGGACACGAGTGGTCCGGGTTTGTCCGGGTACCGGACATGGTAATCTTCTAAGAGTTCCATTGTGTTGCCAAGTTCAGTGGCAAGGAGCCATGACGTTTCTTCGTCAGTTCCTTCGTAACCGGACCATCGTACCAAGTAAAGTAGCTTGCATGATCTGCGTCGACGGTCAACCTTGGAGTCGAGGATCTCAGAGATCTCGAACTCCGGTTCATCATCCACTTCGACCGGTGGCGGAGGAGGTTGTATCCGGTCCAGTATGGTATTGGGTATGGCCGGTTCGAGTTGGGAGACATGGAAGATGGGATGAACGGTGTGCATGGAATCTGGAAGGCATAGCGTAAAAGAGAGAGAGCCTACTTGTGCTATGATAGTGTAGGGCCCAAGATTCTTTTCTGATAGCTTTTTGGATGGTCGAGTAGACCGGAAGTATTTGGCTTTCACATATACTTGATCGCCTACT
>Ga0307518_10004008_pt1 | contig 10585 bp, 3 predicted proteins | sample 25_EM_MG_FD_203889 | JGI IMG/M metagenome (GOLD analysis project Ga0307518, IMG submission 203889) | Populus trichocarpa ectomycorrhiza microbial communities from riparian zone in the Pacific Northwest, United States - 25_EM | ecosystem: Host-associated > Plants > Roots > Unclassified | place...
TTCAATAATAATAAAATTCACATTTTAATGTTAAAATTAAAAAAGATAGATTTACTTACAAAAATGACAAAATCCACAATAAATGAGGACACAGATGCTGTGACTACAAAAAATAAAGAAGGATGATTTGTGTTGAGAAGTGAGGGATGTTTTGGGGGAGGGGTTATTTGCAGTTTGGGAGGGGAGAGTTTGTTTAGATGCAGGGATGGGAGAAGAAGAAGGAGAAATAGGGGAGAGGAGGGGAGGCGACGTGGTGATATATTAAGGTTTACCGATGGAATCATCAACGAAAATATTCCGTCGGTGATTGCATCGACAATTCTGCCGGTGAAGGGGACACATCACTGTACGAAGATCCCGGTTTGAATCCCTCTGCAATTTCATCAGTAAAATCGCCCACAAAAACTTCCACGTCATTGTACTACTTTGTTTTTCAAAATTCTTTATACTCCGTCTGGGATTCTATTGGTATATACCGATAGAATAATTATGTCAGTATATACCAATGATTTTAGCAATGGATTTAAATTGGTCGGTAAATATCACCGTAAATTACCGACAGAAAAATTATGTCGGTAATTTTGTTGGTTTTAGTCGAAATGGTGAATAAACTATCCCAAATAAAAATTAGGATATTACATTTGTTTTCATCTACACGTCAACGGAAAGCCAACCAGTTCTGGGAGTGATCAAATCATGCCAAACAGCTGAGAATCTTTACAAGAACTCAAGAAAATTACCATACGGCTTGAGGAAAAGATTTATACTACCACCACCAATCAAGTATTTGCCTATTGCAAGGTTTGATAATTACGATATTCTCTAGAGATGAATATAGACACGCATTTATACATGTACAAATGTGTGTGTAGTGTGCCTATACTTCCTCACCGTTCATTAGATATGCAAGGCTGATTGGGAGTTCGCATCTTTTTGTTAATTCTCTTGACTAACGTTTCATTTAGAGTGACCATGTTCAAGTACAAGGGAAGTGTGCAAAAAGAAAATTGTGAATCAATACATAAATAATTAAATTAAAAGAGAGGAGAAAGAAGTATATCCTCACAGAAGATGAAATGATAGAGCATATATCAATTTTCCCCCTTCTCTTGTAACATGGATTGCTCTGAGAGCTAATGTTTTGTTATTGATATCTGATTTCACTCTGATTATCTACATAAAATATGTCTAGAGATTCTTTCGATGGAGATCAAGTCTTAAAACGCCATGCCCACTGCCCCCATGGATCCAATAGGTAATATTGCTGCCGAGCATTGAATTTCTAAACATCTTACCTTTTGTTTTTCTTCTCGATTTGTTATCAAACTCTTTTACATTTTGTTGTTGCATATTGCGATGTATATCGCCTTGCTGAAAAAATCTCATGATCACCTCCACGATGCTAATTGTGTAATGCATGTGAAATGTTTCATCCTTAACTTGTTAAGGAACAAGGACTCTGATACATGACTATTTTATATTTTATGACTGAGAAGGTAGATTTTAAAGATTTTCTTGTTTAGGAGGTAAGATGTCACTTTCTTGCCTTTTTTCCGAGAGAAAGTATTTGATCCTTTTTTCATAAATAATAATGTTGTCAAGCATTGAATTTCTAAACATCTTACCTTTTGTTTTGTTTGTCGCGTTGTTATCAAACTCTTTTACATTTTATTGTGGCATATTGCTATGTGTATGGCATGCTTTAAGCAAAAAGATGAGTAATTGATGAATGTTAGGCAAGAAAATTACAGATTTTTTTCCTCTGCTTCCTCTTCTTCCCCTACCCCGAAAATTGTCATATTTTTTTTTTCAGCCGCCTCTTCTTCCCCCAACCCTGAAAATTATTAGAGGACACTTTTATCCATCCTAATTCTTTTGCTCTTAACTTTATGTGTGAACTGCCGATGTTTCATTCGTCTTCCTTGTTCAGTGCCTTCTTTTTTTCTTTGACATGGTTTTTCTTTTTGCCTTTTATCTCGAACATCATCCCATAGTATGCCCCTCAAGTTCAAAATCAAGGGTTGTTTCTACCTGTACTATTGTCCACTGATTAGCCTCAAGCACGCCAGCAATTGTTATATATCACAGAACATGCAGAATTGCATGGCATCTAATGGAGTTCAAAGTGATGATGGTTTACAAGCGGCAAACGACATGTTATTTAGTTTTTACTTTTTTAACTTTAAGTTGACTAAAACAACATTATTTTGAATCAAAACATGTAGATTTAGTCAAAATATATCGTTTTATTTAAATAAAACAATGTTATTTTAGCAATCCTAAACTAAATTATATCATAAATTATCCTTTTGATTTTAGTTTTTAATTTTTTAATTTGTTCAATTAGATCCTCAATTGAATTATGATATTAAGAATTAATTCAATTTTACACTTGCAAAATTTTAAAAAGACCCTCTGATTTTAACGTATTTTCCAATTTGATCCTTGGTCTCAGATATTTTTAATTTCATCCTTAATTGACTTTAAAACTTTTATTTTCTTCAATTTTACCTCTATTTTAGCCGAATTTGGTCCCTGAATACATGTGCTTTTATAAAGAGGTCCTTGATCTTAAATTTCTTCAATTTGGCCTTTAATTGACCATCAAACTTTGATTTTCTTGAAATTTTCCCACTGACTTCATTCAATTAAGTTTGTAAAAAATAATTTTGGTCTTCTAGAATTCAAATCTTCTCAATTTCGGCTAAGTTAAACTTCCAAACTTAATTTTTCACCAATTAAATCTTTAATAAAATTAATTTGACCTATTTAAAGTTTATTTAAGTCCTTGCTCTTAATTAATTCTTTTAATTTAACCTAAATTAATTCTTAAAGTTAATTAGATCTTTAATAAGGCCCCATATTAAATCATTTTTGCTTATTAAAAGTCTAATTAAGTCATCAAACTTAAGTTTTATGCAAATTCATATGATATCCACTTGAGTTAACCTTGAATTTACATTGTTCTTCACATTCAGGTCCTTCAAGCGTACAATTGAGCTTCCAATTTTGCACTGAAATCTCTCTCCAACCTGTCTTTGCCAAACAAGTTGCTAGTCCTTTTTCATTTTTAATTTTTATTAAAAATTAAAAAAATAATAATTTTAGGGGAAACCTTAAATTGGATTGTGATAATATTAAATGTAGTTTCCATTCATCCTTAGGACATGTCCTAGTTTGATGGTATCTATTTTTTAAAATAATTTTGGAGAATGGTGGCCCTCAACCATCATATCTAACATGTCATCTAACCTAAAAATTAGAAAATAATACTTATTAGTTTATTGATAACTCAACAACCCAAATATATCCTCCAAAAATCATCTTTCATCTTTCACAGAGGCTAATAAGGAAGTTACTATATAATATTTAAGCTTTCCCATATAAAGCCCTTTTTGTAGCAGCTTGTTTGCTTGTCATTGCAATTATATATGCTCAATGGGATTTATAACAACCCTGAAATTTCATATTAAATTTTAATACTTGGAACTGTCATATTCATGTAAAACGACCAAATTTTTTTTAACTTAGTCTCTCCTACACAAGCTCTCTCAATCATCCCACAAACACAAACTGTACATCCTAACAACAAGGAAGGAATCTTCCATTTAAAATAATAAAATTTTGACAAAGTCTCTTTTATACAGTGCTGTACCCAAAACTTTGTCCTACATTAAAACTTAAAAACACAACTACAATCCAACCACATTATACTTATGCAATCAATACTCACATAAATGTGATCTCAAACTCACTATCCATCAATCTGAGCAATAACATATTTAATCACCAGATACATGCACATGTCCATACAATTGTACCTGAGATTTAATTAAGCTTTGCATCATGTAATTAATTACATTCCAAATAGAAAGAGATAACGTCTCTCTTACAATCCAAAATTTATTTTAATTAAAGTGCATAAAATAAACATGGTTAAGGTTTTACAAAATAACCATCTATGAAAAAAAACTAAGAAAGTTAGAGTTCGGTGTCAAGATGAGAGGAACTTGCAAGATATATAATTTTATAAAATTATTGATTTTATCATAACTAATAATTAATCAATAATAGTAACTTTACCACAACTCTTTGAAAAAATCATAAAATATGTATTTCCTTGTCAAGTATGATATAATCATGGTATGTTATTAACTTCATTTCATCCTCTTATTAATAGATGAGTTTCCTTCTCGTATAGTTTACATTTATCCCATATTCTAAACCATTCTTTTTGCCTTTTACAGGCTCATAATTACTTTCAAACCCTAGCTAGCCACTACAACCAGTTTATTCTCACGTATTAGTTCTCGCTATTAAAGCTTATATCATATGATCTTTTTTACTCTAAAAGCATAATTTTCAATGTCTAAATGTCGATAATTTAAATCAAACATATAGTGGGCATTAGATTTAAATTATCTTATACTTCGTATTTGGACATACCCAACCTTCCCGTACCATACCAACCTTAGCCCAATCACATAACAACTAATTTACCATAATCAAAATCAACCTAAATCTATAAACCAACATCATTTAATATATTTATATAATTTCAACCTAAAGTTTGGAATTACCTAAATTTTTTCCATCCATGACTTGGAAAGCCATGGTTGGCCTTAAACATAATTACTTTAACCATACACAATTAAACTCACCATTTCTCTGCTATCGATTTTACGTTCAAGCATATTATTTTTAGCCATGGTTGGCCTTAAAATACTAAATCAACACAATTAATCAAATTTCTCAAAACCCTCGCCTATAACCATCCTCTTCAGGGGTTTAATTTCAATATTTGATTTCAATTTCTTTTCATTTACTTCCTATTACACTATTTTCCACACCAACACAACCAAAGGGTTAGTCAAACTTGATTATCAACAATAAGAATAAATAAATTCAATTGAAAAAATAGACATAGAAATAGTTACGGTCAGTTAGAAATTTTAGGATTCATTAAAATTGAATTCAGTACTACTTAATTAATTGGTTATTTACTTGTAATTATTATTTTTTGTTTAGTAAACTATCTCATTTAATTTTTCAAATAGATCACAATTTAAGAGATTCTCTTAGTTATTAGTAAATTTTGCAAATCCTCATGGGATGATACACTACTCATCATTTTATCTATAATGATCTTTCATATCCCCACACTTAACTTAAGTATGAAAAATAGCAGTTCTTTTCAGTTTAAAAGATTGATTTGCTAGTAGATTATTGTTGGGCCGGGTTTGTATTCCCTTGTCCTTTAATGTTGCCTAGCAAGTGAAAAAAGAGGCCTGAAAGGAATTCCTTTTGCAGATCTTAGTAGTGATTTGAATGTGTGGAAATGTTTTTGTATTGGGTTTCTTGATGATGGTGAGCTGTTAAGTTTAATGTGGATTTTACAGATTGACTATGTGCATGATGTTAATACTAAAGTTGTAACGCAAATTAGAAAAAAAAATTTAGAATTATAAAGAGGGATTTAAGAGAGCTTGAACAAAGGGGTTTAAAAACAGTTTGTAACGAAAAATAAAACAGGGGGAAATTAATAGAGGATTTAAATAAGGGATTTAAGGCTATTTTTTAGGCTAGTAAAGGAAAACAAAGAGATTTAGGGTAGTGTTTGAAGGGATTTGAATTTTAAACTGTCACTTATAGATTTTGTTGTGGTGGTGTGAAGAAACAAATCTACCTTACAAATAAGATAAGAAAAATCCGTGTAAATAGAAATATCATAAAATAACAAAAAAAAAAACTTTGATATATGCTCAATCCCTCTATCAAAGAGTGGTAGGTTGTATTGTCATCAGAGACTCATGGGGCTGTAATTTTTCTTTTTCTTTCTTCCCTCTTTACACATGCATGATGCAACACTGGCTCTCTCTTCTCGGCAGTGTTTGCTAATGTTTTTGGAAAATATTTATAAAAAATTTTAAAAAAGTTTTATATATATTTTTTAAATTAATCTAGTTTTTATATTTTTAAATCATTTTAATATATTAATATCAAAAATCATTTTTTAAAAATAAAAAAATATTATTTTAAAATATTTTAAAATCAAAATATTTTAAAAAGCAATCACTATATCACTCTTATTCACCCTTTTTTTTAACGATGGTTGATTTGTCTTTGCATCTTTTTTTTTTCCAGGAGTTGAAGACAGAAAAGAGAGAGAAGCAAGGAAGGCCAAGTCGGGTGAGAAAAACCACTGATTTTGATTTTTCATCTTCCGGGTCTCTTTTAATTAATAAAAAATAGAATCTTTGAATCTATTAATATCAGATATATTGTTTCTTGGGTTTTTGTTTTTTGGAGTGAAGTGAACGTTAGCCTGCAGGATCCTTTTTTGAAATTTACATTTGGGCGTCTGCAATGGTGATGCTTTTTTAACTAATTCATAATTTATTTAGTAATTTTTTTAAAACATTTCCTTTATAAATCGCAGGTTAGAGTCTGAAGAAAAAAGTCGACAGATCATATATATGCTACAAAGAAGCTTGAGAAATTAGAGATGCTTTGTTGAAGCCAAGTATGTGATTTTGTTAAGCTTTCCTAACAATTGTATTGGATTTGTTTTTCACTATATGCATATTTCCAATTTGGATCTAAATGTTCAAGTTAAACATTTGAAAAGTAGAAATGATTCACAAATTATTTTAGATTGAAGTTCAATTCGACGGATAAGCTAGGGTTTGAGCACATCTATGACTACAGTTTTGAATAGACTTTGAAATATGATTTTGAATTTTTCCGGGGAGTGATTTTTTTATTGTTCACAATTTTAATTTCTTTTTAGTTTTCATGGATTGTTTTTTAGATAATAATGAAGGCAATATGAATCAAAAATTTTAGTATGATTGTCAATTATAACCTTAGTTTAATCTTCTTTGATTCTAATCACTACTGATTTATTTATTGGTTTTTTCCCTTTTTGTCTCTGATATGTCTTTTGGTTATTGTGCCCATAATTATTTTACAATGAACCATCCAACATTAAATCACTGCATTATCCAGTGGCTCTTAATCAACCATTTTTTTAGGGTTTTGTTTTTCTTCCATAAGTGGATGGTATTCAGGTGGGAGTGTTCGTATTGTTGAAATATTTGATTCAGTGTGCTACTGTCTCTATATTATAAGAGTGCAGTGCTTCAGGTATTTTCATCGGAGTGAACAAGTTTCATATATTACATGAAAAATATTTGTTATGTCATCATCTTACCTTTTTCACAATTTGGTTTCTTTGTTCTAATAACTGGAGGTGATAGAAAATAGTACTATTACTTATAATAAAAATAATATTATTTTTGTTTTTTTGTTGTTGTTGTTGTTGTTATGATTAAAAGTATTATTATTACAAATAGTATTATTTGTATTATAATTATTATTTTTTTTTATTATAATACTTTTAGTTATAAGAAAAATAAAAATATTTATAACATAAATTATACTATTTTTACTATTAATACTTTTAATTATAATAAAATTTAAAATATTGATAACACAAATAATACTATTTTTTATATTAATACTTTTAATTATAATAAAAATTAAAATATTTATAGCACAAATAATACTATTTTTTATAGTAATACTTTTAATAATATTAAAAATTAAAATATTTAAAATCTTTCATCAAGACCCAATAAAATTGGGTCACGGAAGACCCATTGAGCTGGGGTTATGACGCCGGACCCAAGACAATCGAGTCCGCCTCGGACCCAATGCAATCGAGTCCTGCCTCAGACCCAAGATTATCAGGCCCTTTGCTATGACCCAAATGTGTTGGCTCACCCCAACCCACCCTCATCTCAACGCGTCCACGCCCACCTCCAAGTTGGGTCTCGACGCGTCCACATCCAATCCCAAGTTGGGTCTGGACGCGTCTGCGTCCAACTCCAAGTTGGGTATTTTCTCACAAAACACTGTGGATTGCTAGAAATCATTATATTCAGTCTCTAAGTTGTTAATCACCAACACAACTTTTTTTTTCATCATGAAATATTGACTTCATCACACCTTTAGTTTTTATTACTTATCTAGTACCGGTTCACACTTATAACACTATCAAACATATTTGTTTCATAGCTCGCTACAGCGCGCAGACATGCCATCTCGTAAATACTAAACAATGTGTAATTAGACTGAATTGAACAAGTTTTTTGATATTTCATCTAGTTTTATGGTATTTAGTAACCTAACAAGTTTTTTGATGTTCTAAGTAAATAATTTATTTTGCTAAAATAATAATAATAATAATCACCTTAAAACATTCTAATTAAAAAGAATATTTCAAGTTTATTTTTAATGATAAAGATATGTATTATACTTATACAATAAATTTTACTAAAATAATATATATATTCACTTATTAAAGGTAAGGATAGTGATTTGAGATTAGTTATAGCAAAGCAATTAATGAGTTGCAAGATTCAAAAGAATACTAAATGATAAATTAAACTTTTGGCCCATTTACTTTTATTATATAATTTATATTTTTTTAAAAGTAAAGTTTTGACTTTATAAGCATAAAACTCATTTAAGATTTTTACTATACATGAGTCAATTCTTCAATAAAAATCTTATATTTTCTTTTTGTTTTTGAAAACCACGAAGTTTTAAATTTTTTCTTTGAAGGATTACAAAAATCACAAATTAACTCTTTGATTAAAATAAAACATTTTTTTATTTACACATTTCTTTAGAAAAAAAAGTTATATAACCCTTTAAAAAATTATACCATCCAAGGAGTTGATTATTTAATAAATACAAAATTTTATTTGTAAATTCTTTTGTTTTAGTGAAAACAAAGCCTGCATTTTATACCATAAAATTTGATTTCTTGATGATAAAACCCTTTTAAAATTTATACAATTCATAAGTTCTTAATAATCAATAGATATTGCATAATGAAATCAAATAATTTTCTTATCCTATGTTTTGTGTACACGATATATAAGATTAAATAATTTTGTTTTTATCATTGAGAATTTTTCAATAATTTATTTTAGTCTTCGCATTTTATTTTTGTGATATTTTAATATTTCTTTGTCATCTAGAACAATTTAGTTCTTAAATAAAAAAGTTTATGCAATTAAACTCTTACATGTACATATTTATTTTAATAAAATTGATCAAATTTTAGTTTGGCTAATTAAAAGATAAATAAATAATAAATAAAATAAAAGTTAAAAAAATAATTTTTGTACAAATGTTTTATCCCGAGGAAAACTTTGGACAAGACAAAGATCAATCATTATCATGTCCAAATATATCGAACATTTTACAACTTGCCATGTGCAACAAATATATCACAACTTGTTTTTATTGTAGAAAACAAAGAAAAGAAAAGAAATAGGAATCTGGAAAAGAATAAAGTCATCTACTTCACTTTAGTCCAACATTCCTCACCTCTCCCGGCCCGAGCTCTCTCCCTCCCTCCCTCCCTCCCTCCTCCGCCTCTCGGAAACCGCCGCCGCTAATAAGGCTTCAGATTTCTGCCAGGTGCTTCCTTTTCTATCATGCTTTTGTTTTTAAAATTTATGGGTGTTTTCATTTATTTTATTGTAATTATTATTCAGAGACAGAAATTCTATTTTAATAATTAAATTAAAAAAAAACAAGTAATCGATCCGATGAAATCTCTGCTAGTGAACGCAATTCGATTCTAATAAGTAAATTAAAAAAATATATAATCGGATCCGATGAAATCGCTGCTCGTGAATGCAATTCAAAGAAACGCACAATCAGCCGATTCTAATATTTTATTTTTCAATTTCCCCCTTAATTTACATGATATTATCCGATTTTTCTCACAGTTTTTGTTGTAATAATCAAGCCCTGAATTCTTGAACCCAAATTTATTTTATTTTATTTTTTAGTTTTATTTTTAAGTTGAGAATAGAAATCAATTCAAATCTTTTAGGCTCGATCGATAATTTGTTAATTAGTTTATGCAGCAGCTGGAGTGGAAGAGATATTACTGCCGGAATGGCCGAAACATGAGCTGTTTGGTTGATTCTTCTTTTTTGGAATTTACTGAATTCTTCAAAATTATTGTGTTTTTAACAACAAATCGATTTCCTTGGGTTTTATGCTCGCTCACACATGGAAAAAAGAAAGAAAGAAAAGAACTTTAAATTTTATAATTTGGTCATGTTAACGCGAAAAAAATAAAAATAACAGGTCTGCCTTGATAACCCTACAGGATATATCTTTCTTTTTAGGACTGCTCAGCTGGTCTTGAGTGTGAGGTGAAAGCTTGAGAGCATGTGGAAGAGTAAAACAAATGACTTCGTTCACTTCACCCCAAAGGCGTACCTGTGCATCTAGTTAGGAAGAACATTTTATAACTTACCTTAAGGTCGAGCATGGTCAGGGTTATTGTGTTGTCTATTCTGAGAAAGATGTGCCTGTAAATTTAATCTTATTTCAACAAGAGTTGTTAACTTGATTCTTATCAGTCTGCTCATTAGAGTTGATGATAACATGAAATATTCATGGTTAATGCTCGTCGTTTTCTTCTTTTTCCTAGCTTAAAACATCCTAGACAATCTCTTTGGGATGGGTTATTGTTTGTGGCCTCTTCATGTTC